>RCNG010001653.1_pt1 | contig 11117 bp, 5 predicted proteins | sample 2041371 | NCBI WGS metagenome assembly RCNG01 (sample SAMN09708227, study PRJNA481090) | Marine sediment metagenome, whole genome shotgun sequencing project. | biome: marine sediment; feature: ocean; material: sediment; isolation source: Sewage treatment plant 1 marine sediment (STP1) ... | reverse complement strand
AAGATGCCTATCATCCCTTTTGCAGGCATTGCTTTGGTATACCGCCAAAGCCAGTTATGGGCAAGTTCATTGGAAGATGGTTGCTTAAAGCTGTCTACGCGGCATCCCTGAGGATTTATTCCTGACACAACATGCTTGATGGTTCCGTCTTTCCCGGCTGCATCCATTGCTTGAAAAACCAACAATAGTGAATATTTACCGCTGGCATAAAACAGATCCTGAGCTTCAGTCATGGCTGAAATATTCTTTTCCAACAATGCTTTTGCCGACTTTTTAATGGTACGATCATCTTGCCCAAATTCTTGCTCAAATTCCTCCCAATAGGTTTTATGGTCAGACAATTTGAACTCCTCTTTAGGATCTACCTTGCATTGATCAATGATTTTATTAGCTATTTGCTTTGCTACTTTCTTGGTAAATGTTTTTTTGGACATTGTTTCTTTTATATTAAATGCTGCCTTTACTTATATGTTTATCATAATTGGGTTCGCTATATCACCCAGGCATGGCAATTTCCTGAATGATGCAAGGAGATTCAAGATAATCAAATTAGTCCTTAAAGAAGAATAATCAAGCCCCTGAAAGAAATTGGGGTCATTTAAAAATGACTGCTAGTGCAAGTGTGTGGTATCTAAATTATTTGTATCTCTATGGTTAAATTAAAGGCTATATCTTATTATGTAAAGGGTAAATGTGTTTACTGCTTATTGTAAATCAAAAGGGTAAATAAGCTTCCAGTCATTTTTCATATCGATAACCGTCCAGCCTTTTTCGGCTGCTTCATCAAGGCCCTTATCCAATCTTCCTATATGCGAATCCCTGTCATAAGCCCATTCCCTATCGGCATCGGTATGATGCAAATAAAGCATAAAGCTTGGGTATTCATTTGCGTCTGCATATTGAAGCATCTGGAGGTCTCCATCGGAATTCCCAGAGGCAAAAATGGGTTTTTTACCTATAAATTTATTGATGCCAATTGGCTTTCCTTCTTTGTCATCAATAAAATCCAATTCAGCTACCTTTCTTATTAAAGCCTGCCCATTATTATAATCAAACTCTGTTTTACCGGTACTTCCTACCACCTGGTATGGTGGAATACCATAGGCATCCTCAGTCCATACTCTCATAAAATCGACACCTCCGCCAGAGACAATGAATGTTTTAAACTCATTTGCTCTTAGATATTCAAGTAATTCTAACATGGGTTGGTAGATCAGCGTATTATAGGGCTGATTAAATCTGGGATGTTTTGCAGTTGCCAGCCAGGTCCTAACCACTTCTTCAAACTCTTCATTAGACATCCCTGAATGGGTAGCCATAACAATTTCAAGAAGCCCGTGTTCCCCTTGTTTCATAAGCTCATTCATATCGTTTTCAAGAATAGCTTTGTACGGTTGCTTAGTGTTCCATTCGGGATGTTCTTCCGCCGTCGCCTTTACTCTGTCTATCGCGAAAAAAAGCTGGAAGTAGGCGGGTTGTTCAGACCAAAGATTCCCGTCATTGTCGAAGGTGGCAATTCTATCCTTAACAGGAACAAAATCTGGTGACCCTTCTTTCGTTACAGTCTCTACAAATCGCATAATTGAATTTTTAGTAGTCCCTTCATTCCAAGAAGGTAAAGGGTCTTCTTTTACCTCAGTAACAGCAGTCGCTTCGGAAGGCGTAGCCTGCTTGCAGTTCATAAAAAACCCTGAGATCAGCATAACGATAATAAAAGTTCGCTGTGTTTTCATAATTCTTTAGTTTAAAGGCCACTCGCAGTGATGGCAATTATTTATCATTCATTCTTCCAACCAGTCCTCCCATTTTATTATATACCAGATGCCTAGAAAATTTAGTTTTTATTCACTTCTAATTTTAGATTTATCGCGTTACCGGTTTTGTATTAGCACTTTAGGTTGCCGTTCTCATCCAGTATATATACAACTGGTATGCGACTGCCAATATCACAGGACCAACAAATAGACCGATAATACCGTGCAACAACATTCCTCCAATGGTCCCTATCAGTATAACTATAATTGGCGTCTTCAGCCCTTTCCCCAGGAGAATTGGTTTCAATACATTGTCTGCCAATCCTACCAGGATGCAGTATACCATAAAAATAATGGCATAGGTTGGCTCTGCCATAGAAAAGGCCAACACTACCGGGGGCACCATTACAATAATTACCGGGAGCTGAACAATGGCAGCTATCAAAACCAATAAAGCAAATATTTCTGCGCCAGGTATTCCAATGGCCTTGAATCCAATAAATGCCAGTACAGCCTGAATAAGGGCCACGAGCAGGATTCCTTTAACTACACTTCTAATACTGTCTCTGGAAATTAAAGCCACTTCTTCGCCATCTTCCCCCAGTAACTTCCGGAACAGTCCCAAGCACATCCTGTAACCATTTTCCGCATTGAACATTAAAACCATGGCAACGAAAAATGAAATAATAAAGGTTATGATGGTACCCAAAAACCCCTTCACCGAACTTATGAAATCCTTACCATATTCCAAAAGTGCATCTTTATGGGCCACACTAAATTGCTTTATATCATTTGAGAGAGCAAACCACTCATCATAAAGTTTCTCTCCTATTACAGGCCAGGACTTAATTTTCACATCCGGCAGCGGTATTTGCAATCCTTCGTTCTGAACCTGATCTACAATAGTTGAGATAGATTCGAAAATATTCTCAAGAATAAAATAAGCAGGGATTACAAACAGAAGCAATGCAATTAACGTAAATGTGAAGGTGACAAACTTCTTACGATGTTCACCTAACTTTGAAACCAACCATTTATAGATAGGATATAAAGCAACTGCTAAAAGAATTGCCCAAATGACAATAATCAAAAAAGGCCTGATAATCAAAAAACACCAGGCCAATATTAAAAGCAAGGATACAATCCTGAGTACCGGGGTAACACTGTCTTTTGTATTCATAAGTCAGATATTTAGCTTGTCTTAGTCTAAATATACAGATAAATCAAAGAAGTCTAAGGGGTGTTTTTAAATATGAAGAAACAAAAATGATTTCGTGCTTAAATTAAAAAATGAACCATAGTCATTCTATAAATATGAAGTACTTCGGTTTAAGTTTAAGTAAGCATTAAGCCCTATTGTCCTATAATTGGTCACCTTTTACTGATAAACAGCTTTAAGGAATGTCTGGCTACTGCTGGAAGCTTTTGACCATAGTTTCTACATACTTTTCAGCAGTTTTATATGCTTCCTTGGGATCATCTAATTCAGAAGTTACAACGGCCACTAATTGGTTTTCCTGAGGCTCATCAAGATTATAAAAAACTGTCTCTAAAATATAAGTTGTAGAGGTACTGGTAGATGTAGAAGTGGGAATATAGCCCCCAAATGAATTATAATAAGAACCATATGCATAAGGAGTCCTGTAATAATTATTAAATCCGCCATAATAGCCAGGATAGCCCCCATATCCGCCTCCAACATAAATCCCACTACTGGATGTTGTTGTTGTACTCTCCTGATCCTTTACAGCTACAATAACAATTCCATTATACCCTTCACTATCCAGGATGCTTTGTATAAAAGCCACTCTTTCTTCAGTGATTTCCTTGTTAGTGTAAATTTTTGGAAATTTTTTAAAACTTTCAGTGGCCTTATAGCCTTCCGCCCTCAATTCGTTGGCCAGTGCTTCTTCAAAAGCTATTCTGGACGTGTTGTCTGCCGTTCTGGCTAAAACCAGAATATTCTTTTTCTTGAATTTAGCAACTGTCACTTCTTCGGCTGTCCAGGAATCCCGAACTTTTACGCTGCCGCAGTTTTGAAACACAAAGGAGAAAGCAAGTAATACTAATATGGTAAGATTTTTTTTCATAACAATTGGAGTAATTAATACATTGATTATTTAAGGGGTCCAAGCTAATAAAAATATACCACCTAATTGCATGGAGCAACTTATATATTTAAATCAGTATCTAATTATAATCCCAAAATAAATCCAAAATAAATTCGCATGCCGTCGTCCGAACCAAATATCCCTAGATTTGCAGTGATAATATCCACTCCATTAACAAAAATACCACCTCCATATGAGGTATTCCAGCTATTTTCATTAAAAGAAGGGACCAGGACCAGGCTGTCATCAACCCAGATTCTGCCTACATCAAAACCACCAAAAATACCAACTTCAATGGGCACAATTCCGGTTTTAAACCTTTTAAAGTTAAGGCGCAGATCTGAAGTCTGATAAAAGGAAGATTTTCCCGTAAAACGCTGGTTTCTATAGCCACGTAGGCCATCGTTACCACCTATACTGGCTGCCTGGTAAAACTCAAAATCATCACCAAAAATTAGATGGGCCTTAGACTTTGTGGCAAAAACCAATTGACCATTTGAAGATATTTTATAGGCAAAACCCAGGGTAGGAATAACATACCCAAATGTATCTGAATTTTCAAGATTGGAGGTTATTCCGGTTTTTAATTCTACCTCCATCCCCAGGGTTGGAAAAGCAGCGTTATCGCTATCAGTATAACTGTAAACGGCTTCGGCACCCATAAAATTATTTTTCTCTTCCTGAGGCACCAAATTTGAAAATAAATTAATATATCTTCCTTCCGTCTTTTCCAGTTCATAGGATCTATAATTCACCCCTATTCTAAATTCACCATTATTCTCGCCGTGCCATGCCAATCCAGCAAAACCACCTAATGTACCTATTTTGACCCGATTGAAATCTTTATTAAAATTTTCTGGGTCATCAGCATTAAGATTCGGGGTAGTATTCCCATATCCAAAAAAGTTAATACTGTAATTAGGGCTGGTTAATTCACCTTCAAGAGCCAGATTCCATTTACCTACTACATTAGCGAATTCTCCCTGATATCGTACATCAAAGCCCCCTGTAGACGTATATAAGGCAGCTGCTATCCTGTTGGTGGAGGTAAACGGATTTCGCTCAAACCCATAGGTAGTATGCCCTGCAATTACGCCTATCTTTAAACCATCATCAGGGTTAATTCCTATTATTGGGAGCACTGCGTTAACGCTATATTTCGGTTTCCTATAATCATAATTATTATTCTCGTAATCGTCTCTGATGTGGTGTTTGCCCTTTTTGGTTATCAGCGTATTGGGTTTACTTTTAAAATCATAAATATTGGTCTTTTTCCCATTTAACACCTCATAACTATCATTATTTGAACCGCCAATAATTCGTAGTTTTATAAGGTGGTCTCCTTTTCCTGTAACTTGAAAATAATCCTCATCGTCCAGACCATACACCCAAATTTCTTTGGTGCTACCTGCTTCATATATTTTTTCATGAAACACCGGACCTTTTTCGTCCTTTTTAATCCTATAGCCAGTAACTTTGGTTCGCCCCTCAGGCATTCGCTCTATCTCAAACCAATCATCTTTATCGGTGCCTCGTACCACGGCATATTTATTTACAACTTTAAAATACCTATCGGCAATTTTAGGCAAATTAGTTCGTCTTCCTTTTAACTTGCGCTTTATATCCTTCATATTCTCATCCTTCACTTCATCAGGCAACTTTTCAAATGCGGCGTCTATGACCTCATCTGTTAAATGAGAGACTACATAAGCCGCCTGTTCATCCCAAACTGCCTTGTCTGATTCTTGTATCACGGCAACATCCAGGACATATGGATTTAAATTACTCCAACGTACATCTTTAATATCTTCTTCGTATGAATTTAAGACACGTGCAGGGGCTGCCAGTAAAGTAGCCAGTCCCAGCGTAAAACCATCATTCATAATTGAAAATGCCTGATCCCTGTCTCTTGGCACGGGTTTATAGGTAGTTACTCCATCTTCTTTAAAAACTGCCCAGCGCCATTGATCCTGATGTCTATCCCAATCTCCTATTAACATATCAAATAGTCGGGCACGTACATAAGTGGTTTCATCTATTTTGTGATCTTCATTCTTTTTCAACTCATCCAACATATCAAGAGTACTAATCATCTCATTGGCATAGCCAAAACTGGCTTTATCTCCATGCCCGTCTGTCGTTCGTTCTTCAATAGCATACAGTGCATCCCCAAATTCATCGTTAAAACGGCCTATGGCATTCTGTTTTGGCACATAATATAACTTAGGATTGGTATGGTATATCCCAACGGCATCGGCTAAGTCTCCGATAATAAATTGCGTATAGGGATGATCCCCCGTAAATACATCCAATACAAGTTCTTCCGTTTTTGTGTCCTTAAAATCATTCTTAACATATTGGTCCTTAAAACCAACAGCTTGTATATAAAGCAAAGCATCTTTCCGCATTGCCCGCATAATATACTCCTGCCCTTCCTTGTTTCTTAAACGTATAGAAATGGACGCGTGTCCCCCTCCTTTTCGTATCGGGCTCAGGCCTCCAAATAGCGTATCCAGATTTACAACAGGCACAGTAACTTCCGTGCTGTATAATTTGCGATAGCGTTCTCCCCAAAGCCATTTAAAATACTTGCTTTTAGTGGTTTCTTCTACAGTATAAATTGTAGCTGTTTTTTCCTTTGGGAAGTTATCTTGATAATCAGGTGCAATTGGACGATCCTCTTTTAATACCTCAGTTTCAAATACTATTTTATCGTCTTTTGTTGAGAAGAAGCTCACATGGGAAGAACCATCCTTAAAGACATCCAATCTGGCATAACCAGGAGATCCATAAGAAAATTGGCCGCTGTCTATATTCCTGGTAGGTGTTGTTTTAGAACCGGCCCCGCTAACTATTTGCGGCAAATTGAATTCAACCAAATATTGAAGGCTGTGTTCATGTCCTGAAACAAAAATTATTTTATCATTATCCTGGGATAAGGTAATTATACGATCTCTAAACTCATCATATCTATTGTACGATAAATCTCCCGGAGAAACCCCGCCAGTACGTCGGATAACATTTTTTAAAGTCCCTAAAATTGGAATTGGGGTCATATGCTGTCCTACTGAAAACTGTCCGCCATGAGGGCCATTAGTAAACAATGGGTGATGTAAGGCAACAACAGTGGTTTTACCTCTGGCCTTTTTTATAAGACTTTCATACTCAAGAAAAAAACGGTTACGGGTTCTAATTTCACAATCATCATTTATTGTAGGAAATTTATCCCATTTGGTGAGGTACCATTCAGTATCTACTATGATTAACTCTACCTCATCATTAATTTCTACTTTGCGTATTGGGCAACCATCTTCGGGAAGGAAAGTATTTTTCCCAAGCTTTTCTTCAACATATTCCTCTTGTCGTTTGAGGCCTTTTGGACCGTCGTTATACCAATCGTGGTTTCCCGGAATAAAAATTGTCCTCCCGGCAAAGTCTTTTACAACCTCTGTTTGAACATTCAACTGATGCTCTGCGTACTCCCTGCCCTTTGCGCCTTTTTTTGGCAAGCCTTTTGGATAGATATTATCGCCTAAAAATAAGGCAGTACTATTTTTTGAGGCGTCCTTTAATACTTTTTCAAAAGACTGGAGTGCCTCAGATTTTGATCCTAATGGCGAATTCCCCGCATCTCCTATTAAATAGAAAGAGTGTTGCAGTTCACTTTCAGATTGTTGTGGCATCATATCCTCTTCCTTGTACTGGAGCTTGTGGGTGGCACAAGAGTTCAAAAACACAAAACTGGCTATTGCAATTAATGGCCTGTAGATACGATTCATATTTATAGAAAGATATTTAATTTTGAGTGAATTAATAAATCAAAATATATTAGCCAAAAATACAAAGTAAAAACTCAAATATTTTGCGCTTTTTGACTTTAAAAAAATTGCGATATATAAAAGACCACAACTTTAAAGATAGGAAATCTAATAGAATTTTAAACAATTAACCAAAAGGTCATTCTTTAGTCTAAGTTTAAGTGAATTGTCTGAGAATTACTATCCTAATTAATTTTGATACATATAGAAATAAACTTGGTTTTAGTTATATAACTTTAGAAGAAACCGTATAATTTGTAATTTTTGTTTTATAAATTTGATACATGTCTGAAATTCTTGTACAAACTGAAGCCTTTGCCGTTGATTTATTATCAACAGAATTAGATCCAAAGTATCTTTATCATAACCTGAGGCACACTCAGCGGGTAGTGAAAAGCACGGAGGAGTTAATAGAAGCCGGTTCACTGGACGCTAAGGAAAAGGAAGTTTTATTATTAACCGCATGGTTGCATGATACCGGTTATACTCAGGGTCATGAGCAGCACGAGCGCAATAGTTGTAAAATAGCTAAGGAATTTCTTGAGAAGCAGGGTTATGATGCCAAGGGAATAAAACAGGTTCAGGCTTGCATTATGGCTACCCATATGACCTATGAACCCAAGAACTTAAGCGAACAAATAATCCGTGATGCCGATGCCTCACATTTTGCTCAAAAAAGCTATTTGGAAACTTGTGAACTGCTGCGGGAAGAACTTTCCTTGTTGGGCATTGCTAATTATTCTTTTAAAGAATGGATTGAGGAGAACATTAAAATGTTCAGAACAAAACATCAATATTATACCGATTACGCAAAAGCAAATTGGCAGGACAAAAAAGAAAAGAATCTTAGAACTCTTGTAAAGGAGTTAAAAAAAGAAAAGCAATTTGCTAAAAAAGAACAATTAAAGGCGAAATATAAGAATGAAAGCCCGGATAGGGGTATACAAACTTTATTCAGGGTTACTTTAAAGAATCACCTGACTTTAAGTGACATTGCAGATACCAAAGCAAATATTTTACTATCAATTAACGCGATTATCATTTCTGTGGTATTATCCAACCTAATACCTAAATTGGATAATCCGTCTAATACCTACTTAATATACCCCACGCTAATTTTTATGATTTTCACAGTTACTTCAATGGTGATGGCGGTTATTGCAACGCGTCCTAATATTACCGGTGGTAAATTTAGTAAGGCAGATGTGGCAAATAAAAAAGTTAATCTCTTATTCTTTGGCAATTTTCATAAAATGAAATTAGAAGACTATGAATGGGCCCTGCAAGAATTGGTAAAGGATAAAGAATATATTTATTCGTCATTAACTAAAGACTTATATTTTCTTGGCTTAGTATTAAACAGAAAATATAATATTTTACGCTGGACATATACCATTTTTATGATTGGCATTATAGTTTCAGTAGTCGCTTTTGCTCTTGCTTTCTTTTATTTTGGTCAAATTTCACGTCCTGATACGGTAGCCTTGTTAGGCTTTTAATTCCTCCATCAAATCCTCATACGTAAAGGTTTTTCCATCTTCTGTATTTTTGCTATAAAGAATCTCAGCCCTTATTGCTTTGAGCCCTGATACCCCCTGAAGACCTTCCAGTTCCACTATTTCAATATTATTAGTAAAATATCCTTTGGATTTCAGGAAAGAGATATACCTAAGGTATTCCAGCTCATCTTTTTTCTGAGAGTAAACTATAGATAGCTTCCCTGTTTGGGTTAGCCTTTCATTGGTGCCTTTGATAAAAGATTTATCGATACGCTTTTTTATTATTTCATAACGGGCGTTATAGGTGCCATCCACATCAAATTGTTTTTCATCCATTCTGAAGCGAATAGATAAGGAGGTACTATAAACAAGAATAAGAGAAGCAACATCGAGCTGTACGTCCAATTCCGGTTTAAGGTTGTAATACTTGTTTTCCATCTCGCACATAACCTGCAGCTGCCATAATCGAATATTTTTTAAATACAAAGGATCAAAATCCCTGTCTTCCGCAATAGAACTACCTATATACATATTGTGTTCTATCCCATCTGTCTTATAGCGTTCGTAAAAGTGAGGAAACATTTCCTGTGCCGTTTCCTGGTGCTTGTCAATTACAGATGCCAGTTTTTTGTTAATCTGCATCACACTATCATCATATTGTTTCCTGTGATCGTAATAAGAATGCGTTTCGGGATTAATGGTTTTTTCATATTCTTCAACCATTTTAGCTAATTCTTTGCTCTGTTTTTTAAGATGATTGAAGATTGGTATTACATCTGCATAGACGAAGTCGAATATAGTCTGTTCACTATTCGAAAATAAGGTCTCTTTTATGTCTTCAATAAAATTATTTATTCTGTATATAAGTTCCTCATATAAAGGTAATTTTTCAATCTTCAATGCGGCATTCAATACTTCTTTGATATTCGACAATTGAATCATCAGATCTCGCTGAATCGCTGTATTCCTGGCTTGTGAAGATGCTTTAATGTCTATCTGACCGTATAAAGGATATACATCTTTAAAAACTATTTCTTTAAATGAAGGTTGCCTGCCTTCCAGTCCGTCAATAATAAATTGTTTGGCTTCCTCTTCAAATCGCCAGTGAACAGATTTATGCACCGAAGTACATTCATTTTGAATAATGGCATCAATTAAATTTTCCTCTTCAATTTTAGAGCGAACAACCGCCGCAACTATATAGGGCATTACATCATCCAGCTTTGTCGCGTTAACCCCGTTTAACTGATTTTTTTTCGTGGATACTAGTTCCAGTACTCCTAAAAGCTCACCTTCATTCACGATAGGAGCAAAAATGGCACTTTTTATTCCTTGCTCATGCAAGCCTTTGTAGGGCTCAATCCCTTCCGATAATTTATAATACTTATCAACGTCAGATACTGCAAAATAGCCTTTCTGATTCACTATTTTATCATAGGATCCTATACACAGGGCATCATTGCAAAGCTCATTATCTTTCTCCTTTAGGAGAAAGCTTTCTATTCCCCTGCCAAATACACGTTCTAACTGATCATCTTTTGAGTTATAGGTGACAAAACCCATTTTTAATTCTTTAATCCTAAAGAAGGATCTGAAGGTCTCCTGAAGTTCCAATATAAAACTATCACTACCTCTTTTATCACTTGAGATAAGACTTGATTTAATTTCAGATATGGTTTGCTCTGCAGTAACATCAAACATATTGGATATTACAAAGCCTTTTGAAATAAAACTATTTGGAGGAATCATTTCCTTCCAGAGTTCAAGATCTTCCGGGTTTTCTAAAAGCTTGTCAACATCTGTCTGGGTTAAATCTTTAGCCAAATCCGTTGGAAATAATTCGATAAAATCAGCATTATACAAAATTCGATAATGATGCATAATTCCATTCGCATCTGGTATATCATAAAAGTATGGCCTGCTAAAATCAAGGTT
>RCNG010001652.1_pt1 | contig 11120 bp, 10 predicted proteins | sample 2041371 | NCBI WGS metagenome assembly RCNG01 (sample SAMN09708227, study PRJNA481090) | Marine sediment metagenome, whole genome shotgun sequencing project. | biome: marine sediment; feature: ocean; material: sediment; isolation source: Sewage treatment plant 1 marine sediment (STP1) ... | reverse complement strand
TACCGGAGCCTGCGAAGCAAGGCGCCACTGATCGCATTCAACTGCGCAGCCTTCAATGAAAACCTGATGGAGAGCGAACTCTTCGGGCACGAACGCGGTGCGTTTACCGGCGCCCACCAAACCCGGCGCGGCCGCTTTGAAGACGCCGACGGCGGCACCATCTTTCTCGACGAAATCGGCGAGACCAGCAAAGAGTTCCAAGCCAAGATGCTGCGCGTTCTCCAGGAACGCGAGATCGAACGGGTCGGCGGAAACACCCGGGTCAAGGTAGACGTGCGTGTCGTCGCCTCCACCAATCGCGATCTGCAGGAGGAAGTCGAAAAAGGAAACTTTCGGGAAGACCTCTTCTACCGGCTGCGCGTGGTACCGATTCATCTTCCGCCGCTCCGGGAACGCCAGGACGACATCCTTATCCTCGCCGACTACTTTCTCGAGACCTATCGCGACCAATACGCAAGCCCCGTTCGCAGCATTTCCGAGTCCGGCCTGAAGTACCTGCTCAACCAGCCGTGGAAGGGCAATGTGCGCGAACTGAAGCACACCATGGAACGTGCGGTGGTGCTCGCCTCGGACGAAGAGCTCGGCCCTGATGATCTGCGTATTCCCGACGCCGCCAGCCGCAAGCGCAAAACCGAGGGCGAAGAAAGTGTCGCGCTGCAGGACGTCCTCGACAAAGCCAGCAGGGAACACGTGTTACGCATGCTCGACCGCACCAACTGGCGCAAACAGGCCGCCGCCGAACTCCTCGGCGTGGACCGCGCCACGCTCTATCGCCTGGTCAAAAAGTTCCAGATCGAGCAGTCTGAAAAAGTGGGTTAGGAATTTTTGAACAGAAGATAACGAAGACAATGAAGAGAGAGTTGTCTTTGTTCTCTTCGTTGCCTTCTGTTCAAGAATGTATGCAATTGTCGCGGTGAATTCCTCGGTTTCGGGTCGTTCCATGTCCTGGCGATCACCGCACCCAGAGCTTGATCTGCTCGACCCGCAAATGGCTTCCGTGACAGTCCGGTGGCGTGACTGCAATTTGAACTTCCGGTGACTCCCCTTCGTCCAGGGGCACCTTGAATCCGTGCCACATCTGCGGCTTGTTGAGAGACTCATCAAATGTGTTTTCGCCGTAGCTCACCCGGATTTCACCCTCTGCCCCGGCGGACGGCGTCAGGGTCAGCGCGGCCTCCATCGACGTGGCATCACCATACACCGGCGGCAACCGAAGCGTTCCGCCTTCCCGCATTTGCGCGAGATGCTTGCGCTCGGTGATCAGTGGCACAAACGGCGGCTGAAACCAATCGTACAGTGAGCGCAACCGACGATCAAGCAGCGTGAACACAATCGGTTGATCGTCGAACGTCGCATGACAGACAACCCGCGCCGGCAGAGCGCTATTCGACGAAACCTCGACGTCCACCACGCGTCGCACGAGTCGTGAACCATGCAGCGCGAACGCCATCAGGCCATTGCCTTCCTTCACCTCACACTCCAACAAGACCGTATTGGTTTCCGGACACCGTATTCGAATATGCTTGGACACCGATGGCGATGAGCCCTGCAAATCCAACCAGATTACCAGCCGTCGATTGGCTTTGCCATGCACCCGGTTCGTCACCTGGTGGGCGGTCCAGGCGGCGATGCGAAATACGGCAAACCGCCCGCCGGCAATCGTAACCTCCTTGTTCAACGGATGGAGATCGGCGCTATAGCGCAAGAGGTTCTCCATGCGAATGGTCGCGGGGTGGGGATCGTCCGGATAAATCGCCTCCTCATTCAACGGCTGAAGGAAGTACCCCGTGCCGGGCAGCCCCAACGTGTAGTCCACCGGCAGCGGATTTCCTCCAGCGCGAGCCTCGGTAAAGGACCCGACCGCGTCCGAGAGGTGGCGGCATGCCCACTCCGAATAGATTCGATCGCCGGGTTCAGCAAAGGAAGCCACCGCCGCCTTGAATTCTCGCAGCTCCGTACGACGCACTTGCGGCCCCCAAGGCTCGAGCCCGAATGCGACCAGACTCAGGCCGACACCCACCACCCCCAGGACCATTGCCTGCAGCTCACGTGCGGACCACCCGGCGATGCGCTCCGCGATCGTGTCCTGCACCAGCTCTACCACCCTGGCGAATCCGAGTCCGGCAACCGGCAACAGAAACGCGAGCACCATCAGGACATACCGTCGGTGCATACCCATCCAGGCATGGCACAGCACCAGCAAGAACGCGGGCAAGAGAAAGAACCACCACGTCGCCGCCCGCTTACGGCCCACCCAGATCCCCACCAGGAGAAAACCCAATCCCAACCCATGGAGTTCATCCTGCAACGTGGCCAGGATTCCCATTGCCGATTCCACGACCTCCGACCCTTCGACCCCAAGCCCTCGCCAACGGGCGAAGAGAAAGCGCACCTGCTTACTTGCGAAGAGCAGCGCACCGAGTGCACCCGCCCCAAACGGCGCGACAAACCACCAAATGTGTATGCGACGTGAACCGGAGAGAAGCCAACCGGCCGCACACAGCGCGGCCACCACCATGGGCTCTCGGACCGAGCACGCCGCCAGCAGCAACAGTCCTCCCGCGCCCACGCCCTCGCTGTGATCCCGATTCGCAGAACGATGCGTCAACCACAGCCCCGCGATCGCCAGGCACCACGCGGGCGATTCTCGAAAAGGATACAACAAGAAGTGAGGATTCAACCCGTACCCAACCAGCAACAGCAGGCAGGTCCAAAGCGTGGCCAGCCCCGCATTCGCCGCGCTTCCGTACTCCTCCGCCAGCAGCATCGCCAGCGCACCCATGCCGAGTACCAGGCAGCAGGGATTCACCCAAAAGGGTGCGAACTCGCCGAACAGCCGAATGGAAGCGGCCAGCAGCAGGGGGTAGCCCGGCGCGACGTGGAGCAAGGCCCCCCTGAATGCATCCGATCCTATCGGCTCACGCAACAGGGTCCGCGCAAGATGGATGTAGATTGCCGGGTCCTGACCCGTCGCGTAGGTGTGGATGCGCCAGGCCGCGATACCTACAGCAATGCCCACCAAGCCAAATGTGCAGAACCACCATACCCAGTCACTGCGAGTCCAACCTCTGTACATGCGCACTCCCCTTCTCCTCAAGCCGACACGATCCGCCCGCAACAGACGATTCGGCTAAATTTGCACTTGCCTTTTTGATCACAGATCATTACATACAGCAAGCACAGACAGACGTATTTCGAGCCACACCATAGGGCAAGGAGAAGGTTGCAATGTATAAATCCCCTGAAATCACCACGTATTCCGACAAAGAGCTCCTGGATTTCATGGGCCCGGTTGAAACGCAGTATTGCACCTGCGAACTGGTCGGCGTAGATGCTCAGCCTGACAGCTTCCTGGTAGGCAAGAGCGACATCACCCTTTCGGCCATCGTCTCGGCATGCCCGAATTTCCAGACCGTGCAGGTGTCCCTCATCGACCCCAACGGCGTCCGGCTTTCGAACGATACCTTCAACCGAAGCCAGGGCGTTCTGATGGGCGGTTCCTGGGTGCTCGACCCCTACGTCTTTCCCATCGTGCCCAGTTCCGGTGATTACATGGTTGAAGTCACTCTGATTGAAGCGCCTGGTTGCAGTTCCAGTTCCGCCTTCACCAGCTTCACCGTGATGTAAGAACCCAACGATCTCATTTGCGAATACCCAATCGGGCCTCGGACCGGTTGGGTATTCTTTTTATCAGGGCCACGGCGTGATACGGGATGCGAGATGCGAGATACAGTTTCAGCGCATCCTGAAGATGTGCTAAGAAGATGCCTCTAATCAATTTCTGCACACGATAACCCAAATCACGTATCTCGCATCCCACATCTCGCATCCCATGACCTCCCCCACCCCAGATTCTCTCGTCGCCGAGGCCTCCCAGCAGTTCTCCCAGGGCGAAATGCAGCACGCCGCAGACTTGCTGGATCAAGCCCTTCATCAGGCCCCCAACCACCTCTACGCCCTCTATAACCGTGCCCAGATCCACCTGCTCCAGCAGGAACTCGACGAGGCCGAGAGTGTGTTTATACGGACCCTCGAGGAGGAGCCAACGTTCACGCCCGCCGCCATTGGACTGACCAAGGCATTCATCGGACACAAATCGTTCGACCGCGCACTCGACGCCCTCCTTCAGTTGGAGCCGCACCTCACGCCCGAGCAGCTCGTCGAATACCACTACCTCGCAGGCATTTGCCACGCTGGGGAGCGGGAGTGGGACGGCGCGTTGATCGCCTTCGAACACTATGCTCGGCTTCGTCCCGACAGCCTCGATCCACAGCTCTGCCTCTACCGTGCGCATGAAAATCTTGGCAACCATACCGAGGCCCTTGCTTGCCTGGAGAAGATCGCCGATCGCGATCCCACCCAAAGCGCCGTGTGGGTCACCTTGCTCCAGGGCCTGCTCGAGCAAAAGCAAACTGCACGCGTACTCCACCACTGCCGGCGCATGACCGAAGCCAACGCAGATCGCATCGAACTGCACAACCTCGCCGTCCGCGTCTGTGTTGAGTCGGGTCAGTATGCCCACGCGTACCTCCTCTGCCGAAAGGCCATCGAGCAGCATCCCGAATTTGATCGCACCCAGTACATCGCCCTCGCCCGCACCGAGGTGCTCGCGTGAGGGACGACGTTCGCCTGCTGCTGGGACTCGTCGATCCCACTTCCCTGCTGACTCCGGAACGCGCCGGGGCCCTCGTGGCCGAGGCGACACCAGCCGCAATCGAATCTCTCCTCAAGCTGGCCGCCGGCCATCGGGTTGAAGGCTTCCTCGGCGCGCGTCTGAACGCCATCTCGGCGGATTCCGTTCCCGCGGATTTGCGTGACCCCCTGATCCGTGCCCTGCACCGAAACAAGGTGCGCGCCATGAGTGCACTGCGCGAACGGGATCGCATCCTCCACGCATTCGCTCAACACGACATCTCCTGCATCGTGCTGAAAGGCGCCGACCTGGCCTATCGCATCTACTCCGATCCGGGCGCACGCCCCTTCGAGGACCTGGACCTTCTGGTGCATGAGGCCGACGTGTCCAAAGCCGACAATGCACTACGTGACCTGGACTATGCCACGCCACCCGACCTGTTGCCCTTTCCCCTGATTCGCAAACTTCATTTCCACCTTCCCTACCTGCATCGTGATGGGCGTGCATTCGTGGAAGTGCACTGGCAATTGGTCGACAGCCACACCATGAATCCCAAGACACTCGACGGGGCGTGGGCGGGCTCCGAACACTGCCCGGAAGGTTGGCGCGTCCTCTCCCCCGCGACCTATGCCGCGTACCTTGCGGTACATCTCGCCAAACATGGTGTGCTCAATCCTCAGATCGCCACCCACGTTCGTGCCGTGGAAATCCTATTGCACCCGTGGGCGGACGCTCGCCTGATCTGGTTCATCGATCTGTGGCAACTCGCGGAACGCTTCGCACTCCTTCCCAAAGACATATTGGATGCCGGCGAAAAGTTGGGTTGCCGGGTGGAAGTCGATCAGGCGCTTCGGTTCGTACAGAAGCTGTTTCCAGATTGCCCCTGGACTCTACCGCCCGCCTCCCCCGCCGAAAAGCTAGGCCGCGTCAGCCAGACCGTCACCAACCGCCTGCTCCGACGCATCCTCGAGGACCTCAACCACGATCAACTCGCCGAAGGCGATTCGCCCTGGTTGCTCACCACCAACAAGCGACTTCACATTCGCCCCATCCGCATGTTCAGCCGGAGAAGAGCCAATGTCTAATCCCATCAAGCGCCCCGGACTCACCGAGAACCTTTCCGGGGGAGAACTCTTTATCTATGACGACGAGGGATCGGAACTCTCAGTCCTCAACGCCACCGCACTGTTCATCTGGTCCCTCTGCGATGGCGATCACAGCCAGGAAGAAATTGCGACGATCCTGGCCGACATCTATCCCGATGCGCCATCCGACCGCCTCCGCGACGACATCGCCAAAACGCTCACTACGTTCCGCGAAAAACAGCTGCTCGGTGATTAGTGCCGACCCGCTTACTTAACGGGTAGCGGTGAAATTCGCCGACACTCCCAACGTGGTGGCGGTGCCGCTCATTGAATTTCCAGACACCTTTCCATTTACGCTGACGTTCGGCTTTCCGTCGGCCGGCAGCAGGTCCGCCAGGAACCGGTCCCCGCTCACCGACCCCACGACACGACGGCCATTCATATTGGTGCCTTGCACGCTCACGCCCGACTGGGAGAGTTTCCAGACATCAATAGACGTCCCAAAGGAAACCACCGACCAGGTTCCCGTGACGTCAATCTCCGATGTGGGTACAGGCTCTTCCGCCTCCGTACTCGTCGGGCTCACATCCTCAGTCGACGTCGTCGCTTGTTCGGTCGAAGTCGTCGCATCGGATTCAACCACGGTTATCGACGCCTCCTCGTTTGCCGATTCAGCCGGGTCGTCGCTAGAATTGTTGTCGCTACCGCCACCGTTGCATCCCGCACAAATCCACCACATTGCCAGCAAACCAAGTAAAACTCTCATCTTCATAAATCCATCTCCTTTAAAACTCAAAGTCGCTACATCGCGCGAATACTATCCCAACTCATATTTGCCGACAATCTGCTTCTCCATGCATTTGGATCTTCCTCCCCCTCTTCCATCTCCCCATCGGCCTGGCGGGGCAGGCCTCCTACAGATTCGGCTGCGACGAACGCGCAACCTCATTCGCCCGCGCTAACTCTGTGTAGGAGGCCTGCCCCGCCAGGCCGATTGGGGGGAGAGGGGAGAAAAAAGACAAGCGGTTGCATTGCAAAAATGCACCCCCACCGTCACGCCCGGTCACCCCGGAACCCGCTCCAGAAAGATCGCGCCATTCAACAACCGGATAAGTCCGAGGAAGAGCGCCCCATACGCTCACAACGTTCCGCGAAAACCGCTGCTCCCCGACTGCTCAGCCCTCGTCCACCACCCGCTCTGCCGTAAAACTATTCGTCCCTGTCGTGCTGGTAGCGGTACCGGACATCGAATTGCCGGACACGGTCGCGTTGATGCTGAAGGTTGCTTCTGTGCTGGAAGGAAGCAGGTCTGCGATTAGCTGATCACCGGAAACGGAACCCACAATGCGTCGGCCATCCTGATTGGCGCCTTGAACACTCACGCCCGACTGACTCATCGTCCAGGCATCAATCACGTTCCCCGATGCGGACAGCACCCAGATACCCGTCACATCCGTTTGCGTCGATGGGGCCGGCTCGTCCGCCGCCGTAGTCGTATTCGTCTCGGCCGATTGCACCAAATTGGTCGATACCGCCTGCGCGTTCTCCGAGTTGTCGCTGCTGTCGTCAATGCTGCAACCCGCGATCACCACCACCGCTGCTATCCACAAAAACCAAATCCTCTTCACCATCAATCTGTCTCCTTTGAGTTCAAAATCCGCTAAATCCCGCTCACGTTATCCCAGTTTCGATACCGCGACAATCTGCTTCTCCACCACGGCCGCGGTCTCGTCCAGCCGCCCCGGAACCAGCTCCAGAAAGCGAACCCCATCCAGTAATCGGGTAAGTCCGAAAAAAAGCTGCCCCGGTGCGCCCATAGCGTTCAAGGACTCGGCATTCAGGATGCAGGGCAGCAATCGCTTCAACCCTTCCGCTCCCAACAACTCCCTCCGTTGAGGAGAAGCAGTGAAGTCGATCGGTGCGGAACAGCCGCGAAAATGCCCCGCCACCACCGCGCCGGTCTCTACCACCAGTTCGTCAATTTCACGCACCAGCAGCGCGCCGGAGTCATGCGCAACCCGGAGCGTGCGGTAGGGCCGGTCATCCAGCCAGGAAACAGACTTCACCTTGCCCAACGCGGCCACCTTCTCGGTAAACTCGGCCGGCGCCACACTGAGAGACAACTCCAGGCAACCCCCATCTCCGGTGTCCGGATCAACAGGGGGACACAGAAAGACCACGGTATGTAGTTTTGTCGAACTGGGGACCTCTCCTCCACACAGCTCCCGCGGTTGTATCAGGACCTTTTTCTCGTCCCCGATCTCGACCGCTTCTCCCTCGACCTGCAACAGGTCAAGCACGTCCGGCCGAAAAGCAACCGCCCGCGGAAAGGCGTGTTGGGCGCCGGTATTTAGATGCAAAGCACCCACTTCATCGGACAGCAGGCGCGCACCCCGCTTCGCCAACGCACCCGCCAGGGTCGTTTTCCCGGTTGCAGACGGAGCGGACAACAAGACTCCTTTTCCATCGATCTCCAGCGACGCCGCGTGGACAGCACAGAAGGCACGGCTGCTTCGCAGTACATGATTTTGCGCCAGGAACAGCAGGTGAACCATCAGTTCCGTTGGACCCGGCTCGAACGTCCCCCACGGTGTCTCAATCGTCCAAACGCCTTCTGTTTGCGTCACTTCGATCCACAGCGTGATCGAAGGCGGATCGGCCCATCCACAGGCGGCCGCATCACGCAGGCCTCCGTACATCCGGTCGAAATCCCCGATCACGGAGTCCGGCGCGTAGAGTTCAAGCCGGACATCCAACAACTGATACGACGCGTTCATCCTCTGCGTTGCCCTCCCAGCAGCTTGACCACACCCGAACGCAGCCACGTCCCCGCACGCACCGCCGCCCGGCCGGCCTTGCTGGACTCCGTTCCGAACACCCGCTGCTTCAGAGCGTACAACGCCATCTCGCATCGCGCTCCCCACAAAATCACCCGAGCCATCCGCCGCCCACGCAGCGTGTCCGCGTAAAACGTGCGCCCACCCGTTTCGATCTTGATTGCCCGCGCAAAGACCTGGCTCGCTTCCACCCACGATGAAAACGGCTGGTGATCCCCTTTCTCCTGAAACATCAACGTGCCTCCCTCTTCCCGAATCCCAACCACGCGATGCAACACCAATCCGGTCAAACCCGTAATCAGCACAATATCACCCACCTTCACCTTCTCCACCGGATCAAACACCAGCGTGACCACCGAGTCCGTACGAATCAACGGCGCCATGCTGGACCCGCGACTCTTCATCTGGAATGCCTTTCCAGATCCGCGCATCTTCCGCAGCAAAGCAGGCTTCGGATCTTCCATCAGGCTTCGCGCCCCAATACATCATGGATCGACCGCGCCATCTCCGCACCAATCCCAGGCACCTCCGCAATCTGCTCCTCGGAGGCCTTCTGGAGCCGCTGAATGCTGCCGAAGTGCGACAAAAGCACATCCTTTCGCTTTTTGCCCACGCCCGGAATCTCGTCGAGCATCGACTCCCGAATACGCTTTGAGCGCAGCTTCCGGTGATAGGTCAACGCAAAGCGATGCGCCTCATCCCGAATCTGTTTTAGAACTTTCAATGCCTTGGCATCGTCCGGCAGACGAATCGGCGTGGTAGCGCCTTTGTCCTCGTAATAAATCTCTTCAAATCGCTTCGCCAGTCCGGCCGCCGGCAGCGAAGCCAGACCCAGGCGATTCAGCTCCGCCCGTGCCGCGCGCAACTGCGTGATGCCCCCGTCGAGGATCACCAGGTCGGGCAACGTCTGCGCTTCTTCCACGGCGCGTCCAAATCGGCGCTGAATCACCTCCGCCATCATGCCCGGGTCATCCGGCCCTTCCACCGTCTTGATCCGAAAAAGCCGATATCGATTCCTCGCCGGCACACCATTGACCGCACACACCAGGCTGCCCACGGCATGGGTGCCGGAAATATTGGAGATGTCGTAGCACTCGATCACCTTGGGCGGAACCGCGAGCTCCAGAACCCGCTGAAGCTCGACGACCCCCTCCTGCGCCTCCTCCGCCTTCACCGTCAGGCTCTTGTCGCCACGAATGCGCTGCTTCAGGGCCTGCCGCAGCTTCAGCAAGGTGTCGCGCAATACCGCTGCCCGCTCAAAGTCCTGCTTCTCGGCGGCCGCCTTCATGTCGGCCTCCAACTCTTTGAGCACCTCGCGACGTTCGCCGCGCAGGAACGCACACGCCTCCTGCACCTGGGCCGCATAGGCCTCCGGCGTGATCTTCCCTACACAGGGCGCGGAACAGAAACGAACAATGTCGTTGATACAGTGTTTGTAGTCATGATCACCCGGAACGCGCGGCCGACACTGCCGCAAGCCGTAGCGCTTTTCCACGAACTCCTGCGCCGCCCGGGCCGAGGCCGCCGATGCATAGGGGCCAAAATAGGCGGCGCCATCGTCCTTACGGATTCGCCCCAGCTTCAGGCGGGGGAACGGCTCCGACAGATCCACCTTCAGCAACAGGAACCGCTTGTCATCCCGGAATGCGACATTGTAGCGCGGGCGGTATTCCTTGATCATGCGCCCCTCGGTGAGGGTCGCCTCCTCTTCGGTTCGCAGCTCCAGAATATCCAGGTCCGCCACGCTCTTGATCAGTCCCCGCAGCTTGGGATCGGCACTCCTGAGCGTCGCCTTGCGGAAATAGGTCTGCACGCGTTTGCGCAGCGATACCGCCTTCCCCACGTAGATGACCCGGCCGGTGCGGTCCCGCATGATATACACCCCGGGCTTATCGGGCAGGGTCCGAAGCCGCTCCCGCACTTTGTCCGCAATTTGCATTCGCAAAATATAGCACATCCGACGAATATGGCCGATACAAGCCTCTCAACCCACTCTACACAAGCGTCTTACAGAAATTTTACACATTTTTGCAAAGTTGGAACTCTCCCTGCTCTATACGGCAGTCATGATCGCCCCAAAGAACAACCCCATGCACGAATCGGCTCGCCTTCAGCAGGAATTCACCCAGCTGGGGCTCGACTTGCGCCAGATCTGGCAGCCCACGCCGGCCGAGCCAATGGTGGAAGTCAGCCAGCTCCGCGACCTCCTCGAGTGGGTGCAAGCCTACCGGACGGATCCGGACCGGATACAAATGCTCTCACAGGGCTTCACCTCACCCCCCATCCTGCCGGAAATTGATGAGGAGAGCGATTGGCTCCGATTCGAACTCTGGATGGATGGAAAACCCCTGACCTGGACCTATGGCGAAGAGTTTGGCGAGATGCCGGATCCGGAAAATCTAAGCGACAAGGAACTCTGGGCGACGTTTGTCAGCATTCGCACCCAACTTGCCACCCGGCAGGTATGGATCGACATCATGGGCGACGTCCCCCCACGCCTGCTATACCATCTTGTTCGCACCGAACTTGCCGACAGAGAGTTCTGGCGCACCGCCCCCGGCACCG
>RCNG010004325.1_pt1 | contig 11122 bp, 9 predicted proteins | sample 2041371 | NCBI WGS metagenome assembly RCNG01 (sample SAMN09708227, study PRJNA481090) | Marine sediment metagenome, whole genome shotgun sequencing project. | biome: marine sediment; feature: ocean; material: sediment; isolation source: Sewage treatment plant 1 marine sediment (STP1) ... | reverse complement strand
GGTCGCGACGCTCTTCTATGCGAACCGGAACCCCGAAAAACGAAGTAGCAGCGCATTGAAAATCTTTTCCAATGATCTGGTAATCCTCTTGTGGTCTCACTTTCATCTTTGTCTACTGGAATCACGGCAAGTGGCTTTCCCTCGCGTAACGCTTCGCTTCACCGGGTGGTAAAAGCGGAGCGAGGAACAAGCGGCGATTTTTACTGTCCGAGTGGGGGTAGTTACCTCATAGCTACGTAAAGTGCCAACTTTTTATCTAATGGTCTAATGGCACATCAATTGTGCCGTCCGATATCCCTTGAGCCATCAATTCAACTTAGCAAACCGATAGAAACCAGAATAATTTTGGCTTAAATAATCCATCTGAACACTGTTTGTTGTATCCATTACCTTTTTGAATAACCCCATATAATCATAGAGCGTAGCAAGAAGTTGTTCTGTTCCAGCTTCATTTTCAGGAAACTGAATGACATGACTGTTTATTTTTTTAACCAGTTCTAGCTGTTCCTCGGTGATCCCCATCGTGTTTGTTTGATTACAGTGATTTTCTTCAGAATGCATTATACGCTTATTGAATTCACTGGCTGGTATTAACTTAGGTTTCTGTTGTGATGGCCAGGCTTGCATTGTGATGTGACCGCAATCAGGATCGGTCTCATTTTCAGGCGCACCGATAATCCAAACTTCACAATTTTCACTCTCGTAGTCAGGTCGCATCATCTCGGAGAATTCTATTAGTTGAATAGCCGTTTCAGCTTGGGGAGCAAAAATTAAACGAACGCTGTGTTCGCCACATTTTTCACATTGGAAGTATTTTGATTCAACTAACATGTTTATCTTCTCGAATATAGGATGGGCTACTTAATAATGTGTTTTGATGGTTCCATCGACTGATGCAACACATCTATAATATCTATATGGGTAGGCTTAACTCGGTAGTAAATTGTATGAGAACCTACAAAATCACTGTGATATCCAACTTTCAAATCTTCTCTTATTATTCCGAGTGACGGGTTTTCAGCTAGTGCCTGCATCCGTTTGCGAATACTTTGAAGGTAGGTTTTTGTTCTCTTGGTACCGAAGTTTTTAATTGAGTATGCTCTAATGTTATTCAAACTCTTTTGAGCTTCAGGCGATAGAATATATTTTGCCATTATCCAATCAATTCTTGCATAAATGCATCACCATCGATCCCTTCGCCTTGATCGAGTTGCGCTTCACCAACGGAAAGTTTCTTTCTTAATAGATCTAACTTGGCCTCATGCTCCTCAAGAAGACGAAGGCCCGCTCTCACAGCTTCGCTGGTTGACTCAAATCGCCCTTGTTGGATTTTGTTTTCAACAAATCCTCCAAAATGATCACCTAATGTCACGCTGGTATTTCTTTGCATCGTTCACCTCTCTTTCTTGTATTACATATTAATACAAGTAGTTCTAAGGTGTCAATGAATTATCCTATTGCTTTTCAGTGGATTTATTTGAGATTTCTTACCTACTCATGACGTAACGCATCAATGGGATTGAGACGTGCGGCTTTGCGTGCAGGGAAGTAACCGAAGATAACACCGACTGCCGCGGAGAAAATAAATGCAACGACGACAATGCCTACGTTGAATACAAAGGGGACATGCATCAAATCTGCCAGTGCGACAGAACCTGCCAGCGCCAACAAAATACCGATGATTCCGCCAAGTGAAGATAACATGACAGCTTCAACCAGAAATTGCATCAGAACCTCCCGTTCCATGGCTCCAATGGCAAGACGGATGCCGATCTCCCGCGTACGCTCAGTAACCGACACCAGCATTATGTTCATAATGCCTATGCCGCCGACCAGCAGGCTGACCGCAGCAACAGCACCCAGCAGTCCGGTAAGTACCTGGGTCGTTCCCGTCATCATGCTGACGAGTTCCTGCATGTCATTGACATGGAAGTCATCATCTTCACCTATTGAAATGCGGCGACGCTCGCGCATCTGTTGCTCGATATCCCGCTTAACTTTTTTCGTGGAAACGCCTTCTTGAGCCGAGACATAGATGGAATTGACGTCCGTGTTCCCTGCTATACGCCGTTGGACGGCGCGCAGGGGAAGAAGCACAAAGTCATCTTGATCCTGTCCGAAGCTGGACTGTCCCTTGGATTCGAGCACGCCGATCACCTGACAGGAAAGTTTTTCCAGACGTATGCTGGCACCCAAAGGTTCCTGGGCGCCGAAGAGTTGATCCCGCACGGTGGTGCCGAGGATACAGACCGCCTTGCCGGCGTGCAGCTCCCCGGTGGTGAATTGGCGTCCGTTTTTGAGCGCCCAGTCCCGCACCTGCAGGTAGTCATTGGTGCTGCCGGTAACCATGGTGGACCAGTTTTCGTTGCCGTAAATGGCCTGTGTGGCTTTGGACATACTTGGTGCCACCGCGGATAATCCAGAGATTTCCCGGGCAATCGCTTCGGCATCGGCTACCACAAACATGTCAGCGGTTGTTCGTGTCCCACCTGGCCCCCTGCCTCGCTGGCCTGGTCTGACATGCAACAAATTGCTTCCCATGCTCTCTATCTGTTGTGTGACCTGCACGGTAGCACCGCCGCCCAGAGTGACCATCGTGATGACGGCCGCAACCCCGATCACGATGCCGAGAATGGTCAGGAACGAGCGCATGACATTACGACGGATTTCCCGCATCGCCAATAACAGCGCATTCCATAACATCAGACTTCCCTCCCATTCTTTGCATCACTCTCAACCAGGCCGTCCAGGAAGTGGATCTGGCGTTTGGCATAAGCCGCCATGTCCTGCTCGTGAGTGACCATAACAATGGTAATGCCCTGATTGCGATTAAACGAAGTCAGCAGTTCCATGATTTCCCGACTGCGTGCTGAGTCCAGATTTCCGGTAGGTTCATCCGCCAACAACACTGCCGGCTCGGTAGCTATGGCACGGGCAATTGCAACGCGTTGTTGTTGGCCGCCTGAAAGTTCACCAGGCGTGTGACCTTCCCAGCCTTGCAGACCGACCGCACCGAGCGCACCCAAGGCGCGTGTACGGCGTTCGGCTGAAGACATACCACGATAGATCAATGGCAGTTCAACATTCTCCAGTGCCGAAGTCCTGTTAAGAAGATTAAAACCCTGGAAAACAAAACCGAGGTAATTTCGGCGCAACAGCGCAAGTTGATCGCGTGATAAGGCCCCAACTTCAATACCATCAAATAGATAACTGCCGGAGGTCGGTGTGTCCAGACAACCCAGAATATTCATGCAGGTGGACTTGCCCGAACCACTAGGCCCCATTACGGCGACAAAGTCACCTCGTTCGATACGTAAATCCACACCGCTCAGCGCCTGCATTTCTGCTTGTCCTGCACCATAGATTTTGCTCACGGCCTTGAGCTCAATCAGGGGGTGCTGGCTTAACCTTGGTATGGAGCTGCTCATTGACCGCGACTGATGATATCGACAATCAATGCCATGCCGGGCTTGATATCACCACCAATAACTTCTGTCATGATCCCATCAGTCGATCCGAGGGTGACAGGAATGGTAACAGGTTGTCCGTCACGCAAGACCCAGACATGCTGCTGTTTTTTATCTGCGTTCGTTTTCTCGTGTGGTTTCGAGGCCATGGGTGGTCGGGGCAACAGGCTGCCGACCAATCCGCCTCTGCCTGTAGATACTGACTCCGCTTGTTGTGGTGGACTGAAACGCAATGCAGCATTGGGTACCAATAGTGCATCTTTGATTTGCTTAACCATAATATCAGCGGTGGCGGTCATACCCGGACGCAGTAATAAATCAGAATTGTCAACACTCAGTATGGTTTCATAGGTAACAACCCCGTCAACAGTTTGTGAAGCAAAATGAACTTCTGTGATCCTGGCTGGAAAATTTTTGTTCGGGTAGGCATCTACCGTAAACTCGGCATTCTGCCCTTCTTTGACCTGACCCACATCAGCTTCATCAACGTCCACATGCAGTTCCATCTGGGTCAGGTTCTCGGCCAGGATGAACAACACCGGAGTCTGAAAAGAAGCCGCTACTGTCTGACCGGGTTCCACATCACGCTTGAGAACAATGCCGTCAATAGGTGAGTGAATGGTGGCCTTTGCCAGAGTGGTTTGCTCGGCATCAAGAGAAGCCTGTGCCTGTACGACCTGGGCCTTGGTACGTGCCAAATCAGCCACAGCCCGGTCATATGACGCCTGTGCCGCATCGCAGTCTTCTTCGGAACACATACCGGATTTCGCCAGCTCCTTAGCCCGCCTCAATTTGTTCCTGGTTTCCAGCACGGTGGCCCTGGATTGTTTGACTTGTGCTTTTGCCAGATCAAGGGATGCCCTGGCCTGGTTGACCTTTGCCTGCAGCTGGTCGGTATCCATGATGGCCAGTATCTGCTCTTGCTTAATGCGATCGTTAAAGTCTACCAGAACTTTTTTAATAGTACCGGAAATTTCTGAGCCGACTTCAACTTGGTTGACTGGTTCCAGTGTCCCGGTTGCAGTAACCGTGACGGTCAACTTACCACGTGTAACATCGGTGGTTTTGTAGCGAAAGGTTTGTGAATGGTCATTGCCAAACAATTGCATCACGATAATAATGATCACAACAATGGATGCTACAATACTGCCCCACTTTAAATAATGCCTACGCCAATCCTTAGATTGATCTACACCTAGTGTTTGAGCAATGTCAGCACTAGGGGTCGCTGCTGATTTGCCGCTGTGTGATGCCATATTATTATACCTTTGCATTGCCAGGAGTTTGATAGCTTTGCTCGTTTATTGTTTCCTCTAACTGGGTAACTGTTAACTCAAGCTTCGAATAGTTTATAGCTGCTTGGTAACTGCCTTGAGGCCTGGATCATCCGTACTTGTATGGACGCTGAACCCAAGATTTTTTGCCAACTTCAGCATATTATGGTTGTTGGCCAGAATTTCACCATCCATGACCTTGATTCCACTCTGGTGAGCAGCGTTTATTAGCACGGTCATGAGATGAGAGCCAATACCTTTGTGTTGCCATTTATCTGCGACCACCAAGGCAAATTCGCAGCTTTTCCCATCGGGATTCATAACATAACGGGCGACTCCCAGTTCTGTTTCCTTGTCGGGATGATCCAGAACGGCAATTAATGCGAGCTCACGATTGTAGTCCAACTGTGTGAAACGCACCAGCATCTGTTGAGTCAATTCATTCAGACCTTGCATAAAACGGAAATACTTAGACTGGGGTGAAAGCTCCCGTACAAAACTCTGTTCAATCGCTGCATCTTCAGGGCGTATAGGCCGAATTTTAATGTTGGTGCCATCGGACAGCTGCAATAGAGAAACCAGATGATTTGGGTAAGGATGAATGGCCATGTGGGCATAGCGGTCCAGGGAAGGTACCGGGTGTGCAATTACAATGCGGGCATCCAGTGCCATGACGCCTTTTTCATCGGCGATCAATGGGTTAATATCCAGTGCCTTGATTTCTGGCAGTTCACAAACCATCTCAGAAACACGACGCAGCACCTGTACTAAGGCATCCATTTTCACCGCTGGCATATTCCTAAAGCTGCCAAGCAGCTGAGAAATATGGGTTTGGCTAATCATCTTTTCTATAAGAAAAGTGTTCAGTGGCGGTAATGCAATAGCGCGATCCCGTAAGACTTCCACCTGAATACCACCCGCACCAAAAGTAATCGCAGGACCAAATATCGGATCGCGAATCACACCAATTAGCAATTCTCGACCATAAGGTGGTGTGTACATTGGCTCGACAGTGACGCCTTCAATCTTTGCATCGGGATATTTGTTATTAACGGCCTCTAGTAATTCATGATAGGTGCTGCGTATGGCATGGGCATTACTGATGTTCAGTCTGATACCCCCAACATCGGATTTGTGAGTGATATCTGGCGAATTAATTTTCATTGCTACTGGAAAGTCCATCAACTCTGCCGCAACCAGTGTATCGTTAGCGGAATGACACTCGATACTCTGAGTAACGGGTATGGCGAAGGCATGCAGTAGTGCTTTGGATTCTGAAATACTTAGCACGCTTCTCTTCTGTGCCAGCACGCTTTCAATAATCAAGCGTGCACCATCGACATCCGGTTCGCTGCGTGAGACCAGTGGGCCAGGTACCTGCATCAGTAATTGCTGGTTTTGATAGTAACTGGCAAGATAAGCAAAGGCTTCGACGGAAGATTCGGGATTAGGAAAACTGGGCAACTGATGTTGCCCAAAAAGTAGGTTCGCTGCCTCAACTTGCTGCTCCCCCATCCAGCAGGCTAAAACGGGTTTTGTATTAGTTTCCTGAGCATCAATAACGGCTTGGGCGCAGGCCTCTGTATCAGTCATGGCCTGCGGGGAAAGCATGACTAAGACACCATCCACACCCGGATCCGCCAAGCAGGCTTTGACCGCCGCCTGATACCGCTCTGGTGAGGCATCACCCAGGAGATCGATAGGATTCCTATGTGACCAATGAGGAGGAAGGGTCATGTCGAGATTTGCAAGTGTCTCTTCTGACAAAGATGCTATAGAAACACCAAGATCAATTGCACGATCGATGGCCATAACCCCCAAGCCACCACCGTTAGTCACAATCGCAAGTCGGTTGCCGCTTACTCTATGTCGGCTTGCCAGTAATTGGGCTGCAGCAAACAATTGTTCAATAGTCATCGCGCGAACAACACCGGCACGTTGCAGGGCTGCGTCGAAGATATCATCGTCACCGATCATGGCACCGGTATGAGTAATAGCGGCACGCGAACCTTCATCATGCCGCCCTGCTTTAATGACAATCACAGGTTTCATTCGGGCGGCAATGCGAAGGCCACTCATAAAACTACGCGCATCACGCACACCTTCCACATAGAGAAGAATGCTGTGGGTTAGCGGATCTTGCGCCAGATAATCCAGGATATCACCAAAATCGATGTCCGCTGCATCACCCAATGAGACGATGGTAGAAAAACCGATATCGTGGGTAACGGCCCAGTCGAGGATTGCAGGCACAGGGCTCCAGATTGGGAGACCAGAGCGAGTTGCCCTGATTTAGCGGTGTTCTTACTGAAGGTGGCATTGATGCCCGCCGCAGGACGTATGAGTCCGAGGCAATTGGGTCCCAGTATGCGTATCTGATATTGACGTGCAGCTTCCAGCACAGCCTTCTTCAAAGCCGTACCACAGCCATCTCCCTCGCTAAAACCAGTGGAAATAATAATGGCTGTACGAACTCCCTGTTCGCCACAGGCATGAATGATTTCCGCAATGGTTGGCGCTGGAGTAGCAATGACGACAAGATCGACCGGCTTGCCAATGTTTGTGATTGACGGATAGCAAGGCTCATGATACAGACGTTTGTATTTTGGATTGATCCCATAAATGGGACCGGAAAATCCGCCTTTGCGCAGATTATCGAAAACCCGGCCTCCGACAGCGTCAGAACGCTCACTGGCGCCAAACACAGCTATCGACTGAGGAGAAAAAAGACAGTCTAAAAAATGAGTTCCCATTTCAAGCTCATTGATTCTGATTGTTGGTTTATCTTTCTTATGACGATGAGCAATCAGTGACCCAATCAAGTTCAGCATAAGTCATAACTACTCCCGTGACGTGAAGGATCAATTCATGTGATTATTGCCCAAATCAAACTTGGTATCCAAAGAATAAATTATAGAGAACTTCGTTAGTTTCACCCTATGGGCAAAATAAATACAGAGCGAATTTAATACCAAAGACGTGACATGATATATTGAATTGAGTATAGCTTAACAATAATTTTAAAGCACTTTCAAAAAGTGTCATCAAAACATCCTACGCCGTTTCCCTTCTGGGTTCAAGCGGAGTTTTCCCTCTCAGAATAATAGACTTCATAAAAATTATGTGTCGACATAGTAATATAATGAACCTATAATATTTATTACCTGCTCATTTGTATCTTTTCATCTAAAAACGTCGCTCAATAGTCCAATTGATGAGCAGGCATTTATTTCAATTTTTATCCGGAGTTCAGGAAATTTACAACGTATTGTCGTGATACCAACTGATTGAAAATTTTATGACAATTTCCATAATTTCGCACCCAGATTGTGCTCTGCATGAAATGGGAGCCCATCATCCTGAGAGTCCAGCCAGATTGAGTGCAATTCAAGACCAATTACTGTCTTGTGGTCTGGACTTTGTTTTGCAGCACCATGATGCGCCTTTGGCCAGTCGAGAGCAGCTGTACCAGGTGCATGATCCTGATTATGTCGAGCATATTTTTTCTATAGCTCCTGTGGATGGTCGGGTTTGGTTAGACCCGGATACTTGCATAAATCCACATTCCTTATCCGCAGCCTTGCGTGCAGCCGGTGCAGTGGTGTTGGGTGTCGACCTGGTTATGACAGGACAGAGCCAGGCCGCTTTTTGTTGTGTCCGTCCTCCCGGACACCATGCCAAACGCAAAGAAGCGATGGGCTTTTGTATCTTCAATAATATTGCGGTCGGCGCTGCATACGCACGACAAACATATCAGCTGAAGAAAGTGGCCATTATCGATTTTGATGTTCATCATGGCAACGGAACTGAAGATATCTTTCGAGATGTGCCGGAAATTCTGCTCTGTTCAACGTTCCAACATCCGTTTTACCCTTTTACTGGGACTGAAGTCGAATCAAAACATATCGTCAATGTACCATTATCATCAGGGGCTAATGGTCAGGCATTTCGTGCAGCTGTGAAAAACCACTGGTTACCCAGGCTAGAGACATTTCAGCCCGAGCTAATTCTTATCTCTGCAGGGTTCGATGCGCATATTGAGGACGATATGGCCGGTCTTTGTCTGGTGGAGCAGGACTTTGCCTGGGTGACACGTGAAATCAAGACGATCGCGGAAAAATATGCTCAGGGCAGAATTATCTCGACATTGGAAGGAGGTTACGCTCTGTCTGCACTAGGACGTAGCGTTGCTGCACATTTAGATGCCATGTTGGGCTAGTTGATTCAGAATGGTATTAAAATCATCTCTATAAACACAGCCTTTACTGAACGCTTTTTTTCTATTTCTGTTATTTGCAATCATCAGATCAGTGTTTCATCTGATTTCTATCAGATTTTATCAATTGATAATTTACTTAACTTGTTGATTTTAATCTATAACGTATCAAATTGAGGGTTGGCCGGCATTCGTATAAAATTCGGAATTAAAAATCACAACCCATTGATATTAAACGATTAAGTTTTACCAAACATTAAGCTAACGTTTAGATTGAACTTTAAATCTACCTTGTATTTCTTCAAAAATTATATACAGGTTGTAACAGTTACAAGTGGCTAACTGATTGTTTTAATAGTAGAAAACAGTTTGTAACTATTTTCACGTTTTTTAGCAATATATTTATTCATAAAAGAATTTCTAGAAATGTAAAATTTGAGTATTAAATATTTAGACCATAAACATCAAATAAACAATTTATTTAAACAAGACTACAGTTTATTTGTTGTAACCTCCATTGAGTCAAAAAACCACCCACAAATTAGTACAATTTGTACATCAATGCCATTAACTTAAGTTTTGTTAGGTCATAAGCAGCGATTGATAAATAATTACCTCAGTTTTTTGTCGTTGAAAATCTGGATTATCATTCAATGGCTGCTCTTTGTACTTAGCGGCGATTGGAGGATTTTTACTTATTAACGCCGCATATTAAATAGCAGCCATTCAATCTGATATAAATTTTAAAATAATTTGTCTTTTTTTGTCCAATAACAGACATTGTTCAGCGATAGAATAATGCAGAAATATTGACTGCAATTCGGCCAAAGCGGACAAATTGGTGAGCTTCTCAAACTGCTCAAAAACATCAGTTTCGAATGATAATTTATGTGTGTACTATCGCTTTTAGTTTGATATTTTAACTGGCTATTTGAAAAGAAAAATATGTGCTAACGTCCATAAAGCCGCAATTTTAGGTATTCGACAAAATATAGATAAACTCAAACCGGTAGTTTCTCTATTTATCTATGTTAGAAAGTCTTCTCAGAAGCAGCCATTTAAGAAAAACTTGAAAAGGGAGATATGCTAATAAGAATTGACAGTACGCTATTTCTGGACGGACACTAATTGCTCACATTGACCTTCAATATAGATTAAAATATTTTGGGTTTAACAGCACTACATGAATTACTATATGTTTTAATGCTTTGAGTATTATGTGCTCCACAAACCGGTTTGTAATTCATTGTGCACATTTCAGGGCGAGGTTCGTTACAAACCACCCCATGTTTTTCATGGGGTGGTATATTTTAACAGGATGTGACAATATCAAATAAACTAATCCAGGCAAGCTTATTCAGTAAGGGTAAACACCACGAGCTGGAGTAACAACTACTGGGGCTGGAGCAACAACAACAACGGGTCTTGCAACTACTGCTGCAGTAACCACTGCTGTACGTCGGCGAGTTCTACGATGGACACCCGCTACACTCACTGGTGTTAACGGGCGACCAACTCTTGCCTCTGAGTCTTGTATTATACGAAAACCAAATTGAGTTGATTCATCAAAATCACCTGAAAAAAGCACAAAACTCACAGCGGTAAGAAAAAAAATTCTAGCAAAACTTTTCATTTCATTTTCCTTTTTATTAAGTGATTTATTTTTTTACTGCTTTATCTGGTGCAGTAAAGTTAAAAATATTATCTGAAAAATCGGGTTTAGTATTCCAGTTCATATCTAACACAAACTGAGGGCTGCCCGTTGTCCATCTGGAAGTGACGACATATCTTTTGGGTAAAGGCTTATCACCTGTTTCTATCCAAATTTGCCAATCGACTTCAGTATTGCGAAATGCAAGATGGTGACATTCAACCCCATCAATTATCGTTTTATCGACATAAAATCCAGACAATAGTTCATTAGAAAGTCTTTCATAGCTATTTTTATAAATTAGATCAGCACCTGGTGCTAAAATCTCAAGTTGTTTGAAAGAGTAATCAAGTGCATCTGAAAGATTATTGGGTGCATCAATAGTTTTATATTGGTTCTTTTTAAAATCATATTGGGTAAAAGTTTGACCGTTATAATAAAAACTTTGATCAACTACGTCACCAGCACGCTGAGCAAACAACTTATTGGGTCGATCAACAGAGACAGTATTATA
>RCNG010001650.1_pt1 | contig 11133 bp, 10 predicted proteins | sample 2041371 | NCBI WGS metagenome assembly RCNG01 (sample SAMN09708227, study PRJNA481090) | Marine sediment metagenome, whole genome shotgun sequencing project. | biome: marine sediment; feature: ocean; material: sediment; isolation source: Sewage treatment plant 1 marine sediment (STP1) ... | reverse complement strand
GAACCCGACCTCGGGATCGGGATGTGGTCGTGGTCAACGACGCCAAAGGCTCGTTGATCAACGGCCACCCGATCGTGAGGTCTGGTCGCAGTGGCCGGAGGCCACTAGCAAGCGCGTCAAAGATCGGCCGCTCAAGCTCAGATGGAGGCCGCCGGCGCGCGAGCAGCGCGGTCGCAGCCCTCCCCGTTTCCCACCGAGCGACCGCGCTGCTTGGGCGACGCTGGGTCGCCGAAGGCGGACCAGCAGGCCGGGGGGGAATCCGAACCCGAGGCCGCAGCAACGGCAGCAACCGTCCCTGACCGTAGACCCCGCGCAACGCAAGAAACGCGTAGGCGAAGATCGCAACAGTCGCGATATTGTTGCCGGTGGTGGCTTTCTCGATCCCCGACAGCACGAGGCCACCGTCGACTGCCGCCCCGGCTACGAGAATCAGGAAAGCGAAACAGTGCAGATGCAGCGAGAAGACCAGATGAGCAACGTAGCGCGGTCTCCAGTACACGGCCTGCAGGAGCAGGGCAACGATCGGCACGAGCACAATGAGCGACTTGCTGAGCCGGTTGACGAACATCCGGTCGAAGCCTTCGGGGTCATCCTCGGCGAGCGCGATCAGTCGCTCGATGTAGGCTTCGATCGCGTCCCCATCGACCATCGTGGGCGTCTCGAGCTCGGCATCGGCCGTTTGGGTCTCGCCCGAATCGGGTTCGTTCGGCGATTTCACCTCAGTGGAACTGAGAGTGATGATTCCCGGCTCGTCGGTGTGAACGATGTTGTAGTTGGAGAAGGAAAGAACCCGACGGGCACCTCAAGGGGCGCCCGCCGGGGCGTATATTCCGCAGAACTGGTCGAACGCACTATCGCAGCGTGACATCCTTGAGGTACACAGGATCCATCGGGAACTCATCGATGACGAATTTCTTCTTGGTGTTATCGAACTTGACCTTGGCGCCGACAAAGATCCGTCCGATGCCCTTCCAGTCGCCGTTGTCGTCTTTCTGGAACTTGAGCAGGACAAACGAAAGCGGGTACTGGGCGAGCTTGGAACCGTCCGCGCCCTGCGCGTTGGAGCCGTAGCCGATATATTGATTGGTGATCAGGATGATTTCCCTGGTGTCGCCGCTGACAATCTCCCTGGCGTAACGCAGGGTCGCTTTTCGCGGGTCTCTTCCCTGCCCTCCGCCGCCTCGTGGATCGAATCGAACCCAACCGGCTTCGGGCTCGTCCGCCAGGGCTGCGGCAAGGGCGTGATTGTCCTTGCCGACCAGGGTGTCAACGAGTGCCGACCGTTCGTCGGTGTCGGTCAGTCGTGTCACCCGGATATCCACCAGATCGGCTGATGCCCGCGAGATACTCGCGATACTCACGGCGCGAGCCTTGATGATCATCTCGCCCTTGTCCGCCGCCTCCGCTACGGTCACCGCGGTGAGAGCGAGCGCGAGAACCGCCAGAATAACTCCAAACTTGATCTTCCCAGATTCAGTACTCATGGAATGCCTCCTTATTTTTCGTCTACAACGCAACTGTAGCGACAACCGTTCCTGAATGGAATACGAGGGGGAGGGAGACACCGACCGCCCCCCCTGAGAATCAGTCCTAAAGACATGAAAATGGGGCCGATAGGCCCCATGTGAAATATCGTAAAACATCAAACCGACTACGAGTCAGCGACCCTGACCTCCTCGGTGAACCGAATTCCATGCCGCTGCAGTTCTTCGAGCGCCGGCCCGTAGAATTCGGGCATGACCGGGATAACCACCCCCGGGCGTGTGAATTGACCCTCGAGGATGTACCGCACAGCGACCGCCGCGGGGAGCCCCACCGTGCGACTCATGGCGGAGTCACCACCCGGTATCCCGAAATCGACCATGGTCGAGGTGATGTACTCGCGCCGGTCCGCGAATTCGGCCATGAAGGTGTGCTGGAGCACGACCATGTCTCGTTCGCCCTCTTTGTATGACATCTTCTCGAGCATTCGAGTGGTGAGAATATCGACCGGAGCTGCAGACCCCGGCAACGGATCCGGGCCGAACAATCCGAGCCACTCGATCTGGGCGATCTCGGGAGAGTCGACGTCGATTCCCAGAAAGGTCGCCACACTTGCCTTGACATCGGCCGCATCGGTCGCTCCGGCCAGACGAGCGGAAAGATCAGCGTAGGTCTTGCCTTCGAGCCCGGCAATGTCATCTGTGCCCAGCCAACCGAGCCGTGCCAACTGTTTCATCGAGGTGCACCAGCCCGGGTTGCGAAGGGTGCCGCGAAACATGACATCACGCGGATCGATCCCATAAATCTCGGCATAGGGCATGGAGTCGCGGTTGGGATAGCCCTCGAACTCGATGGGGACGCCATCGACCGCTACGCTGACTTTCCAGATGTGATCGAAGAGCTCACCTTCGGGGACATCGACGAGATCGCCGTAGCGTTTGAACCGCGCACCGTTGCTACTCGCCAGCAGGACACCACGCGGGCTCCAGGAGAACTTGTAGCCAAGGGGGTTGTCGTTCGCGTCAGGGGCCGGCAGTCCACCGCAGTATGACTGGAAGGTCGTAATCTTTCCGCCTTCCGCCTGCACCCGATGGATGACGTTCATGGCGGTCATGTGGTCGATTCCAGGATCGACACCCAGTTCGTTGAAGAGAATGATCCCCTTGGCTTTCGCCTCGGCGTCGAGGGCCCGCATCTCGTCACTGACATACGAAGAGGTAACCATGTGCCGGCCGGCGTCGAGGCAGGCCCTCGCCACCTGCGGGTGGTGCTGCCACGGGACCAGGCTCACCACTGCATCGTGCTCTGAGATGATTGAGGCCAGTCGGTCCTTCTCGTTTCTGATGTCCAGAGTCACGGCGACGCCGTTCGGATGGCCGCCGACCATCTCCTCCGCCTGGGCGCCGATAAGGCTCGCGACGGTGACCCTGAAGCCATGGCCGAGCAAATACCGGACATGGGCGTTCACAACCAATCCAGCGCCAAGCACAACCACTTTTTTCATACCGATTCCTTTTTCTCTCACTCGGCCCAGGACTCGCGGTTTCCGGAACTGCAGAGGGACCAGTAGATTGATCTTCTTCGCATCAGCACGCGTACTCTCGAGGGGGTCAACGACCCAAAGTCGCCACCATCACGGCCTTGATGGTGTGGAGCCGGTTTTCGGCTTCGTCAAACACCCTCGATTGCGGCCCCTCGAAGACCTCGTCCGAGACCTCGCGAATATCGGGGAACTGCTTGGCAACCTCTGTTCCGAGGTTGTGGAAGGCCGGGAGACAGTGGAGAAAGATCGTCTCCCTCCGGCCGGTCGCAGCCATCATCTCGGGTGTGATCTTGTAAGGCTTGAGCAACACCGCCCTTTCGGCGAGCTTGTCCTCTTCCCCCATGGAGGCCCAGACATCGGTGTAGATGGCGTGGGCTCTTTTCACCCCCTCGGCCACATCGGCGGCGATGGTGACGGCGCCGCCGGTCCCGGCACAGATCTCCTCGACCTGTTTGACGAGTCCGGCCTCGGGGTGGAGGGACTCGGGTGCGACGATCCGCACGTCCATCCCGAGCTTGGCGCAGCCCACCATAAGCGAGTTGGCCATGTTGTTTCGACCATCACCCACATACGCAAGCGCCACGCCTTCGAGTCGGCCGAACTCCTCCTTGACGGTGAGCAGATCCGCGAGGATCTGGGTCGGGTGCCAAACATCGGTGAGCCCGTTCCACACCGGGACGCCCGCGAACTCGGCCAGGGTCTCCACCGTCTCGTGAGCGAAGCCGCGGAACTCGATGCCGTCGAACATCCTGCCGAGGACCCGGGCCGTGTCTGCGACGGTTTCTTTCTTGCCGAGTTGGATATCACCCTTGCCCAGATACTCGGGGTGAGCACCCTCGTCGATGCATGCCACCGTGAAGGCGCAGCGGGTTCGCGTTGAGGGTTTCTCGAAGATCAGCGCGATGCTCTTGCCCTCGAGGGTTCGGCCTCTCACACCGGCGCGCTTGTTGGCCTTGAGGGTGGCCGAGAGTGCGATCAGATCGCGGAGTTCGGCCGGAGTGAAATCGAGCAGTTTGAGAAAGTGACGACCACGAAGATTGCCTGCCATGAAAGCCTCCAGGCGGTACTTTGTGAATTCCCGCACGGCGCTCGCATCCTACCCTTGTGGGGAGGGTTTGCCAAGCCGCTTGGGGAAGGAATTTCTTCTCTGCCGGTCTTGGGTATCCCGCCGGGCCGGCAGAAGCAAATGCGGGCAGAGAAATCCATCTCAGATGGGATGCGGAACTGACCTGGTCCATCAGGATTTCGGTCTTTCCGGGTTCACTCGGCCTGCCTGGGAACAGGTCGTCGTTCATAGATGACAAACCCATCGCAGCGGAACCGTTCGTCGTACTCCGGATGCTCCTCGAGGACAACCGAAAGACCAACGGCGGCGGTCTTGTCGAGGGGCCATGTGTGACGGTCGGTCCTGAGGACCACAAGGTCCGCCCGCGGTTGCCGGCCGACTTCGATAAGATCGCGTTGCTCCACATTCTGGAGCAGCGGGTCGAACGAGGCACTCATGGCCACCGTGGCCGTCGACTCGATGCGGTCGAGTTCGGCGAGCACTTCGGCTCGGCAACGAGGGATCGACGGATAGGTGAACGCCGCGACGTTGATGATCACCGCCAGCACCGCGAGCTTGAGCCCCCGAGGTCGTTCATAGGGGCGATCCGCCAACGCCGACACCGACGCGATGGCAGCCGCGGCTGTGAAGGGGAGACCGTAGTACAGCCCGAGCTGGGCCTGGATGGGGACCGAACTGGTGAGGTTGAGCAGGAAGGGGATGGCGACCACCGTCCAGGTCCAGCGGCTCCGGAGCGGGACGAGCAAGGTGGCGGCAACAACGGTCAGCACATCTTCGGTGAAGAAAGCGGCCGCTAACGAGCGGATGGCCGAGGTCAAGCCGAGGAGATTGAACCACGACGCCCACCGGCCGTGAAATCCATAGCCGGCGGCCCCGGTCGCAAAATGCGGGATGATCCAGAAGACCGCGACCAGAGTCGACACCGAACCGGCGATGGCAACGGCAGCTCCCCAGCGCCAGCGCCGGTGGCGAAGCCCGAAGAAAACTCCCATTCCGAGGAGATAGAGCCCGGCGTCCTCCTTGATGGCCACCGCCGCCAGAACCAGCAAAGCGCCGGCAAGTTTGCGGTCACGGAGGAATGCGAGATACAGGCCGATGAGAACCACTGGATAGAGAACTTCGTGATGAAACGGGTAGCCGGCAGATCGCGCCACCGCCGGGAAGAAGAGATACACCACACACACGAGGTTCCTGACCGCTGCCGTCAACCCGAGTTCTCGCCCGACTGCTTCGAGGGGAAACACCGCAACCCAGAGAAAGAGTGCATTGAGGACCACCAGTGTCAGCGGCGTCGGCAGGGCCTGGTAGATCGGAGCCATGAGGAAGAGCACCGGAGAAAAGTGTTCGCCGAGAAAACTCGAGCCGAGGATGGTCGACGCCAGAGGTGGATCTGCCCAGGCGCGCGCCAGAACCTCCTGGTACATCCCGAGGTCGTGCGAAAAGGTATTGAAGGCGAAGTGGTGGGTCAGAGAACTTGCGAGGATGATCACCCCACCGACAAGCACGATGGTTCTGAACCCGAGCCGCGATCCCAGCCAAGCTTCGACCCTCGAGGTCGCACGGATCCACGCCTTGCCCCGGTCCGGTCGAAGCAGAACCGCGGTGAGAACACAAAGCCAGAGAACGAGGGTGGGTTCGCGGAGTCGTTGGAGTTCGACGGAGCCAAAGGCGGCCGCGTTGAAAACGATCAGGACGATGACCACCATCGTCACCACGGCCAGCGCAGCAGCCGCGATTCGTATGGTTCGCGCTAAACCGCCGATCACGGTGTCATTGTCCCGAGTCGACCCACCGACTCAGCTCGTCCAGCTGTCCTCGAGCATGCGAACGATGGACTCGTAACCTTTTCGGTGAGCCTCGGAGAAATGACCCGGGTCATAGGAGTCCACATCGAGTACGCCAATGGCGCGCCCGCGGATATCACGAACCGGCACGACGACTTCGGAGCGGGTCTTCGAGTCGCAAGCAATGTGGCCCGAGAACTCTTCCACGTCTTCCACCAACAGCGTCTCGTTGCGATCGATCGCCGCCCAGCAGACCCCCATGTGGCGCTCGAGGACCAGACACGCGACCGGACCCTGATAGGCCTCGACCACCAGGTCTTCGCCGCGAAGAAAATAGAAACCGGTCCACGAGACCCCGGGCACCTTGTGGTGAAGGAGCGCAACCGCCGTCGCCCGGTGTGCAACCGGGTCGCCGGTCTTGGCGATGAGCCCGAGAATCTGTTTCTCGAGACGCTCGAAGAGGCCTGTGATTTGATCGTTCTTCATAACTCCATCCAGATGTGATGATACAGGTTCCGGCGCCCCTCGCTTCGTCTACATCTCCTCAGGAATCGGAATTCCGAGAAGCTGCTCGAGGAGCACCGCCATCTCATCGACAAAGAGGGTGAAGACCGCCCGGCGAAGGGTGCGCAGGGTTGCGTCCTCTTCCGGGACAACCGGGTTCGAGTGGTAGAGACGGTGGAAGAGTTGCGCGAAGCTGTGGACGTGCTGGGCGAGGAGTGAGAACTCCAGGTTCGCAACACTCTGTGCGACCACGTCGCGTCGTCGTGCGCATTCGAGCACCAGGCCCCAGAGATCATCCGGGATCTCGATGTCAGCGAGCTCAGAGAGCTCATCAACGCCGAATCGACCCTCCCCCCGCCTCTCCATGAGCTTGCCGAAAATCTTGCTCGCCCGCACCGCCGAGTACTGCAGGTACGGCCCGGTATCGCCCTCGAACGCGAGGGCCTCGTCGAAGTCAAAGGCGAGGACTCGGTTGCGGGACTGTCGCGCCATCAAGTAGCGGAGGGCGCCGACGGCGATGGCGCGCGCCCGATCGGCCACCTCGGCCGGGGCCCCGCCTCCCTGGAGCCGATCGACGATGGCGTCTTCGGCGGCATCGACAAGCACGTCGAGGAACTCATCGGCACGGACACCGATCCCCCGCCGACCGGACATCTCGACATAGGCCTTCGACATCTCCTCATCGCTGAGACCGAATGACCTTCCACTGCGCCTTTCGATAACCTGCACCGCCGCCGGGGTCAGCGCCACCATCTCGTACGCGAAATGGATGGATGCATCGGCCGCTTGCGGGTGACCAAGCACCCGGACAGCTTCCTTGACGACCTTCTGAGGATAGGATTGACGAACGTCGATCACATTGTAGACCTTGGAGGCGGCGCCAAAGGTGCGCCCTTCGAGCTGATCGGTCGCGTCGGAAGTGGTCGATGCCAACCGACGATCTCCGCCCCCGTAGCTAACCGGCGCCGCCGCCGAATTCTGACTCCAATCGGCATATCGGCGGTAGCCGAAATCATGTCTCGATCCGTCGGGCTCGACAAGCAGGCCGAGCTTCCAAAGCTGATAGGCGATGTCCTTGCCGGTGTAGGTCACCGTCCCGTTGGAGCGCACGAGAATCTTGTCCGGGTCGTCCATGTCGGCGAACTCGGGGCTGTCGGCGAGGGACATGACCCAACAACCCGCGTTCTTACCTTCGGACTCGAGCCGAATCGCACCCGACGCCTCGAGCAACTCGAAGGCTCGCTGCCAAAAACCGAGGTGGAGAATAGCGGACTCGTGGGGAAGGACATCGTAGCCGACCCCGAGCCTCGCCATCGTCGCGAGGTGGCACCGCATATTGGCGTCGGCCACCGCCCCCGCGAGGCGCGCGATCGCCCGCGGCGGAACCGGCTCTCCACCGATGACGGCACCTCGAAGCGACTGCTGGGCCTGATCAAGATCGAGACCACCATCGCCCGTTTCGACGGCGTGCAGGATTTCGGCCCGGTGCGCCTTGAAGTCTTCGTCATCGGCGTAGCGGGCGGTCACCCGCGGGTAGAGTGCCCAACAGAAATCGTCGAAGTCGGTTGTCGAGGCCGTTGGGACCCCACCGGGATCGAGGGCGAGCGCCCGATCGACGAGCTCATCCCTGCGCACCGGTTCTACCCCCAGGCACTCGGCGAGGATCGCCTCCGGAAGATAGAGCAACCCCACCACGACATCAGCGACCTGGACACCGGTGTCATCGATGTAGTTCTGGGTCTCCACATCCACCTCGAGGTGACGGAGACACCTGACCAGGACATCGCCAAGGACCGCATTCCGAAGGTGGCCGATGTGGGCGGCCTTGTTCGGGTTGATGTTGGTGTGCTCGACCACGGTCTTCCCCACACCCTCCTCACCGTGACTGCGATCGTCTCGGAGCAACCTCGAGAGGACCACGTTGCGGTCGAGCCACAGATTGAGGAACCCCGGACCCGCAATCTCGACCTTGACGATTTCGGCAGGCCACTCGACGCGCTCGGCGACGGCTTCGGCGATCTGCCGCGGCGGACGTTTGAGAACCTTGGCCAGAGGCAGGGCGCCGGGCCAGGCAAAGTCACCCAGCTCGCGACGGGGGGCGACTTCGAGCACGACCTCGTCAGGCTTGTGGCCGAATTCGGCCTCAACGGCTGCCGACAGGGCAGCGGCCGCGCGGTTTCGGATGTCATTCAGGGGCATCGGGACTCCTTCGTCGGCCGGTCATTTTAACCCTTATTGGCCGTCACTTTCGCGGTAATGCAAAAGTGACGGCCAAAAATCGGAAAGGCGATAAGGGCGATCAGACCACCGGTCCGCACCACCAAAATACCAAGCGACCACGCCAGCGCGCCCCGTCGCCCGAGATTGAATCAGGCTCGTCGGCGCCCCGACTCATGCCCGGACGAACTCAGAATGCGAACGAGATTCCTGCCTGAAGGGCAAGCCCGCCGATCCTGATGTCTTCCTCGTTGATGAGATCATATCTGGCCTGAACTTCGGTCCAGCGATAGATCAACTCGGCCATGAAGTTGATCCCCCGCGTCTTGCCGACACGGAGCCCGGCGAGACCATACGCACCGAGTCCGCTGTCGACTCTGACGTTGATCGCACTGGCCTGACCATAGCTCATACCAGCACCGACGTAGGGACGAACCTTGTGGCCTTCGTAGAACTGGTAGCGAAGACCGAGATCGTACGCACGGTACTTGAGAGAATCATCGTTCCCGGTGCTGATGTCGGTGTCATCCACTTCCAAGAAACCGGTGGCTCCAACGTCAAGCATCCAATGGGTCCCACCGATGCTGAGACGGAGACCAAGACCGAACTCGGCTTCTCCATCGACCACTTCTCCGTAGGCTCCATAAAGATCGACTCCGCCGCCCGCAAAGGCGGGGCTCGCGAGAATGCAGCACGCTGCCATCACCAGAAACACTCTACGCATCTTGACCTCCACTATTCCCCTCTCGGGGCGATTCAGGAATTCGTTCTCAAGTCCAACATGAGTATTGTAATACAGCTTGTTTGGGCGGACGTGTGATCTCGATAGAAGGTTAGGAGTTAGGAGGGCAGGAAGGTGGGGGTTGGGAGAGCAGAAGGTCCAGGTGCTGGAACCCGGGTTCGCCCCTGGCTCCCTTGCCTTCTCACTTTCTTACTTCCTAACCTTCTAACCTCCTGACCTCTCACGGCAGCGTCCCGACATAGCCGGTCCTCGTGACCGTCTCGTGCCCATCCACCCTGACCTCGAGAGGTCGCCACTTCCGTTGCCCGATCCCCGAGGTGGTGAAGGTGAGGATATAGCGGGAAGAGAGCTCATCGAGGAGGGTTCGCGCCACCTCGGGCATGTCTTCGGCACGCGGGATTCGTCGATAGAGCCCGCCGGACCCATCGGCGATGAGGGTCAGGATCTCCTCATATGACGGCCCTGTGGAGCCGGGCTCGGGTGGTGGCTCGACGCCGAGCACATAGATGGGGGTCTCGAGACCCTGTGCGATCTCGGTTGCCTCGGCCGCGGAGATCTGCGAGGCGTTGTCGACACCATCGGTGAGCAGAATGGCCGCCCGCCGATGGTGATCGGCCTTCTCCATGGCTTCCGGCACCCGTCGCACCATGTCGTACAGGGCGGTCGTGCTCCACGGTTTGATGGTCTCGAGCATCCGCGGCAGGAGGTACCAACCCATCCCGAAGGGGAAACGTTCGAAGACCTGGTCGTTGCCGAAGGTCCACAGCGCGAGCTGATCTTCCTGTCGTCGTTCCTCCAGGAAGGCCATGATCAGCTTGCGGCTGCCATCGAGCTTTCGACCCGCCATGGAACCCGACGTATCGAGGATGAACCCGAGGCTGATTGGGAGGTCGTTTTCGAGATGGAGATCGCGGATGGGCACCTTGTACCCGTCGACATGGAGCTGAAATTTGTTCCGTGCCACGCCCTTGACCACGCGACCCTTGGCGTCGCGCACGGTCACCGGCACCACCACCGCAGTGACGTCGACCTGACCCTCGTACTGGGCCGAAGCCGACCGCGTCAACCAGAGGCCACCGGCCAGGACAATCAACGCCAGAAAGGCGATCAGGGTCCGACGCAGCATCTCAGTTTGTTTCCTCGTGACCGCTGTCGCCGAGCAATGCGAGCCGGACATCCCGATCGCACTCCCGAGAAAACCGATCACCGTAACCGGTCACCACCGGGCCGCTCTCATCGAGGTCGATCCGAATCAGCCGGTGGGTGGGGACAAAGAAGGTCGACGGTGAGATCAGAGCTTCACTACCGCCACGCTCCTGGGCCAACCAATCCTCCACCGACTCGAGATCGAGGCCCCTCACCACCATGCCGAGTCCGTCCATCTTGATCAGAAGACCCCAGAGCTTCTCCCTCGGGTTGGCACAGTGGAGCACCACCAACGAGCCCACCTCGATGGTTGGGGCGGCGAAGTGGTCACCCGTCATGGCTTGAGTCCGTTGGCTGCGACAGCTCGAGTAGGACCCCGCCCGTGGACTTCGGATGAACAAAGCAGACCAGACAACCGTGGGCGCCAGCCTGAGGCTCATCCGAAAGGAGTCGGTAGCCGCGCTCGAGAACGTCCACGTCTCGTTCGGAGACCGGAAGGTGCTCCGGGGCGCCATTTCTGCGCGGTTTCTGCGTATTTTGCGGGAAATCGCGCCTTGAATGGCAGGGGCTTTGGTAACCGGTTGACGGGCTTGGCCTGGGGGCCATAGCCTCTGGGGCGCCGCAGGCCGAGGGGCGGGCGGCGGAGGCG
>RCNG010003776.1_pt1 | contig 11136 bp, 10 predicted proteins | sample 2041371 | NCBI WGS metagenome assembly RCNG01 (sample SAMN09708227, study PRJNA481090) | Marine sediment metagenome, whole genome shotgun sequencing project. | biome: marine sediment; feature: ocean; material: sediment; isolation source: Sewage treatment plant 1 marine sediment (STP1) ... | reverse complement strand
ACCCAACTCGCCCTTTCCCCGGGCTTCGGATAGACGGGCCTCGCGGTTTTCGGCTCGAGGCCGGCCTCCCGCAAGTGCACGACCAGGCCTGCAAAACGACTGGCCGGATAGACCAGGAACGCCCGGCCCTTCTCCCTGAGAAGATAGGCCGTCACCCGGCAAATGTCCTCGAGAGAGGCGGTGAGTTCGTGGCGGGCCAGGGCCTTCTGCGGATCCGGGTTGATCCGTCCCGTGTCGAGCCGCCGGTACGGAGGGTTCGAGGTGATCCAATCGAAGGAGGCACGGGGAAGCCGGGAAGGGAGATCCTTCAGGTTCGTGCAGAGGACCTGGAACCGGTCCTCCAAGCCGTGGAGGCGGAGGTTCCTTCCGGCCAGGTCGGCGAGCGCCTGCTGGATCTCCACCCCGTATCCTGTGAGACCGCTTCCCCATTTCGCGAGCAGGACCAGGATGACACCGCATCCCGTTCCCAGGTCCAGGTAGCGGGTGCTCTTTCCGGCCCTCGCCTTTCCCCGCAGCCGGGCCACGAAATCGGCCAGGACGACGGCGTCGAGAGAGAACCGGTAACCCTGGCGTTTCTGAAGGATATAGCCCCTGTCCACGAGGAGGGGCTCCAGCGTCTCATCTTCCCGCCTCAGGTCTTCCGAAAGCACGGGAGTTCCACAGAAGGCTCGGGAATCGTCCATCAGTCCATGCCCTCGTCCTGTATCAAGGAACCATCCGTTCTTTCGGGCAACTCCAGAAGATCCTTCTTCGGTTCGAGAAAGATACGCTCTCGATTGAGGATTTCTTTGTAAGAGCCTTCCTTCTGCCTGATTTCGCCCATCGGATACACGACGATGGCAGCCTCTCCGTTGACCGGGCACACGGCTTCGCACATCCCGCAACCGTTGCAGCGGCTCTCGTCCACGAAGGGACGTTTGTGCCCCTCCACCGGCTGGAAGACAATCGCATTGTATGGGCACGCCTCGTCGCAGAGGAGGCAAAGCCGGTTCTTCGCCCATGCCACGCACGTTTCCCGGATGATCACCGCGGTCCCGATCTTGGCGTGTTGCCGTTCGATCAACGGAAGGTCGCGAATGGCGCCGGTGGGACATATCTTTCCACACAGATTGCACTGCTGTTCGCATCCCGCGACACGCATGTTGTGAATCGGGGTGCCCCACTGGATCAGGCCCTTCTCCATGCCCGAGGCCTGAAGGGTGTGCGTTACGCAGATCCGAAGACAGGCACCGCACCGAATACAGGTCGCCAGGAAATCCTCTTCCGGCAGGGCCCCGGGGGGACGAAGCGTCCGATCGGTCTTCTTCACGTAGCGGGGATCCAGCCTGGTGAGGACGATCGCCATGCTTCCGAACCCCATGCCAAAGAAGAAGTTCCGCCTCGAAAGGCCTTCGGGCAACGGAAGGTACCGGGCCTCCGGTCGAGGCCGCAGGGAAAACGATATGGCGTCCACCGGGCAGACGGCCTGACACGACTTGCACTGAATGCAGGCAGACTGTCTCGTACGAAAAGGGTCTTCTCCGATCGCCCCCATGGGACACGCTCCCTGGCACTGACCACAGGCCGTGCATGCGGCCGTCACGCGTCTTCGAGAAGGGGCAAGGCGCCCGAGAAGCCCCAGCAGGGCACCCAGGGGACACAGGCTCCTGCACCAGAACCTTCGCGTGAGCAGGCCCAACCCGAGAACCAGCGCCAGGAGGGCGAGGTTCCCTATGGCAGCCTGGAAACCGGGCTGCGGGAGGGCGTAGTACGCGAGCCCGTACCAGCCCCTCTGCTCCGCCAACGGTCGAAGCAGCCCGATCGTGCCGTTCGCCACCCAGATTCCGAGGGGGTAGAAGATGACGGCAAAGCTCCGGGTGGCGAGGCCGATCGGATCCAGGACGAGGGGAAGGCTGTTCTTGAACGCCAGGCCGACAAACACCATCCCCAACAAGACCCACTGCAGTCCGGAGGAGGCAAGTGCCCCTCGCGATGGTTCGGGCCAGGTCTCCGGCTGCACGCCCTCTTCTGCCTCGTCCTGCGGACGTTTCCGGATCGCAGGCCTTCGCCCTGTCTTGCCCAATCCATGATCCACAACATCGATGCAGAACCCCAGGGGACAGACGTAGGCGCAGAAGATCCTGCCCCACACCAACCCCACCACGACCATGAGCAATGCGAGCAGGAAGAATTGCCTCGTCCCTGACAGTGCCGCAAGCGAACTCAGGGGGTCCAGATCCAGGAAGAGCCGATAGGGTATCCACGACCGCCATGGATATTGCATGGAGATACACAGGAAGAGGAAAACCGAAAAGCAGATCGCCTGAATCACCCATTTCTTTGGACGGCTGCCTGCCCGGAGGCGCGGTTCGGAAGGGACCTTCTTCACGATGCGGGCGCCTTTCGCGAGACGATGTCCACGCGGTCGAGATCGATCTCTCCGATCCCTCTCTTGTGGCAGGCCACGAGGTGAGGTATCTGGTCGGGAGCGATTCGCTTGCCGTACCACTCCACCCGTTGCACGCCGAAAGCGTCGACGGCGACCGGGTCGGCACCACCAATCAGGCAGCCCAATTCCTCGACAGGTCCCGGCCCCAGGGGGCCCCCGGCGATCAGTGCCCGGGACCCATCGAGAATCGTCAGATCGGCCCGGATCAGGGTGTTCAGGTCGCCTATGGCTTCGTTGAGATCCAGGCGGGAGTGGAAGATGGCCCGATCCCAGATCAAGCCCATGTTGCCCTTCATGCCGAGGGAGACGGTCGTAGCGCCGTGTGACTTCATGCGGGGCAGATTGATCTGTACATCCGCATCCAGTGCCGCTCGCAGGACCTTCACCGCCTGAAGTTCCTTTGTCCGGGACAGGGTGACCTGGTGAAACATCCCTTCCTGGGAGGCGCCGATCAGGTGAACGCTCGGCAGGTCGCCGCAGGCCTCTTTCATCCCGGTCATTTCCAGGCAGAGCTTGACGGCACGCATCGGATGGTCCGCCACGAGGACCCGCTTGGCCCCGGCTCGCAGACAATGGCGGGCCATTGCCCTCACCAGGCTCGGATCCGTGGTCGTGGCCTGTTCCGAAGGGTTCGGAAAACTCATGTTGGGCTTGATCAAGACCGTGTCACCCGACTTCACGAATCGACCGACACCCCCCAGTTCTTCGAGCAAGATATGGAGGGAGGCTTCGATCGGGCCTTGGACTTGCACCACACGGGGCCGCGCTCCCGTCTCGTTCCGGTCTCGGGAGAGAACGACCGAGGGGAAGGAGAGAGGAAGGCATGAGGCGAGGGCTCCTTTCAGGAGCGTTCTTCTCGAGACGGCTTTCATCGTCAGACTCCAGGACCTGCCGCAAGGGAGGTTTCGGGCGTCCCCGAACATCCGGATTTGCCCCCTCCTCGAAGTGTATCGGGCGGAGGAAATCCGTGTCAATCAGGGGCCCCCATAAACGACGTTCTAGTGAGGTTGCAGCCCGAAGTCTTTACAATGAGGCCCGTTTCCGGTATGATTTCGCGTTTGTTACAGAGTTAATTCTAACTCAGGTAGGACAACATGAACAAGCGCAAGCTTGGACAATACAGGAAGCTGCTCGAACGAAGCTTCGAGCGACTCGTCGAAGAGGCATCGTGAACGGCATGTCCGCTGAAAAGGCCCTTTTCCCGGACCCGACGGACAGGGCCGCTCTGGAGTCGAACAGGAACTTCCTGCTTCGCATCCGCGATCGAGAACGAAAGCTCCTCGTGAAGATTCAAGAAACACTGAAGCGGATCGACGACGGAACGTTCGGGATCTGTCAGGCGTGTGGAGAAGATATCTCGGAAAGCAGGTTGAAAGCGCGCCCGGTTGCCACGCTCTGCGTGGCATGCAAGCGGGTGCAGGAAAGAGAAGAAGAGAAAATGGCCGGCACCTAAGGAGCTTTCTTGCCCTTTTTGCTCGGCACCTTGCCCTCCAGCGCCTTCCTCACCTTTTGCTTCAACTCGGAAAGATCGGATGACTTGACCACGTAGTAATCGGCTGCGAGCGTCTTGTAATCCCCCTTGTACGCCCCGTACGCAGAAGAGATGATCACGGGCAGGTCCTGGAACTGCTGTCGGATCTCCTGCAGGAGATCCAGCCCGTCATAGGCTGCCATCTTGATATCCAGGACGATCACATCCGGCTTGTCCTGCTCGATTCGCTCGGTCAGCTTGTGTCCGTCCTCCGCTTCAATGACCTCGTATCCTTCATCCTGAAATTCTTCGCGGTACAGCATCCGGATACTTGCCTCATCATCAACGATCAAGATCTTCGTCATCACGGCCCCCTTTAGACTCGTCAACCTACCCTTTCGATGTCTCCCATCGATCCACCAAATAGGGCTTGGTCTCTTCGAAGACGAGACACTGCTCTTCGATGTAGTCCTCGACCACGCGCAATTCCATGCCCTGCGTCGTCCTCACATAGGATCCCGTCCGCCCAAAATACAGAGGGACGAACGCCCGAATCAGCTCATCTCGCGGGACCACATTCAGATGGAACCCCAGCGCGAAATCGTAAACGATTTTCGCCCACAGCGCCGGAGGAAGCTCGAACTGGTCATAGGAGAGCCCGGCAATCTCCTTCGTCTTCCGGTACACGTCCCCGGTCAGGGTTTGTTCATAAACCTGCACGTTTTCCTTAAACCCGTCCACGAAACACCGGTACAGATTCTCTTCATCCACATTTACCGGAGGAGGCATCTCCACCTCGCCCAAGCCAAACCCGAAGATCGGTGTCGGCTTGCTCCACCGCACCTGCATCCAGGACTGGTCAAAGGCCTCCATCAAGCGAAAAAACGTGGAAATCACGTGGCGAAACATCGGGCCGAGGCTTGACGCCGGATCCTTGGCTCGATGGATCTTCGGTGCTCCCAGGAAGGCCTGGGCCGTTGGATAGGAGCTGTTGATCGCCAGCGTTGTCATCCAAATGTCGATCCCGAAGAGGGCAACACAGTCGTCCCAGAGCTGGCCTTCCAGATAGAGTTTGGCCATGGCCCCCGAAAAACCGAAATCGCCTCCAATGGGCTGACGCATTCTTCTCCCGTACAGGGCCCGAGAGAGGGGATAGGCGATGTGGTTCGTGATCGTTCCATCGTACTTGTGGCGAATGTAGATGGGGGCCACGTATCCGTAATCCTGAAAAAGCGGCTCTCCCAGGTTCTTGATCCATCGGGGGGTGATGCTCCGCAGGTCTGCGTCCACGACCACGATGGCCTGGGCACCCAGGTCGACAGCCTTGCGGAAGAGGTTGCGGAAGTTGTTTCCCTTTCCCTTCACGCCCGGCGGCGTCGAAAGGTAGATCTTCGGGATATCGGTTTCCACGGAGAGAAAGGCTTGTCGGGTCTGGTCCTCGGAATGATTGTCACAGTTGATCAGCACACTGCGGTAGTCCTTGAAGTAGGTCTTCAACCCGATCGCTGCCTGTTCCGCCACGAAAGGAATGCAGTCCGCTTCGTTGAACGAAGGAATCCCCACGATGATGTCCGCTTGCTGAACCTTCTGGGGGTTCTCTTCTATCCAATCCGGGACCTCTGCCGTGGGATCCTTCACGCCTTCGTTCGGCTTCTCCGCTTGCACGATGTAAGCTCTCCTTTCCTCTGGCGATTGGCCCGGCACCTGTGTCAATCCTTAGTATAAAGGGAGTGAATGTGTCAAGCTCCGGGCTCTCGTTCGACCCCGGCCCCGACGGGCCTTGTCTTTTTCGGGACACTGCGTTATACAAGAGGAAAGCCATTATGGGGATGTAGCTCAGCTGGGAGAGCACCACGTTCGCAACGTGGGGGTCGGCGGTTCGAGTCCGCTCATCTCCACCATAAACAATCGAAGACCCTGCCGCGTTGGAAGTCCTTTGGCTCCATGCTGCTTCAGCAGCCGGGTTGGTCCGTGACTCCGCATCCAACGAGAAGGAGTGAGGCCGTCTCGAGCGGGTTTCTGCGCCCTTACACACCGAGGCGCTGGGAACCAAGGGATCGGCCTGCGCCGGCGGGCACCCCTTGAGGCCAAGATGAATCCGGACCCTCCAAACGTCCAGGTCGCCCTTCCCCTTCCGATCGACGAGCCGCTGACCTACCTCTGGCCCGAATCCGCCCCCTTGCCTCCCGCGGTCGGGTTGAGGGTCTTGGTGCCCCTCGGGAAGAGGCGGGTGACCGGCTACGTGGTCGAGGCGAACTCCCTGCCGTCGGCGTCAACCGCAGAATCCCGGAAGAGCTACACCTTCAAATCGGTCCTTTCGGTCCTGGATGATCAACCGCTTTTCGGGTCGAAGGAACTCCAGTTCTATCAATGGATCGCCCGGTACTATCTCGCGTCTGTCGGTGAGGTTCTCCGCACGGCCCTGCCGGGCTCGATGAACGTGAGGAGCTACAGGGCGGTCCGGATCCTGCCGCAGGGCATGCTGGCCTTGAAACACGGCCTCTTCCTCACCGGGCAGGAGGGGGACATCCTGGGCCACCTGGGACAGGGCGGCCGAATGACTGTCCAAGCCCTCCAGCAAAAAGTGGGCAGGGCGGTTGAAAGGGGGCTGGAAAGCCTGGAGAAGAAGGGGTTCCTCGAGGGGTGTCAGCTTCTCAGGGGGAAGCAGGCAAGCAGCGCCATCGAGCAAGGCCTCGTCTGCCTGTCCTTTCCCGAATCCTCCCCGCCTCTGGAAGGGTGGATCTCTCTCTTGCCCAAGGCGGAAGCCCGCATCGTCGCACATCTGGACCGCGAGGGGCCCTGTTCTGCGAAGGCGTTGCGCAAGGCTCTGCCAAGGTCCGGGAAGGCCCTGAAGGATCTCACAGAAAAGGGGTTCATCGAATACAGGACGGAGGAAGCCCTTCCGGAGGCGCCCGTCCCGGAGCCCCTTCCTTCGGTTCCTCCTCCAAGATTCACCCCGGAGCAGGAAGCGGCCGTCAACACGATCCGTCCCCTCCTGGACGAGAACGCGTTTCATTCCTTCCTCCTTCATGGCGTAACAAGCAGCGGGAAGACCGAAGTCTACCTGCGGGTCATCCAACAGGCCCTCGAGGCGGGAAAAGATGCCCTTGTGCTCGTCCCGGAGATCGGACTCACGCCCCAGACGCTCCAACGGTTCTCGTCACGGTTCGGCACGCAGGTTGCCGTGCTCCACTCGGGCCTTACCGACCGGGAACGCCTCGATTTCTGGTGGAAGATCCGGAGGGGACAGGCACGCATCGCGATGGGCGCCCGTTCCGCCGTTTTTGCGCCCTTCCGAAATCTTGGCGTCATCGTCGTGGATGAGGAACATGATCCTTCGTACAAACAACAGGATCGTGTCCGATACAATGCCAGAGACCTGGCGCTCGTTCGAGGCCAACGGGAGAAGGCGGTAGTCATCCTGGGCTCGGCAACGCCTTCCCTCGAGTCCTACTACAACGTGCAAAGGGGAAAAAGCACTCTCCTGGAGATGACCGAACGAGTCCAGGAGAGGCCTCAGCCCGAGGTCGTCCTGATCGACATGCGGCAACCGTCCTCCCACGGGGTAACAAGAAGTTCCCTGTCTCAGCCCCTTCAGCAGGCGCTGGTCCGGAACTTGAGCGAGGGCAGGAAAAGCCTCGTTTTCCTCAACCGGCGAGGCTATGCTCACACCCTGGCGTGCAGGGATTGCGGGCATCTGGTCCGGTGCCCTAACTGCAGTGTGAGTCTTACTCTCCATCAAGCAAAAAAGCGCCTGTGTTGTCATTACTGCGAATACCAGACCGTTCCGCCTTCCCAGTGCCCATCCTGCCAGGGCCTGGACGTTCAACCCGTTGGGAAGGGTACGGAGAAGATCGAGGAGGAGATCGGGGCGCTTCTTCCCCAAGCCCGCATCGGACGAATGGACCGAGACACGACACGCACGAAAGGGGCGCACGAGAAGATCCTCAGCCGATTCAGGGGAGTGGATTTGGACATCCTGATCGGAACCCAGATGATCGCCAAGGGACACGACATTCCGGAGATCACCCTGGTGGGCGTCGTCCTCGCAGACGTCTCCCTGGATCTCCCGGATTTTCGGGCATCCGAACGGACCTTGCAACTCCTGATGCAGGTGGCGGGCAGAGCGGGAAGGGGGGAATGGCCGGGTCAGGTCCTGATCCAGAGCTATCATCCCGACCACGCCTGCATCAAATCCGCTTGTCTTCACGACTTCAAGCGATTCTACGAACAGGAGATCGCAACCCGGAAAGAGCTCGACTACCCCCCCTTCTGCAGAATGATTAATCTTCGCATCACGGGCAAGAGCGAGGAGGCCGCCCAGAAGGCGGCCCGTCGGATGGGAGAGTTGGCCCACAAAATTAGGGAAGAGAACACCCCCTTGTACAGGGGTATCGAGATCCTCGGCCCAGCCCTCGCCCCTCTCGCGCGACTGAGAGATCGATACCGATTCCACTGCTTCCTGAAGGGAAAAGCCCCGAGGACTCTTCTCGCCTTCACGCGGGAGATCCTTGCCAGGCGCAAGAGGTTCCTGCCTTCCACCAGCGTGCAACTCGAGGTGGATGTCGACCCGGTCCAAGTCCTCTAGCAGGTCGTTTAAAAATGCCCATCTGCGGCGTTGCACTCATCCTGCGTCACTGCGGCGTACGGTGTAAGCCTCATCGTTACATGGACCCCCGCCTTCGCGGGGGCATGTTTCGTGCGCCTTGCATATGGGCATTTTTAAACGACCTGCGGAATTGGGGTAGCACAGACAAATCGAGTGCTGACAGAGGAGTGGAAATGGCGAGTGGTCGAAAGCAAGCTATCGCTATGTTTCCCTGGGAGTGCTCAAGTTGTACGGTGCTGTCCCGGGTTCCCTCGGAGATTTGCGCCGGGCGACTTTGTAGGTGGAGCGGGAGACGGAGCCCAAGCAAATCGGAGAGGGAACCCGGGACAGCATTGTACGCCGAGACTCTCTCGGAACATAGCGATACTCCCAGGTGAGCCCGTTAATCTTCGGAAATAAACGAAAAGAGGGCAAACAACAGGAGGAGAAATCCGCTTAAGAAGTAGACGAACAGGAAAGGGCTAGAGCCTTCAAAATTGGTGAAGAAGACGTCCTTGTTGTAGATGAAGCCCCAGTAGAAGGTGAAGCAGAAGGTAATCGACAAGCCCAGCTTGTACCTCGCAAAAAGGAGACAGCAGGACAGCAGCGCGACGAACAACGCCATGTGGGCGACAGGGATCGTTAGTTGCATCTCGTGTAGGTTTTCCATAGTGCGTTGGTCAGTCCGGAAACGTATGCGTCTAATGTTGGCCGATTCAATCAGCAAAGTACGTGCCAGGAACCCGGTTCCCCAGACTCGCACTCCGGCGGGCCAACGACTCATCAGGTCGAAGAAGCCTGTTTTCGCATAAGTTGACCTCCTGTTCGGTTCCGTGCAAAAATGGGGGCCCTCGTCGCTGACGGGCAGAAGGTCTTCCATCCACGAATCCTCCCCCTTGCTGACGGGAATGGGGCGGCTTTGGGTTACATTTTTCCACTCCTGGTTTCAATTTTCGTCCGTATTACCCGTCTTTTCAGGCCTTTTCTGCCCGAATATCCTTGTAGTACCTCTTCGAAACCGCGCCTGCGCGGGAGGGGAATCGAGAACGGGATGGGAACGGAGAATCACTTTCGAACGTCTATCGCCCTGCTGACGGCAGCACTGTGCTTGCTCACAGCCGTGCCCTCGATCCGGGCCGACTCCCCGGCAGTCATGGTGGTCCCTGACAGACTTTGCTTTCCTGGCGACGAAATCCATATTGAGGCAACCCTTTACCGGACCGGTCTGCTCGGCCTCTTCAAAGGAGGAATTCAAGGGGAATTGCTGCGCTTCATCGGTCCGGAGGGAAATCCCCTCCGCGATCTGCTCACCGATCCATCGGGGTCGGCAAGGATCCGTTACACGGCCGGTCCGGCCGGCCGCTACCCGATCACCGTTCATCTCGAGGACAATCCCCGCTATTCGGCCGATCCTGCAACGGGCAACCTGTTCGTCCAGGAAGAGAAGAAGCCCCTGTTTTTCGTCTCCGTCGAGGCAGGACTCATGCCACCGATCTCCACCCCCCTGCTCCGGAGAGATCCGGAGAAGATTGCATCTGAACCCGGCTCGGCGGAAGCCCTGTCCGAGATCGCCGCATGCCGCATGCCGGTCTATCTGACCCAGGAGGCCAGGCGCTGGTCACACCGGACACGATCCTGGCTGGAAGAAAAGGGTTATCCGCTGGGACCCATCTGCTTTATGGATCGTCCCCTGATGGCGGGCATCCTTTCCGAAGCCCCTCCCCCGGAGACCGGGGTCCTCGAATCCCTCTGGAAAGAGCGCTCCGTGCCGGCACATCTGTTGACACGTGACCCCAGCCTGGCAAAGGCGGCTGCAGACAAGGGAATACGGGTACTGCTCCTCGAACCGAAGGATACGACGAGCGACCCTTCCCTGCAGGACGGGGAGAAGAAGGGGGAGAAAGAGCAAGAGGAGAGTATTGTTTCTGTTCATGAATGGGCGGCAATCCCCACGATCTGCCCCTGTGAGAAAGAGAAAAAACGAATCTGATTCGGGACAGCAGATAGCACTAGGCATCTTCGCCACAAGACCAGGAGACCAGACATATGAAGAGCCTGAAGGAAATCATCGAAGATCCCAACGTATCACAATCCGTGCTGACCGATGGCCTGCGGGTCCTGGATGAAGAGATCGCAAAACGCTCCGGAATCGGCGGAATGGCGATCAAGGGCGCCTACAAGGTCATCAAGAATATCCAGGGAGGGAGAACGCTGGAGAAGGCTGTAAAGGTCCTGATGCCGGAGTTCATCGACAAACTGGACCCTTACTTCGTGCGCTTCCAAGAGGAGGGAAAGGGCAAGACGTGGGAGGAATACCTTCGACCTCATTACGACGCCCTCGCCGACGAGCTCCTCGCCGTCACGGACCGTAAGATTCAGGGGACGGACAACCGCGCGGTCCGCAAGACCTACGACAAGCTCAGGCCCAAGGCACGAAAGGAAGTAACCGCCTCTCTGCCTGCACTTACGCGCATGATGGAAAGATATATATAGCTATGAGATCTCCTCGCCCGTGCCCGACTAATAGCGGCGCGCAGCATTCGGTGGCTGGAATGGGGGAGCTAAGGGTTCGCGCAGAAATAACTTCACAGGGGAAGGGCCAATCATCTCATCATGGGGATGGGTTTTCGCGCCCAGATTTGGGTCAGA
>RCNG010001649.1_pt1 | contig 11138 bp, 10 predicted proteins | sample 2041371 | NCBI WGS metagenome assembly RCNG01 (sample SAMN09708227, study PRJNA481090) | Marine sediment metagenome, whole genome shotgun sequencing project. | biome: marine sediment; feature: ocean; material: sediment; isolation source: Sewage treatment plant 1 marine sediment (STP1) ... | reverse complement strand
TCGAGGAGTTCATCGGGCGCGATGTATTCGAGATCCGGAATCTCGAGAAGGGTTGCGGCGTCCTCATAGCGTGCGTTCCTCAGCAACTCCGCCTGGTTCTCCGCGGGAAGGTCCATCAGTCCGTTCTCGATGATCCTGTTCAGGCTCGCGGTGCCGTCCGTGTCCGGGACCTCGAAACCTCGGTCCCACCCCTGGCGGAACAACCTGCCGGCCCGCTGATACACCCTCGTGTGCAACTCGGCCCGTGCGGTGAACATCAGACGGCGACACACCTCGAGCTGTTCGCCGCCAGTGGCCTTGTGAAAGGCTTCGACCCGGCTGATGGCCCCTTCCGGATCGGACCGTTCGAGCAGACCGCTGACCGATCGCTCGATGGCGTCGACATCTCCCGGGTCCTCCTCGAGCATCCGCAGGCAGGCGAGGAAGGTGTCCCCGGATCGGATGCGCTGAACCCGCCTCAGGAATTTGTCCGGTGGCAGGTAACCGAGGATGCGTTCCATCTCGTTCCCACGAGCGTCAAAAAAGATCATGGTCGGGAAGCTGTTGACGCCGTACCGCGCGGCCAACTCGACGCCGCTCTTCTCGGCGTCCAGCTTGACCGCCACCAACTGCGCCAACTCGGCCCGCACCTTCGGATCGGTGAAGGTGTCGCTTTCCAACCGCCGACACCAGTTGCACCAATCAGTGTAGAACTCGACCATCACCACCGTGTCCCGCTCCGCGGCCTCGGTCAATGCGGCTTGAAATGACCCGTCAAACCACACCAATGGGAGGTCAACACGACAGGCCGAAATCCCCAGCACGGCGATGGCGATACATACTGTGCAAACCCGGTGCAATTCGGCCTCCGTTTGATCTCAACCCAAAACCGACGGTAGCAGAACCGTTTCGATGCTCTCTATTGTGCCGGTGGACCCGTGCGAGTAACGACCCCGAATCGAACCCGATCTCCACCTATCTGCTACGTCGGCACGTCCTTCAGGTTGCAGGGATTCACTCGGTCCGCAGTGCATCTACTGGATCGAGGTCGGCGGCCCGCCGCGCCGGGGCGACGCCGCTGACCACCCCCACCAAAAGGCACATGGCGAGGGCTGCCGCGATCGCCAGAGGCGGTGTCGACAACGGGAGCCCGGGGACCGCCGCGCGGCCGAGGGCGGTCAGCGAGAGACCGGCAGCGAGGCCGAGCGTGCCGCCGGCAACCGCCAGCAGCACCGACTCGAGGAGGAACAATCCCTGTACGGTGCCCCGCGTCACGCCGAGAGCGCGCAGGAGGCCGATCTCGTTGGTTCGTTCGTGGACCGAGATCCACATGATCGTGAGAATGCCGATTGCGCCCACGAGAAGCGAGATGCCCGCGATCCCGGAAACCGCGATGGTGATCATGCCGATGATCTTGCCGAAGGTGTCGAGCATTTCGGTCTGGGTGGTGATCGTAAAGTCCTCTTCGCCGCGGTGGCGCTCCATCAACAACGACCGGATGCCGGCAACGACATCGGGAATGACATCGGTGTTGCTGGCCACGATGTCGATCTCGACCAGTTCATCGACGTCGAAGATGTCCAGCGCGCTCGCCACCGGCACGTAGACCGTGTCGTCGAAGTCGAACCCCATCATCTGCCCTTTGCTTTCCATCACTCCGATGACGAGAAAGGTGTAGCCGCCGATACGGATCCTCTTGCCAAGGGGCGACTCATCGTCAAACAGCTCCTGGGTGAGCTTGGCCCCGAGAACCGCATAGGAGCTTCGTCGATTCGGATCCATGCGGGGAAGGAACGATCCCTGCGAGACATTCAGACGAAAGCCCTTTGCCGCTTCCCAACCCACTCCCTGGACGAAAACGCTGCGCCCCCGTCCACCCCCTTCCACCCGTGCCTGACCGAAGGCGACGGGCACGACCTCCTCGACATTCGGGATTCGGCGCAAGGCCTCCGCGTCATCGATCGTCAGCTTGTGAGTGGTGCCCCCAAGGGCCCCGGGCATGCCGAGGGTTTTGACCTTACCGGGGTTGACCGCGACGATGCTGGTGCCGAATTGGGTGAACTGGCCGACGATATAATCCCGCGTACCCTCGCCGAGCGAGGTCAGGACGATCACCGCGGTGACGCCGATGGCGACCCCCAGGGCAGAGAGAAAGGACCGCAGCCGCTGCCCACGGATCGCGCCAAGCACGAATCTGATGACCTCTAGGATGTCCATCAGCCCACCCGTCGAACAAGGAAGTAGGACGCACAGGTTAGAAAGTAGGAATTAGGAATTAGGAATTTTAGCCACAAGTCAGCAATGCGTTGAGGGGATGGGTGGGCGGCATTCCTCATTCCCAATTCCTCATTCCTCATTCCTAATTCCTAATTCTGTCTTCATCGTCCCACCAACGCCTCGACCGGATCGAGCCGCGCGGCCCGGCGCGCCGGAACGACCCCAAAGAACAGCCCGACGACAACCGACACGAGGAGAGAAGCGACGATGGCCCATGTCGGTGTAGCGGCGGGAAATGTCGGATAGAACTGGACGAACACCGCGACCGCAGCGGCACCGGCCGCCAGACCCACAAGCCCGCCGAGCGTCGAAAGGACCGACGCTTCGGCAATAAAGACAGCGACGATCTGGGACGTGGTCGCTCCCAGAGCCTTGAGCAGCCCAATCTCGCGGCGGCGCTCGGACACCGCCACCAGCATGACGTTCATGATCCCGACCCCGGCCACGGTCAGGGACACCGAGGCAATGGCGGCCAGTGCAAGCGTGAGCACGCCGAGAATGGAGTCGAGGGTGTTGACGACCGCGTCCTGGGTGATCACCGTGACGTCTTCCGCCCGGTGGCGTTCGGCGAGCAGTTCGATGACCGCTGCTTTGGCCTCTTCCAGATCGCCTTCCCCGGGCAACTCCACGAGGATCCGAAACAGCGAAGATCGGTTGAAGATCCGCAAGGAGGTTCGCACCGGAACAAAGACCAGGTCATCAAAATCGAACCCCAACGACCTCCCCCTGGGTTCGAGGACGCCCACCACCCGGAAACGCCACTCGCCGAGTCGCACGACCTTTCCAAGCGGGCTCTCTGCGCCAAACAGCTCCTGGGCAACCTTGATACCGAGCACGATTTCGGCGCCCCCCTGATTCGGATCGCCGGGAGGCAGGAAACGTCCTGCGCCGACCCGCAGTTTGCGCACCTCGAGCAGCTCCTCTGTCGTTCCGATGACCGGTACCGACCGCGCCTTGCCGCCGTAGCGCAGGGTCTCCTCCCCGGTCGCCAACGGCGCCGCCCGCTGGACCAGCGGGATCCGCATCGCCACCGCGCGGTAGTCGTCAATCGTGAGATCGTGCACGGTTCCGCCAAACGGCATCATGCCCGTGGTCTCGACCTTCCCGGGCAGCACGATCAGGAGGTTTGATCCCAGTGAACTGAACTCCTGCACGACGTATCGGCGCGCACCCTCGCCGAGGGCGGTCAGGGCAATCACCGCTGCAATCCCCACCGCCACACCGGCCACCGACAAACCGGTGCGCAGACGGTGCCCGCGGAGCGCACCGACGGCAAAGACGATCAGCTCACCGAGGGCCACGACCACCAACCATCTGAATGAGGAAGTAGGAATTAGGAATTAGGAATGTCGACCACCCATTCAGATTGCGTTTCCGAAGGATGAGATGGGATGAAATTCCTAATTCCTCATTCCTCATTCCTAATTCACTTTTCATCGTCTCTCCACGATCGCACCGTCGTCCATTCGCACGGTGGTTTTTGCCCGCTTTGCAACCTCGGGATCATGGGTCACGAGAACCACAGTCTGGCCGTCGGCATTCATTCCGCCGAGCAGTTCCATAACTTCAATCGCCGCCGCCCGGTCCAGGTTTCCGGTCGGCTCGTCGGCCAACAACAAACCCGGTTCCATCACCACCGCGCGAGCGATCGCCACCCGCTGGCGCTGGCCGCCCGAAAGTTGATCCGGACGGTGGTGCATGCGGTCGGAGAGCCCAACCGACTCGAGGACATTGGAGGCTCGTCGGCGACGTTCTGCACGCGCCACACCCGCAAACAACATCGGCAACTCGACATTGCCCTGGGCCGTGAGCCGGGGCAGCAGGTGGAAGAACTGAAAGATGAAGCCGATCTCCGACTGCCGCAGTTTGGTCCGTTCGGCATCGGAGAGAGAAGCAATGTCGCTGCCGTCAAAATGGTAGGTGCCGGAGGTCGGGCGATCGAGGCACCCGAGGATGTTGAGCAGGGTCGATTTCCCCGAGCCCGAGGGGCCCATCAGGGCGATGTAGTCGCCCCTTTTGATCTCGAGATCAACCTCGCGCAGCGCGTGCACGTCCGAATCACCCACGTGATAGGTGCGCCAGATGTCTTTCAGGATGATCATACTCACGGATCCAGCTGCCCTCGAATGAGGAAATAGGAATTAGGAATTAGGAATGCCATCCACCAGCTCATGATCAACTCTCGGGGAGTGCGTGCAGGAATTCCTAATTCCTCATTCCTCATTCCTGATTTCCGGTTCACTGGCTCTTCTCCCTCGCCTCCGCCCCGGCCTTGATGTCGGGCGAGTTGCGAACGACCACAACCTGATCTCCGACGGAAAGCCCATCCAGGACCTCGGCAAAGCGCCAGTTGCGAAGGCCGACGCCGACAGTCTTTTCCTCGAGCACGCCGTTGCTCAGAACCAGGACTCCGCCGCCCTCGGCCACGGCCGAAGCCGGGATCCGCAGGGTGTCCTGGCGGCTGTCGAGAATGATCTCGACATCGGCCGATGTGCCCGGCAGCACGCCGCGCATTGCCTCGGCGTCGTCAAGCCTGACCTCGACCTCAACGGTGCGGTTCTGCTCCAGCACATCGAGGACATAGGGCGCGACGCGTTCGACCGAGGCGCCGATGGTCGCATCCGGGCGCGAATCCACCGTCACCCGTACGGCCTGACCCACATGCACTCTTTCCGCATCGACCTCGTCAATCGGAGCGCTGACATAAATCGACGCCGGATCGAGAAGATCGATCACCGGAGGAATGGGCAACCCCGGGGGCGAGGGCGTGATGTACTCACCGATCTCCGTACTGAGCTCGGCGATGGTCCCCGCAAACGGTGCCCTCAGCTCGGTGAAGGCGAGTTGGACCTCGACCGAACCGACCCGAGCAATGGCCTGGCCGACGGCAGCCCGGGCGGCAGTACAACCCGCCCTGGTTCGATCGCGATCGGTGCGCAGGAGGTCGAGGTTCTGGTCACTCGCGATGCCCTTCGAGTGAAGGCTCTCCAACCGCACGAGCTCCTTCTCGGCGAGTTCGGCGGCCAGACACGCTTCGTCCGCCTGGGCCGCGGCCGCCTCGACCGTAGTCCGGGCCGACTCGAGCTCGGCCTGTTGCGCGCTGTCATCGAGGCGGACGACGACCTCTCCCGCCTCCACCCAATCGCCCTCACGGTGGGGCAGGTCCACCACGAGCCCCCCGACCTGCGGCGAGAGCTCGGCCCGGCGCCGCACCCGGACCGTTCCCGCCCTGGTGTTGCTGACGGTCTGCTCGACCAGTCCCCTCTCGACCGCGGCCGTTCGCACCTCGACGATCTCGGGCGCAAACACCGTGTATCGGAGAACCAATCCCACTGCCACGACCGCGACTCCGACAATGATCCACTTGAGCTTTCTCATGATTTAGGATTCTACTCCTCCCGCCCCGCTGAGGTTTCGGTTTTGCCGTCCCGGTGATCCGAGCTACAGTTGCGCGTCTGCAAGATCTGGAGGAAATGAGATGAGCGAAGAGATCACCGCGGAGGAGACAGCTGCCGAAAAACCGACTTGGCGCTTCCCCAAGACGTTCTGGGTTGCGAATCTGATTGAACTATTTGAGCGTGCGGCCTACTACGGCACATTTATCACGCTCGTGGTTTACCTGACCCGTGTGGTCGGCTATTCGGATATCGAGGCCGGCGTCGTCGGATCTGCTTTCGCCTGCCTCATTTATCTGTTTCCGTTCTTCACCGGTGCAGCCGCCGACCGAATGGGCTTTCGGCACGCTCTGATGCTTGCCTTTTTTCTCCTTGCGGTCGGATACGCCGGTCTTGGTCTTTTCCCAGACAAGGGAACAGTACTTGCGTCTCTCGGTTGCATCGTAATCGGCGGTGCCTTTGTCAAACCCATCATCACGGGCACCGTCGCAAAGTCCTCCGACGCGACGAATCGTGCGCGCGCCTACAGTCTGTTTTACATGATGGTCAATATCGGGGCATTTGGGGGGAAAACCGTTGCGAGACCAGTTCGGGTGCATCTGGGTATTGAAAATGTACCCCTTTACTCGGCGGGAGCTGCAGTCTTGGCATTGCTGGTCGTGGCTTTCTTCTATTGGCCGAAGGAGAATGGAGACGAGCGGCCTACCAGTGCTCGCGAGACCCTTCGCGGCATGCTTGTTGCGCTGTCGAACTTCCGGTTTCTGGCGCTCATCCTCATTACCGCTGGATTCTGGTTCATCCAGGGACAGCTCTACGCCTCAATGCCGAAATACGTACTGCGTATGATCGGAGACCATGCAAGCCCGGAGTGGTACGCCAACGTGAACCCGTTTGTGGTTGTACTTTTCGTTGTCCCGATCACTCAACTCGTTCGCCGCATGAGCCCGGCAACGTCCATTGGAATTGCGCTGGCTCTCATTCCTCTCTCATCGCTTACGATGGCTGCTTCGTCTTTTTTCGGGCATGACATCTCGCTTTTCGGAACTGTGGTTCCGACAATTACGGTTTTGATGGTTGTCGGAATCTCAATTCAGGGTTTGGCGGAGTGCTTTCTCAGCCCACGCTATCTGGAATTCGCTTCCAAACAGGCCCCGCCCGGTCAGGAAGGCCTTTACCTCGGATACGCACATCTCAACACCTTTTTTGCGTGGGGTGCCGCATTTGTGGCGGGCGGGTTCCTGCTGGACAGGCTTTGTCCTGATCCCAATTCGCTCTCACCTGCGGTGCGTTCACAATACGACGCGTATATGGCCGGAAATGGACCTGTCCCAGAGGCGTACGCCCACGCCAACCAGATGTGGTATTGGGTCGCAGCAGTCGGAATCGCAGCCTTTGTCGCGCTGCTCATCTATATTTGGATCACCAACCGCATCGACGCGAAAACGGCCGCCGCCGCCTGATCAGAACACAATCGGGAAAGATCACGTTCAATAGAGAGGAGGCACCCATCATGAGCATCCCCCGGAACCGGCTGGCTCTCGTTCTCACCTGCTTTCTGGCGGCGTCCTGCGGGGTCAACAAATCCATCCTGATTGCCGACGGCGAGACCGTCGAGGGCAGCCGATCGACCGTCAACGGCAGCGTGCGCATCGGCACCGGATGCGACATCCGGGGCAATTGCCGGACGGTCAACGGCAGGATCACCGTGGGTCAAGGCTCGTCCGTCGGCGGGTTGAAGACCGTCAACGGTCAGATCACGATTGCAGACGACGTGTCGGTGGCAGGGGACGTCGGCACGGTCAACGGCAGCCTCATCCTCGGCGACGACATTTCGATCGAGGGCAAGCTCGAGACGGTCAACGGATCCGTCGAATGCGGTTCCGGAAGGGTTCTGGCTGATATTTCAACGGTCAACGGCGGGATCTCCCTCGCCGCCACCCTAGTCGGCGGGACCCTGACAACGACCAACGGATCAGTGGCTCTGACTGACAGCGCGCGCGTCGCCGGGGACGTCGTCATCAGAGGCAAGGACCGGCGCGGCGCAAAGAAGAAGGCCGTCGAGATCAGGATCGCCGGCGGATCCATCGTCGAGGGCGACATCATCGTGCGCGATTCCGGCCGCCGGGTGACGGTGATCCTCGTGGATGGCGGTGCGGTCAGAGGCGACGTCACGAATGCCGAGGTCGTCGAACGGTCCGCGAACTGACCGCGGAGTCTCAGCAGCCCAGCCACCCACATTGACAGACCCACGCTGTGGTAATAATCTGTAACACCCTCATGCACAGCACAAAGGAGGTCTGTGGTGGCAACCCTGAGCGGCAAACAGCAGATCATCACCTTCAAGGCCGAAGAGGCCCTCGTCGAGGCCATGGGAGACATCCCCAACCGCTCCGAGTTCATTCGCTCGGCGATCCTCGCCGCCCTCGAGGGCGTGTGCCCTCTATGTCACGGCACCGGGGTGCTGAGCACCCACCAACAACGGCACTGGCAGGAGTTCAGCCGAACTCACGTCGTCGAGAGGTGTGACGAGTGCGACGAGGACAAGCTCGTGTGCCCGACGGCAGGCGGGTGAGAGGAGCAGGGGTGCCCATCCTCCGCCTGCTCAGCGTCGCGGCTCTCGTTATGGCGGTCCTGGTATCGCCCCCTCAGGCTCGCGCAGCCGACCTCCCGGTCGTTTTTGTCAGCATCCCACCGCAGAAGTTCGTGGTCGAGCAGCTCGCCGGCGACCTGGTCCGGGTCGAGGTCATGCTGCCGTCCGGCGCCTCCCCCGCCACCTACGAACCGACGCCGCGACAGATGGCCGCCCTCAACGAGGCCGTCGTCTACTTCCAGATCGGCGTCCCTTTCGAGGGTCCGGTCCTGGCGAAAATCTCGGACCTGATGCCCGCTCTCGAGATCGTCGATTGCCGACAGGGTATTGTCCTTGTCCCCATGGAGATTGGTGACGACGGACATGACCACGGCCCCCTGGACCCTCACATCTGGCTTGACCCGATGGCCATGAAGACTGTTGCCAGCACGACTGCATGGGCGCTGGGCGAGAGGATGCCGGGCAGCGCCGCCGGTATCGAGTCATCTTTGCTACGCCTCCTCCTTGCGATCGACGAGACCGACCTCAGAATCGGTTCAAAAATGAAAGATTTCGCGGGACGTGACCTGCTGGTCTTTCACCCTTCGTTCGGATATTTCACCCGCCGATACGAGCTGGTTCAGATCGCTATCGAGCCTGGCGGGAAGGCTCCCTCGGCTCGCCAGTTGGCGGAGATCGTGAACAGCCTGCGCGGTCGCGAAACCCCGGCCATCTTTGTCCAGCCCCAGTTCTCGCAGACCGCCGCGCGCCGCGTCGCCGACGCCCTGGGCTGTCAGCTGGTCGTGTTGGACCCCCTCGCCGAGGACTACCTCGTCAACCTCGAAAACATGGCGGATCGGATCGCCGCGGCGATGGTGAGCTGAAATGAGCACCAAAAACGTCATCGAAATCGACGACCTGGATTTCCGTTTCAACGGCGGCCCGCGGGTTCTCGAGGGGGTCAGACTCCGCGTCGCCGACGGCGACTTTGCGAGCGTCATCGGGCCTAACGGCGGCGGCAAGACCACCCTGATCAGGCTCATCCTCGGTCTTCTCACGCCGACCTCGGGCACGATCAGGGTGTTCGGCACGACACCCTTGAAAGCGCGGCCGAAAATCGGCTACATGCCCCAGCACGCCATGATGGATCCGCGGTTTCCGGTGCGAGCCCTCGATGTGGTGATGATGGGCCGTCTCGGGAGGGGCCTCACCTTTGGTTCCTACAGTGCGGCGGACCGCCGGGCCGCGCTCGACGCCCTCGCTCAGGCCGGGCTCGAGGCGGCAGGCAGCAAGGCGTTCTCGGATCTCTCGGGCGGACAGCGGCAACGGGTCCTGCTGGCGCGGGCTTTGGTCACCGACCCCGACATGCTGGTGCTCGACGAACCGGCGGCGGGTCTCGATCAGAAAGTCGAGAAAGACTTTTTCGATCTCTTGAAGGACCTCAACCAACGCCTGACGGTGATCCTGGTGTCGCACGACCTCGGCTTCGTGGCAACCTTCGTCCGAACGGTGATCTGTGTCCACCGCCACGTCGATGTCCACCCAACCGCCGAACTCGACGGCCGGCGGGTGTCCGAGATCTACGGCGGGGATGTCAGGATGGTGGACCACCACCACCGCTTGGAGCTGTGATGGAGTTCTTTTCGGCGGTGGCCGATTTTCCGTTCCTGCGCCACGCCCTGATGGCCGGCGTGCTCGCCGGCATCGCCTGCGGAGTGATCGGATCGTACGTGGTGGTTCGACGGATCACCTACATCGCAGGGGCCATCGCCCACTGCGTGCTCGCCGGGCTGGGCATCGCCCGCTGGCTCCAGGTGGTCCACGGCTGGCCCATCAGTCCACAGTTGGGGGCGGTCACCGCAGCAGTGGCATCAGCGATCATCATCGGCCTTGTCAGCCTCCGCGCCCGCGAGCGGGAAGACACCATCATCGGCGCGGTGTGGGCGATCGGCATGGCGGTCGGGATCCTGTTTATCGCCGTCACGCCGGGGTACCACGAGGATCTGATGAGCTATCTGTTCGGCAACATCCTACTGATTGGTGGTTCCGATCTGTGGATGATGGCCGCGCTCGACGCCGTCGTTCTGGCGCTCGGCCTCGGTCTGTATCCGCAGCTCGAAGCGGTCTGTTTCGACGAGGAGTTTGCCCGTCTCCGCGGTCTTCGGGTCGAGCTCTACGTTCTGCTGCTGTTGGTGCTGATCGCTTTGACCGTTGTGCTTCTGGTCAGCGTGGTCGGCATCGTCCTCGTCATCGCGCTGCTCACCCTGCCTGCGGCCATCGCCGGTCACTTCACAACCACCCTGCGCGGCATGATGGCCGTCGCCGCAGTGTTGGCTGTTGCATTCACCACCAGCGGCCTCGCCGTGAGCTATTCCCCCGATCTGCCCGCCGGCGCCACCACCATCGTCATCGCCGGCATCGCCTATCTCGCGGTGCTCGCGTGGCAACGGGTCGCCGCGGCCGCGCGCTCGTAATCCCGAACGGGATTTTTCGCACCGCCTCCCGCGTTGACCCAACCGGATCGTCAGACGGCAATCACAGGAACCAATCTCAAATTCAGCTATAATGCCGTCGCCGACCGTGCACGGTCGCAAGGAGCACCTCGTGAGAAAATCAACAAGTTCATCGTTCTATCTGGCCGTACTCGGCGCGATTATGGTTGTGACCCTGCTTCCACAGGGAGCCGCCGCCGATGAAAATTGCTGCCTCAACAACTACCGTTTTGCAGGCGGGTGCATGGTTGTCGCCCGGGGGTCGGAGACATGTTCGAGCGTTCTGTCCTACCTCAATGGTTTTGACTCCGTGGGGATGTACTACTGTGACAACACAACGATACGCGGTGGTTGGACTGTCAGCACATGTAATGACCCCGCCCGCACCCAGCAAAAATACCTGACCCCGCAGACCTCCCAACCGAC
>RCNG010001648.1_pt1 | contig 11140 bp, 6 predicted proteins | sample 2041371 | NCBI WGS metagenome assembly RCNG01 (sample SAMN09708227, study PRJNA481090) | Marine sediment metagenome, whole genome shotgun sequencing project. | biome: marine sediment; feature: ocean; material: sediment; isolation source: Sewage treatment plant 1 marine sediment (STP1) ... | reverse complement strand
GGCGTCTGCGTCAGCGACGGGAGGATCACGGAGACATCGATACCGGACCCCCGCAGCTCTTGTCGGAGTGCGTCGGTGTAGCCGATGATGGCGTGCATCACGCTCGCGTAGCCGCCGAACTTCGCAAACGCTTTTCGACCCATGACCGACGACATGTTGAGAATCCGCCCTGAACCCTGCTTTCGCATGGCGGGCACCACAGCTTGCGTCACGCGCACCGTTCCGAGGTAGTCGATGTCGAACATCTCCCGGACTCCGTCGAGGAACCACGGCGCGTCCGTTGGCCCCACGTCAGACTTGCCGGCGTTGTTGAAGAGCACGTCGATACGCCCGTAGTGTTCGAGCACGCTTGCAATCGCAGCGTCAACCTCTTCCTTGGAGGCGACGTCGGCGGGCGCAACAAACACGTCTTCTCCCATTGCTCGAATCTCGCCGGCCACCTCATCGAGTTTCTCTCGCGACCGCGAAAGCAACACCGTCTTTGCGCCTTCTCTTGCGAATGCGAGAGCGGCTGCGCGTCCGATACCACTCGATGCCCCAGTCACGACGACTACTTGGTCCCTGAAACGTTTCTTACTCATGGCAATCCCATTTACGTGTAGTTACACGTATTGTGTTAAAAAAATCACGGATGCAGGTGGTCTCGCATCGCGTCGAGCTCCTTTTGAAGTGATTTCCAACGGTTTGCGCCAAACTCCCGCAACATGCGCTCATGCGCCTGCTCCCAGAGCGGCAGCGCGGCATCGAGCCTGCGCTTTCCCTTGGCCGTGAGCCTCACCGTCTTCGAACGCCCATCGGCGCCGGGCCCGACCTTCACCAGCCCATCCCGCTCGAGCACCTTTAGATTTCGGGTCAGCGTCGTCCGGTCAATCTCCATCGCCTTCGACAGCTCAGTAATCGAGATCCCGTCGTACGCATCGGCCACCGCCAGGGCCGTGAATTGTGTGTTTTTGAGCCCCGCGGGCTCGAGCGCGCGGTCATACACCTGCCCCAGCACCCGCGCAGTCTTCCGCGTGTTGAAGCAAGCGCAGTCGAGAGGTTTCGGTGCCTTGGCCATGGGACGTGTATATACACTAGTCTGTCGTTGTCAAGTGCCCCGCAATGTCGCGGGTCCCCAAGCTTTTCTTCCGAAGCACCCGCACCGGGCGCCGCCATTCCATCCACCTGGCGCGCATCGTTTCCCTGCCGATCACCGGGTTCGTCGCGTACCCGAGAAGTAGGCTTCAGCCGGAGCGTCGCATGAGGTATGCTCGGCCCTCGGCCATGAGCAGATTGTCTTTACGTAGTTTTCGTCCTCGCCACCCTGGGCACACTGGCGTCGGCCGGCTGCAAAACGCATCCTCTGAAGACCATCGCCCCCATTGCGAAACCGGCTCACTGGGTTCACGTGTCGGCCCAAACACCGGAGGGGGCTATCGGCTCGCTGTCGGTCCCAGAGGATTGGGAGGAAACGCCGGGGCCTCGTCCGCTGATCGCGCGGCGAGCTTCGACCGCTACAAATGATTTCCGATCGAATGTGAGCGTGATGGTCGGACTATACGATGGTGGGCTCGAAGGTTACGTGAGTGCGAGCAAACGTGGGCTCACCGAGCAAGCTGAGCTCCTCTCCGAGAGCCGTGTTCTGCTCGGACAGAGGGACGCATACGAGTTGGTCTACGCCTGGTTAGGTCCGCCGCGGTCTGCAGCCGTGCAGATCCTCGAGATGGCAGGTCGAGAGGGCATCGTGGTGACCTGTTCGGTGCCCGACGGTGCCTGACGGCGACGCGGAGGCCAAGCGCGATATCTGCGAGCGGGTCTTCGGAACGTTCTCCGTCACTGCGGTGGCGCAGTAGTCCTTGACGCCTAACCCGGTGGCGCGCGAGAGTCTGGCATGGGCTTCGGCGATTTCGGAAACGGGCACATCAAGCTCCGAGTGTCATTTGGTTACGATGCGAGCGCCGCGGACATCGATGCGTGGAAGGAATGCCTGCAGCAGGCATCCCTGATGCTGTTCAACGCGACCGAAGGGACTGCCCAGTTCAAGGAGATCACGATATTGAACGACGGCGCCGGAGGAATGCAGGCTGATATATGGATCGCGCAGTACGTGCAGCGGTCCTATTTCAACTCGGAGCACTTGGTCGCGGTCGGAGGGTTCTTTGGGTACGCCGACGTGTCCGTGACCTTGGCAGAGACCGCGGTCAACTCGCCGTTTACCGTGCTTCACGAGTTCGGGCACTATGCGTTCGGCCTCGGGGACGAGTACTTCGACGCCAACGGCGCCGCACACTGCACGGCACTCCAGCAAGTGGTCGCCGCGCCCGGCTTAGGGAACCTGAAAACCGAACGAGCCTGCATCATGGGCGCCGTTCCGGTCGTCGACAACGGCATCTCGAGCGTTGATTCCCAATTCGGCTGGATCAACGAGTTCTGCAGCGATGCAAACCACGTCCACAATCCTGGGTCGAGTCAAGGTGATATGCACGGGGCAAAATCTTGCGCTGCGGTCATCCAAGAGGCCATCTTCCCCGCGACCATCCAGCTCACATCGGGGCTCCAAGCGAAGTTCGATCCTCAGTTGAACTTTGACGACCCTCAACTCGATATCGATTGGGTGTTTCCCGACGACGCGTCAGAAACTGTTGTCGTCGTCGACGAGGCTTCATATGGGCTCGGCTTCGGAGCAGCCGCCGGTGCCGGCACCCCCGAGGCGTTGATGGACGCCGCAAACTACTGGATGGAGGCTGCGGACGGGCCCAACGATTCCTCTACGCTGATCGCTTACGGGGACTCCCCGCCTAATCTCCCAAGCCCAGCACATCCATCTCTCGACCAAGCTCTCAAGGCCGCCGCCAAGACGATCACCGGCCGATCGAACCCGGCCGCTACACAGACGATCGTCCTCTTTTCGACGGGCCAGGCCGGAGCGCGACCGCTGGCTAGCCGCGCCAAAGATCTGGCGAGCGCCGGAATTCGCGTCCTCACAGTGGGCCCTGACCAAGATCGAGCCGAGCTCCAGGGGCTCGCACGCGGCACCAAGGGTGAGTACTACGAAGTCAACCGGCGTCACGACGTCGAGAAGGTCCGCGACGATGTCATGAGCCTCGCAGACGAGCTCCGCTTTGGCGCACCGATTCTCCGGATTTCCTCCGATTCGAGGGTGACCAGGAAGCAACACGTCCCGGTCGAGGAGGGGACGAAACGGGTCAAGTTCGTCCTCAGCCAGCCACGAGGGGCGAACCTGCGCTTGTCAGCGACGCCCGTGCACGGGCATCCCGCCGACCCGAGTGATGACAATGTCACAGTCTTCGATGTGCCCGACCGTCCCTACACCACGTTCACCATCGATGCTCCGCAACAGGGTGAGTGGGTGGTTGGAATCGATGGCGCGAATGACGTCCCGTTCACGTTGACGGCTTACGGAGAGAACCCGCAAATCCGCGTCGGGGTCAGCGGCGCCCAGCAAGTCTGTCGACGCGGCGACAGAGCAACGTTGCACGCCGTGGTCAGCTGTCCCGTTCCGGTGGTAGGGCTCGCCAATCCAATCGCGCGCGTCGTTTCACCGAAGGGGAAGAAAACCGAGCACTCCCTTGAGCCTCAACGCGGCGGCGCCCATGTCGTGTCTTTCAAGGTCGACGAGCCCGGCGCCTACGAGGTGGAGCTCGTCTTTCGGAACAAAGGAGACGCAAAGCCCGTGGGCGTCGCGTCCGACGACGTCGAAGCGTTCAACGACGCGTTCGAGATTCCGGAGTTCGAGCGGACCAAGCGCGTCCGAGTGCATGTGCGTTAGGCGCGGTGAGCCGCTCTAGTCCCCGGCCGGCCCTTTGCAGACGCCAGAGTCGTCGCAAACACCGGTCCAATCCGCAGGGTTGGTTTCGCTCGCGGATGCGGGACATCCGGAGCCCTCCCCCGAGGGCGTGCTCTTGCAGCACACGTCGTCTGTGCAGGTATAGACTCCAGCTCCCTCGAGCCGGCGCGTGAAGCTGCAGGTTGTGGAGTTGCATGGCGCGGATGGCTCGCAGTGCTCGGTCGGGTCGCACGGAACCACTTTCACACAGGCCAAAGGCCCATCGGGCGGAGGATCCTGAAGACAGACATAGGCTCTCAGGCCGTCACAAGTCTGCGCGCACGTGTCTCCCGCTCGCGCATCGTGACAAGGCGGATCGCACCCGTTTGTCCCGGGCTTGTTGTGGCTGCAGCCGATGACCGATGCCGCTAGCCCGCACAGGGCGAAAACTCCAAGAGCTCTGGCAATGCCTGCGATCTTCATGGTGGTTCCCTTCTCTTTGAGTCGTCACATGAAAGCATTGCTCCGATTGACTGTCTATAAGTAATTGTTCTTAGCAGTCGGTGCAGAGGCGGCGTCCGTGTCGACGCTTGAAAGCGTTCTGGATTTCGGGCACGTTCGGCTGGTGCAGGTCTGGGCCGCGCTTGGGATCCTCGCCGCGCCGCTAGTTGCCGGCTGCGCGTCAGCCTCGAGCTGTGGATCCGGCTTTCGGCTCGAAGGTGACCGGTGCGTGTTCGATTGCGGCGATGCCTGCGGGGCACATCAGGAGTGCGTTGAAACCGTCAGCGGCGGCGAGTGCCAATGCGTTGCCGGGTACGCCGGCGACCCTTGCGCCTGGACGGGCGGCCTGCGGGACCCGGGGTTCACGAGCGGAGAAATTTGGTCTGACGTCACAAAGGGCGCGAGCGTTTTGCCATTCGCCACCGGTCCGGACGGACCAGGCATCGCATCCTTCGAGAGCAGTGTCGTCTGCAGGGCGGGTGCCGTGGCTCAGACGGTTGAGATGCCGCGCTACGAAGATGCGGAGCCTTTCGTCATCGAGGTTACTTATCGCTCGACCAATGTGCTCGGAGTCGACGTTGGCTACGGCCGCGCCTTCAGGAGGCTTCAAGATACCGCATTCAGCTGGGAGACCGACCGCTTTTGCCTCGGCGAAGCCGGCTACGGCGGGCCGGTGAAGTTCCAAGTCGCCGCCTTCGAGCGGGCGCCAGATTGCAACTCGGCACCTGCTGGAGAGATCGAGGTCAACCGATTCGAGATCCTCGTAGCGGATCCCGGCGAGTGCCCGGCGCCAGGCGCAGCGTTGAATGCCCAGGCTGAGCTCGAAGGGGGCGGCTGGCAGTTCGACATCGAGGATCTCGGGACCGGGGTTTCCGAAGGCGGGTTGATGGCTGACGTTGGCGAGTCGAGCACGAGCGGTGCCCGCATCTACAGGCCGGCGGCCGGTGAAAATCTGGTCGGTATGCACACCGTGGTTTCGGTACCGCTCCCCGGCACAGGGGCGTCTTCACCTGCCCTGCGCTTCTGGTGGAAGGGCAAGCCGGAATGGTGGTACTTGGCGCATCTGGGAACATATCCGGGGACGCGCGCACGAATACGCGTGCTCGACGTCCTGTTCAGCGACGGGACGGCCCAGGTTCCCAGTTACTGCCTTCCCCCGTGGACCTATGGAAACGTCGTCGACCTTTCGTTCACGACGAGCGCGGGCCGTCCTCCGAACGAGGCGGAGCTCGTGGTCGATAACATCGAGGTCTTCTCGGACCCACGCTGCGGTAGCTCAGGAGATCTCTTGGACCCGAGCTTCGATTCGGCCCCCAACCGTTGGCCCGGCCTCGAAATCGCATTCGAAGACGAGCAGGTCAGCGCGGTGACTCTGATCGAGGATGCCGCACGTGCTCGCCCCCCCGGTGAGGGTGCGCTCGAGATTCGATACGGAAGCAACCAAGCCAGGCTCGAAGCGCAGACTTGGGTTTGGGTCCCCCCGAGCAACGAGAATCAAGGCCCTGAGCTCGTGTTCCATTCCAACGTACCCGAAAATCCTGGCGTCGGGGTCTTCTGGGCGCTTGGCTCTACACCCGCCCCGAACAGGGATTGCGAAGAAGAAGAGTTCTGCCCGCTCATTCCGCTCACCGCAGAGCTCCCCATGGGCGGCGACTGGCGGCGAAACCCTGTCTGCCTTCCACCCGAGTGGGCAGAGCGCTGGTTTCTGCTCCGTGTCGTGATTCGTCCGTCCGACGATCCACTCGAGGTGTACTCCCCCCCGAGAGCCGTGTTGCTAGATGACTTCGAGGTCGGGACCAGCGCGAGGTGTCCGGCCGACTAGCGGCCGCGCCCACATCGCGATGACCCAGAGCCCAAAACGTACTGGCCAGCTCCTTGCGGCGTACGCGCTGTCGGCAGCGGGTGGCGTTTTCTTCTTCCTCGGCTGGGCAGGTTTCGGTGTTTGGCCGTTGGAGCTCGTCGCTCTAGTTCCATTGTGGGCAGCCATCGAGCTCGAGATCCGGCGCTCTTGGAAGACGGCATTCGGCCTTGGATTACTCTTCGGCACCGTCGTGATGGCGGGTGGCTATCATTGGATATTGGAGCCATCGCGGTCTTTCTCCGAGGTCAGCGTGCTCGCCAACCTCGGGCTTTACGCCGCGTGCTCGATGTTTCTGGGACTTCAGTACGCCATTCAAGGCGTTCTCTATCGGGCCATTCGTGTGCGCGGATGGACTGTGGCGAGCGCAGGTCTGTCCTCCCTACTCGTCACCGAGTGGCTGTTTCCCAGGTGGTATCCCGCTTACATGGGCAACGCGCTGCAACATGAGCCCTTGCTCACTCAGACCGCGGATCTTGGTGGCCCGCTGCTCCTCAGTGGCGTCGTCTGCATGTGCAACGTCGCAGTCTTCGAGGCCTTGCGCGCGTCGTGTGGCCTCCGAAAGAATCCAACCTCTGTGCTCGCGACCGCGATTGCCGTGCTTGCACTCTGTCTCGTCTATGGCGTGGTCCGCGTCGCTCAAGTCGATCAGGAAACCGCCGCGGCCCCTTCGATCGAGGTGGGGCTCGTTCAGGCAAACGTCGGCATCTTGGCGATGCAAGAGGATCCACTCGCCTCACACCGGCAGCACATTCGACAGAGTCACGAGCTCGAACTGCAGGGCGATGTGGATCTCTTGGTTTGGCCCGAGTCCGCCTACTACCCTTGGCTCTGGCGCAGGCTTCCGTTTATCGCGAACGAGGTGCGACGCGAGATCCGGAGCCCGTTGCTCTTTGGTGCTCTGTCGTTCAGCTACGACTCGGGACACCGCAAGCTGTACAACACAGTGTTCTTGAGCCACGTGGATGGTCTGATCGGGCAGTTCTACGACAAGAACCACCTGATGGCTGGAGCGGAGTACCTGCCTTTCGGTGAGCGCTTTCCGTACCTTTACCAACTCGCACCTGCCGTGGACCACAGATCCCGTGGGTCGAACCTCAATCCGATCGTCATGGGGCCGTGGCGCATCGCGACTCCGGTTTGCTACGAGGCCATTCTCCCCGGGTTCGTCCGCAAGATGGTGAACCAAACCAATCCGCACATTCTCGTGAACCTCTCTAGCGACGGGCTATTTAGGGATTCTCAGGCACCATGGATACATCTGCAGCTCGCGCAGCTTCGCGCGATTGAGCACCGGCGCTATTTAGTACGCGCCACCGACACCGGCGTGAGCGCCATCATCGACCCCGTCGGCCGCATCGTCTCCCACACCGGTGTCCAAACGCGCGAGAACCTTCGTGCCGAAGTCCACATGATGCAGGGCAAGACGGTCTACGCTCGGCTGGGCGACTGGCCTGGGTGGCTGAGCTTGGTGCTCACTGGACTGCTTCTCGTGCGACGTCCCCGACGACCGCCATATCCCTAGTTAGTCGGACACGACATCGAGGTGTCGAGCGCGAAATCGTCGAGCAGCACCCGCTCTCGATCGATCGGAACCCCCTCAGAGCCCTCGGAACCCACTCTCACCTGAAAACGAAACCATCGTCCGGCCCACGTTGGAGGCAGGCATGCCACGTTGACTTGCCAGTCATCGGTAGTCGAAACGTCGTCGCGCTCCACTTCGCTTCGGCCGAGCACCCATCGAACGTCGGTCGAAGGCGCAACGGGTGCCTTCGAAAAGAATGTCAATGAAGGTCCGCCATTGGCATCGCTCGCTGGCACCAGCACGTAGGTCTCCATGCCGAGGTTTGCTCCGCTCGTCCAGTACGCAAACTCGAGCGCTCCGTCGCCCCCGTCGTCGACCAGATTGACAGCTTCCGAAACGGAGCCCAGCGACGCCCCGAACAAGAGGTTGGGTGCATACTCGAAGCCCGGGTCGAGGATCTCCGAGTTGTTTCCACAGGCAGGGTCGGATGTGATCTCCACTTCGTCGACCACGAGCTTCGTTTCCTTGTCCGGAATGGCCTCGGTGAGCGAAAACGATAAGTCGAGGACGTTGCCGTGTGTCCAAGGTGGCAGACAATAGATGTGGTTCAGTTCAGAGTTGGTGCCAACGAGCGTGGTGAGTTGGCGCCCGCGGTCGTCTTTGTCGAAGTCGGCGAGAGTTCCAAGCTCGACTTCGAAGCGCTGCTGCGACGAACCCTTCCACCAGAACCGAAGGGCCGGAGGTTTGTCGGTCGTGGCAACGGGGATCGAAACCTGGGTCGTCATCGTGGCTCGCCCGCCGATGCCGGCTGCCCGGTAGAGTCGTGCGCCGCTGGTGCCCTCGCTACCTTCGCCGGGCTCGATCGCGCCCTCGATGCCATTGTCCATCTCGAAGCGCCAGCCTTCCCCATCGGGTAGAACGCTACCATTCAAGACTTCGCCGAAACCGAGACACTCCATTGGCTCTGCCTGCCGGATCGTGAACCGATCCACGCGAATGCGTCCGGAAGGGGGCTCGTCCTCGTCTCCGAAGCAATTCGAGGTCCTTTCGGATGCGGATATGCGAACCCGAACGTCGCTTCCTCCCGGCTCCGTGCCGTACGCGGCCTGGCCCAGGCAGAATGTCTGGGTCGCCCAGTCAGCGCCCGTCGCAGGCAGCCGCTTCCAAGCTCGATCGAATCCGACCCCGAGCCCATGCACACCTTCAGCCTGATAGGTGACCTCGGCGACGTGAAGTTCTCGGGCCACTTCGTAGCTCGGCATCTTGACGACCTGAGTCAGGCTTCCCGCGATGCAGATTACTCTCCCTGGGAACGAGCCTGTGCCGAGTTCGCCCTCCTTGGACCCAGGCGCTAACGGTTCTACCGTCGCGCCCTTGAGCCCCTCGTCAAACCAATAGGGGTCGCCTGTGTTCGGGTCCTCCAGGCCAACGAAGTCGGTGTCGAGGATCAGCCCCGTGAACACGCAGGGCTCGCCTTCGTAACCGGGCGCGCATCGGCATTCGTTCGGCACGACGCTCGCATCGCAAAACTCATGGTCGCCGCACGGCCCGCAGCTCCCCCCAGGCGGCACACAGGTCGTTCCAACCCGGGTGAAGCCCCCGTCGCACTCCGCAGCTCGGCAAGCGCCGGCGGAGAGCGCGAAGCCGAGGATGAACACCATCCATCGCATTACGTGCAAATATCTGTGGTTTGGGCCCGAGGCGCAACAGTCCGCGTGCCAAGCCTAGCGGCGCATCCTGACGCTAAAAACCAAGTATTCCGCGCAACAACGACCTGTCAGGCATTGAGCAGCCGACGACCGAAGTCACGGCGCTGACGACGCTCGTCGGCAGGGAAGGTTGCCATACACTCCCAAACCAAAGATAGTTGCCCGATGCGATTGGTGGCGACCGTGACGGCCCTCTGGCTGTGCGCCCTACCGAGCGCGCTCGCTCAACCCGACGACTGGCTCGTCCTGCCGACGACGCTGGAGGACGAAGCGCTTTGGATGCGGCCGGCTGTGATCAGGGTCAATCGGGCGCTTCGGCGGCAGGGTCTGGGCGCCTGGTCTCCCGCTCAGGCCGTCGATACCTTCCGCGAGCGAGGCTCCGCCGAGCCTCCGGTCCTCTCTGACCGCCAGGTCGACGCTTGGGCTCAACGGTCACAGATGGGGCTCCGATCGCTCGCGCTCGGGGACGGTGCCACGGCGTTGAGTGAGCTCAAGGAGACGCAGGCGTTCTCGCGCCGCAACTTGGTCGCGCTCAACCGAGATCCAGCGCGCGTGCAGTCGGTGCTCGATGGGTGCCTCTACTTGGTGCGTGCGCTCGCCCAGACCGGCAACGAAAACGAGGCAGCACGGCGCGTCGAGGAGTGCGTGCGGACGGCGCCTTCTGCGAGACCGACGTGGGGGATGCATCCGCCGGTTGTGGTGGACCTCTTCGAGACGGCGGAGAGGCTCGGCCCAGAGCGGGCCAGCACGTTGCTGGTCGAAAGCGAACCCTCGAAATGCGAGCTTCGCGTCAATGGCATCCCCACAGGCGAGACACCGATACAGCTGACCGACCTCTATCCGGGTCGCTACCTGGTACAGGTCGAGTGTGATCCACGGGCGCCGGGACGTGTGCATCGCGTGGACGTGCCCCGCGGCTCGACGAGCGTGTTCGTCTTCGACCGCTTCGACCGCGCTGTGAGATCGTCATCGCTCCTGCACCTTCGGCACGAGGAGCCCCCAGAGCCCCCGCGGCTCGCCCGTGACGCGCGCGAGGTTGCGCGTGCACTCCCCGCATCGGTGGTCATCGTCGCGTCCCTCGTCGGCCCCAACGTGCTGCAACTCCAGATGGCAACGGGGACGCAGGGGGCGCCTGCCATGGTGCGCATCGCAACGTCGACAACGGGGCCGACCGAAAGCGCTATCGACGAATCGATTGCGGCCTTGCTCACTGCCGAATGCACCGACTTCACGGGTGAGGCGCCTGTCGCGATCGACTGCCGATCGGGTGAGCTGGTCGCCCAGACGGCAAGAAGGGACGCCGACAGCGAGGGCCCGCGCGTCCGTCCACCTCGCGGTCAGTTCATCTCGGGGGTGACTCTCGCCTCCGTCGGCACCGCATCGCTTCTGACGGGCTACGGCCTGCTCATCACGAGGCGAACCGCAGGCAAAGATTGGCTGAACGACCCCAACAGTTTGAGCGCGCAAGACAAGTGGCTGAATCTTGGTACGGGGTTGATGGCGACTGGGGCGGCGGGTGGCGGCTTGCTCGTCGCCGCGATGCCGCTCGTGCTTCCCTATGAAGCGAAGACGCCCTGGTGGGCTTGGCTGAGCGGAGGTCTCGGTGTCGTTGCCGCCGCGGGCTCGATCGCGTCCGGCGTGATGGCAGTTCCGAAGCCTCCCGAGTCATGCACCGTGAACGGCCCTGACCCAACCAGCTGCGTGAACCGCGGCCGCGACATCGACCGCGCGATTCTCCTCGCCGCGACCGCCGCGCCGTTGCTCACCATGCCGCTCGTCTA
>RCNG010005058.1_pt1 | contig 11141 bp, 6 predicted proteins | sample 2041371 | NCBI WGS metagenome assembly RCNG01 (sample SAMN09708227, study PRJNA481090) | Marine sediment metagenome, whole genome shotgun sequencing project. | biome: marine sediment; feature: ocean; material: sediment; isolation source: Sewage treatment plant 1 marine sediment (STP1) ... | reverse complement strand
TGGATGACGAGTCTGCCGAAGCGATTCTCGATCTTCTCAGAGCAACCCATATCCGGGGGGCAACAGTTATTATTGCCACCCATGACAAGGCCCTGATGCGCAAAACAGGAGGGCATGTTCTGACCCTTCGACAGGGACGTCTTGAAACATCAGCGTTTCTGGAAAAACAGTATGATGATATTATTCTTCAAACGGGCGATAGATGACATTTTACAAAATCGATTTTTGAATCTTGTCACTATCATTACCATATCCCTGGCAATTTTAATTGCCAGCGCATTCATCCTATTTTTTGGCAACACCAGTGATATTATCAATTCCTGGAAAAGGGGCCTGCGCATTATGGCCTATATAAAACCAGGCACCCATAATGTCGATATAGCCGGTTTAGAGCTTACCGTTCAGTCCCTGGACGGGGTGCACGCCTTGCGCTTTGTCTCAAAGCGTGAGGCGCTGGAACGGCTTAAAGCCCAGATGAAACATCAATCCTCTCTTTTTGAGAATCTCTCCGAAAACCCCTTGCCGGATAGTTTTGAAATCCGTATGACGGCCTCCACCGGCAGCTGGCAGAAAATTGAATCCCTGGCCGCTCAAATTGAATCCCTGGCACTGATTGAGGAGGTCGAATACGGCCAGCAATGGATTGGGCGCTTTGTGCGAATTATTTCCCTTTTCAGACTGGCGGGATATGCCATGGGTGCACTCTTTTTCATGGCGACCGTGTTTATCGTTGCAAATACGATCCGTCTCGTCATTTATTCAAGACGCGAAGAGGTTGAGATTATGCGCCTTGTGGGAGCGACCGACCGCTTCATTAAAATGCCCTTTTATATCGAAGGACTTATCCAGGGCGGTCTGGGCGCCTTTATTGGACTGCTGATGCTGTTTATATCATTTTTTTTTATCTCTTCAAACATCGAGCAGGGCTTTTCCCCGGGCCTGGTTCACCTTCAATTTCTTGCTCCCGCAACTATGGGTACGATCCTGCTGGGCAGCATGCTGGTCGGATGGCTGGGGTGTTATATTTCGTTGAAACAGTTCTTGAAAGCCTGAGCCGGATATGCGGGAAATTAGGCATTTATCAGGTTTATTCTGGCAACATGTTGTCAGAAAATGAAGGTTTCAGGGTTCAGCAAATAAAATTTCAAATAACAAATCACAATGGCCGAAATTCAAAATTCCAAACAGTTGGTGTTTGATCTTATTTGAGATTTGGATATTGGAATTTATTTGGCCCAATTTTAAGATCAGGTGGTGCTTGGAATTTGTGATTTCCGGTTTTTCCGGGCTTAGATCACTATCGGTTTTCTCGTATAAATTAAAATGTTTAACTACTCTAAAAACTCTATCCAGAAAATGCTGCTCGTGCTCTCCTTATTGATCCTGCTTTTCGGAGCGATAGACATCCGACTTTCCGATCACCACCAGATCGGCATTGTGACCGCAGCCGAAATTGACGTTCTACACAAACGCAAAAAACATATCCGTCGTGAAATTGAGAAAGGGCGCCAGGATGTAACAGCGATTACTCGCCGTGAAAGCGACATTATTAAACACTTAAATCAGGTTGAGTTGGCACTCAATACCAGCAGAAAACGCACCGCAGATTTAAAAAGGGAGATCGGAAAACTTGCGCACCTGATCGAGAATGCATCAACGGCGTCGAAAAAATTGAGAAATCAAATTCATGCCAATGAAGACGATGTGTCCAGACGCCTGGTGGCTCTGTATAAGATGAACCGGCTGGGAAAATTTTATCTGCTGGCGTCAGCGGAATCCATGAATGTATTTATTCAACGCAAAGCCGGATTGGAGCGAATCCTGGCCTATGATGAAAAAATCCGAGGAGACCTGGTAAAAAATCAGGCCGAACTCAAAAAAATGCTTAAGAGGCTGGACGCTCATAAAGCGCTTAAAAGTGCTCGTGCAGCCGAGTATCAGGAACAAACCAGATTGATGTCCCGGAAACGATCAACACGCACCAAATTACTTGTGGACATTCGCAAACAAAAGGCACTGGAACTGGCCGCCATTGATGCACTGGCCCAGGCGGCTGAAGATCTTGAGCACAAAATAAAATTGCTGAATACTAAAAAATCTGAAGCCGTCCCGGATAAAAATATTTCGCAATTGTCATTTTCCGCCCATAAAGGCTTGCTTATCATGCCTGTTAACGGTAAGATAATAAATTTATTCGGGCCATATAAAAATCCTAAATATGATATCACCAACTTTCGTAGCGGCATTGATATCAAAGCGGACCAGGGAGAGCCTATTCGATCCGTCTTCAAAGGAAAGGTTATTTATTCAAACTGGTTTAAAGGCTATGGAAACATGATTATTATTGATCATGGTAATAGTTATTACACGGTTTATGCCCACATGGAAGAAACCTTTAAATCTAAAGGCGATGAGGTTATTGCTGGAGAAGTCATCGCCACTGTGGGAGACACCGGATCAATGATGGGCGCAAAGCTTTATTTTGAAGTGCGCCATCATGGCAAACCCATGAACCCGTTGAAATGGTTACAAAAGGGATGAGAAGGAGCACCTTAATGATTATCAAAAAAACGCGGCATGTAAAACTGTGGTTACTGATGGTAATCGCCGTTGTTGTCTGGACAATCGGGACTGGTTTCTATCGTGATCTGTCGGCCAAAAGCGAGGATGCATATGAGGAATTAAAAGTATTTTCAGATGTCATCGAATTGATTGAAAGAGAATACGTTGATGAAGTCGAAACCAAAGAATTGATTCAAAAGGCGATTCAGGGAATGGTTCACAGCCTGGACCCGCATTCTTCGTTGCTTCCGCAGGAGGCATTTGAAGATTTACAAATCGACACCAAGGGAAAATTTACCGGCATCGGAATTCATATCACCATGCAGGACGGCTTTGTTACGGTGATTTCGCCTATTGAAGACACCCCTGCCTACAAGGCCGGGATAAAAGCCCGCGACAAAATTATAAAAGTCGACGGCAAACCTACAAAGGATCTTCGAGAAGCGGTAAATATGATGCGAGGACCCAAAGGAACGCCGGTAGAGGTAACGATCTTGCGTGACGGGGTCAAGCAGCCGCTTGAATTTGAACTGGTTAGAGATATCATCCCCATTCAAAGCGTAAAATCCATTATTCTGAAACCCGGTTATGGGTTCATTCGCTTGTCGAATTTTACCGGAACCACTACCACCGAGATGGAAAAGGCTCTGAGAAAAATGGAGGATTCAAAGGATCCATTGAAAGGGCTGGTACTGGACCTCCGCAACAATGGCGGCGGGCTATTGAATCAATCTCTCAAAGTTACCGACCTCTTTTTGGATGAAGGTAAAATTCTTTCTATTAAGGGACGCAATGCCAAAAACACCAAAGTATTCAACGCATCGGCTTCGAGTGTGAAGCGCAGCTATCCACTCGTGGTATTGATTAATGGTGGAAGTGCCAGTGCATCTGAAATTGTTGCCGGTGCCCTGCAGGACCACAAACGGGCATTGATACTGGGAACCACTTCTTTTGGCAAAGGCTCGGTGCAGACTGTGGAAACTTTGCGGGACGGCTCTGGTCTCAAATTAACCATCGCCCGATACTACACCCCCAACGGCCGATCGATCCAGGCCAAGGGTATTGAACCGGATATTTTTTTAAAACACAGTCTCCTGGATCCCGCAGAAAACCGGGACAAAGAAGATGGGCTGCTAAAAGAAAAAGACCTGGCAAATCATCTTGAGGCAGAACCCAACAAAATGCAGGATAAAGAAGATGAAGGTGATAAAGAAAAAAAAGAGAAATCCAGAAGGCAGGAAGTCGATTTCAGGGTCGGCCCGCTGAAACCGGAAACGCTTCAATTAGACAACCAGGTTATGCGGGCCCTTGAGCTTCTGGAAGGTTATGAAATTTTTAAAACTTTAAAAAGTTAAATTGATAGGTCTATAAGTTCTACCTGAGTTGAGTGATTTTTTGCGAAGAGATGTGACGGAATCTTAATGCAACAGGATTTGAATTTCAATTGGCAGGCGTACCCATGCATAAGCCGGGGATTTCTGATCACCTCCGGCGTAATACGCAAAAGATCGGTGCAGTCGGTACAGGTCGCGTCGCGTAAATAATCGCTCAATCTATATTATAGCCAGTCGTCCATGCTTGCAGTGGGTCGTATCCCAACAATTTAATAGAAATTGTAAACGCCCCTAATTGCAGGTATCATAGAAAGTAACTTCGATTCAGCATCCGAATTCGGCCATGATAGAACGGACAACTGACTGCGAACAACCGGTATATTTGTGCATACATGGCAAAACGAATAACTACCCGCAAAAAGAAGACCCGCAGAAAATCCCGCAATAACAAACTATTCCAAAGTTCTCTGACGAAGGTTTTTACAGGTTGGTCAATCCTGGTGTTGCTGGTAGCTATCGCGGGGCTATTGACTCATTTTCTGATAACCCCTTTAGAGCCGTCAAAGCCTGCCGCACCTGCTAAATCGGTTCCGGCCGCCAGGAAGTCCAGTGCCCAACGCCCCACTTTTGAGATTTATCCCTCAAAAGAGGTCCCTCCGTTGAAAAGGCCGGTAAAATCCCCGACTCCCGATAAGCAACTACCGTTGGTGGCCATTATTATCGATGATCTTGGTTATGATAAAAAAATAGCGTTAAAATTGAGCAAACTCAATGCGAGGCTGACCTTTTCGATTCTGCCCTACAGTCCTTTCCAGAAGAGTATCGCCCGCCTGTCACGGGAAAAAGGGTTTGGCATCATGCTTCATCTGCCGATGGAGCCCCTCGAATATCCGGATGTCGATCCCGGACCGGGAACCCTGCTGACCTCCATGACACCGGATCAGCTGACTCGCCAGCTTGAAAAAGACCTGGATGCAGTACCCTATATCGGGGGAGTCAACAATCATATGGGCTCCAAGATGACGGCCGAATCCAGCCAGATGTATCAGATCTTCTCGATTCTGAAAAAAAGAGGCCTGTATTTCGTGGACAGCCGCACAACCGCGGAGACACTCTGTAGACCTTCAGCACGCCTGTTTCAGATCCCTTTTGCCCAGCGGGATGTTTTTTTAGATCATCGGGTAGAGGTCAAATTTATCCGCAAACAGTTAAAAGAGTTGGTTCGCATTGCTCAGCGCAACGGATATGCCGTCGGAATCGGACATCCGCATTCGCTAACATATCAAGTTCTTCACGAGATGCTGCCTGATTTACAAAAAGAGATCCGACTGGTTCCGGCATCAGAAATTGTTCATCCGGTGGGCTGAACGCCGTCTTATAACCGTCAATACAGCATAAATTAAAGCATATCCGATTCGCGGAAAAAGAAGACATGAGCGATCAAACCCCGCTTTATAACAGTAGATTATATGAGATTTACATTCAATATCTACATAAATATTATCCTGATATAGATACTGATTCGATTCTTCAAGATGCAGGTATAGCCAAATATGAGATAGAGGATCCAGCCCACTGGGTCAGCCAGGAACAATCCAACCGCTTCTATGATAGCGTATTGGCCAGAACAGGCAATCCAGCCATTGCCCGGGAGGCCGGTCGCTATGCAACATCCTCGGCCAATATGGGCCCAACCAAGCAATATATTGCGGGATTGATAAGCCCTACCACCGCATACTTTCTGATGGAAAAAATTTATGCTCTATTTAGCCGGGGGGCAGCCATCAGCACCAGGAAAATCGGTTCGAACCAGGTGGAAATTACCGCTATACCCAAACCCGGAGTAGTGGAAGAACCTTATCAATGCGCAAATAGAATCGGTAGTTTTGAATCCGTTCTAACCTTCTTTACGGACAAATTTGCCGATATCGATCACACTTCCTGTGTGCACAAGGGTGATGATTGCTGCCGTTACATCGTCACTTGGGCGAAGACCCCAAATATGCTTTTTAAACGGCTTCGCAATTATTTGATGGTGTTCAGCATTGTTGCCCTGATAATTTTGTTTTTTAGTTTGCCCCTGTTAGAATGGGGTGTCGTTGTGCTGGGTTGCACTTCCGCTATTTTGTCGCTTTCGTTATATGCCGAATATCTTGAAAAGAAGAGCCTTACCAAAACCATTGAAACTCAGAAAGAAACGGCTCAAGACAGCATCGTTGAAAGTAACCTCCGATACAATGACGCACTGCTGGTTCAGGAAATCGGCCAGGCGACGTCGAATATATTTGATATCAATCAGTTGCTGAGAACGGTTGCCGGAGTCATGGAAAAACGGCTGGACTTTGACCGCGGAATGATCATGCTGACCGATAAGCAAGAAACCAAATTGAGGTATTTTACCGGTTATGGCCAGAGTCCGGACGAAGAAAGGCTATTAAAAAATACCACATTTCATCTCGACAATCCCGAATCCAAAGGAGTGTTTGTGTTGGCCGTCAAGGAGCAGCGGCCGTTTCTGATCAATAATATCAGTGAAATCCAAGACTCCTTATCACGCAAAACGACTGGGGAGTCAATCGCTGATCTGTGTTCCAATTATTTATGAAAAAAAACCGTTTGGAATTTTAGCGGTGGACAACAGTAAATCCAGCAGGCCGTTGAGACAAAGCGACATGAGTCTTCTGATGGGTGTGGCCTCCCAGTTGGCGATCAGTATCGCCAACGCCCTGGCTTTTGAAAAACTGCAAAACAGCGAAAAGAAATATCGCGAATTGGTACAAAACGCCAACAGCATTATTTTGCGAATCGATACTAACGAAAAGATTATTTTTTTCAACGAATTCGCCCAACGATTTTTCGGTTTTACGGAAAAGGAACTCATCGGGAAAAATGCCGGATCCATCATTTTACCGGTATCGAGTACAAAACGACTGAGTTTCAAAAGACTCACCACATCCCTGCAAGAAGATCCGGAACGACCGGTGATCAGTGAAAATGAAACCCTAAAAAAATCCGGTAAAAAAGTGTGGATTGCCTGGACCTATAAACCCATTTTCGACGATGATGGCAATTTTATCGGAATTCTTTGTATTGGAAACAACATCACGGAGCTCAAACAGGCCAGCCGGGAAAAAGAAGAGTTGCATGGACAGTTGCAGCGGGCACAAAAAATGGAAGCCATCGGGACCCTGGCCGGTGGCGTGGCCCACGATCTCAACAATATCCTTTCAGGTATTGTCAGTTATCCTGAATTGTTATTAATGGATTTAAAAAAAGACAGTCCTCTAAGAAAGCCGATATTAACCATTCAAAAATCCGGTGAAAAGGCGGCGGCCATTGTTCAGGATCTATTGACCCTCGCTCGGAGGGGAGTTGAAGCCACAGATGTGGTTAATTTGAACGAAATTGTTTCAGAATACCTGCTGAGTCCGGAACATGAAAAATTAGAACTAAACCATACCAACGTAACACTGGAAAAATGTACGGATGAAAATCTGTTATCTGTTTTGGGTTCACCGGTGCATTTATCGAAAACGGTGATGAATTTGGTATCCAATTCCGCCGAGGCCATGCCCGATGGGGGCAAAATCACTATAACCACTGAAAACCGACATATTGATAACATCAAAATTGGCTATGACGATATTGAAAAAGGTGATTATGCCACTTTGACTGTGCTCGATAGCGGTATCGGGATTTCACCGGAGGACATCGAACGAATTTTTGAGCCATTTTATACTAAGAAAATCATGGGAAGAAGTGGAACCGGGCTCGGCATGGCGGTGGTTTGGGGGACGGTTAAAGACCATCAGGGTTACATTGACCTCACGAGCACGGAAGGTAAAGGGACTGAAATTACCCTTTATTTCCCGGCTACCCGCCAAATGCTTGCCCCCCAGGTTGAAATAACTTCTATTCAGGATATAATGGGAAACGGCGAATCCATACTGGTTGTGGATGATATCGAAGAACAGCGTCAAATTGCTTCCGAGATGCTTGAAAAATTGGACTATAGGGTCACGACCGCTGCCAGCGGTGAAGAGGCGGTTGAATATCTGCGCAAGCATACCATTGACTTACTGGTGCTGGACATGATTTTGGAACCCGGCATCGACGGCCTTGAAACATACCGGCGGATTCTCAAGTTTCGACCCGGCCAGAAATCCATCCTCGCTAGCGGGTATTCTGAAACGGTACGCGTCAAAGAAGCCCAGAACCTGGGAGCTGGAACCTATATAAAAAAGCCCTATCTGATGCAAAAAATTGGTCGGGCGATTAAAGCAGAACTGGATAGGTAAGGAACCAGCTTTTTCCGGGATTGCGCTCGACAAAAGTGGCCCCTGAAGGACAGTTGTCAATGCCAAAATTGGAACTGTAGAGGCCTCACCCATATAAACCAGAAATAACAAATTTACAAAAACCAAATGACAAATAAATTCCAAATCTCAACATCAAAATATCAAATAAGATCAAAAGCCAATTGTTTGGATTTTTGAATTTGGGTCATTGTGATTTGTTTGGTATTTGTGTTTTGTTATTTGAAATTATTTTTACTGAAACCTGAAACCAAGCGTTCCCTACAACATGTTGTCAGAAAAACCCAGATAAGGGCCTAGTTGCCGGATTTTTGTTTCTATATGCTAACTTACAGGTTGTAAATATGATTGATGAAATACGCTGGGTCAAAACCCACTGCGCCAGAATGGACCATGGGGGCTGCGCATTAAAGTTGGGGGTCAGGGCCAACAAAATTGAAACGGTCAAGGGAGATCCAGCCGGCTATTTAAACAAAGGCTATATTTGTTCCAAAGGAAAGGCTTCGCCCGACCGCCTGACGCATCCTTTGCGCCTCAGGCACCCTATGAAACGCAAAGGTTCCCGCGGGGAGGGAAAATGGCAGGAAATATCCTGGAACGAGGCCATTGCTCTGGTCGGTGAAAAACTGCAAATGGTCAAAGATCGACTGGGTGCCAGAGGCGTGGCATTTTGTCAGGGTATGCCGAAGGGATTGGAACACTTTGTTCTCATCCGCCTGGCGAATATATTCGGATCTCCCAATGTGGTCGTGGTCCAGGATGTATGCCATGCCCCGCGGGAGATCAGTGGGCTTCATACCTGCGGTTTTTATCCGGTGGCTGATTTTCATCATGAAAATGAACTGGTGTTGCTCTGGGGCAGCAACCCCACCAGCACCAATGAAGAAGGCCAGATTTGCAGTTTGTTGCTGGATCAACTCAAACAAGGATCCGAACTGATTGTGGTCGATCCCAGACGAACAGAATTGGCGGCCCGAGCAAAATACTGGCTGCAGATCCGACCCGGGACCGATAGTGCTTTGGCCCTGGCGTTTTTAAACGTTATAATCACTGAAAAATTGTATGATGAATATTTTGTAAAAAAATGGACCAACGGATTCGATCAACTGTCCGCCCATGTGGCATCCTTTTCACCGGAAAAAATGTCGCCTATCGTATGGATTCCTTCCGCTCTGATCAGGGAAAGTGCCAGAGCCTACGCCAGGTCCCGCCCGGCTGCCATTGCCTGGGGCAATCCCATAGAACAAAACATTCACGCCTTTGATTCCGCCCGGGCACTGATCTGTTTGATGGCGGTCTGCGGTAATCTGGATGTCCCCGGCGGTAATATCCAGGCAAACGAACCCGAGATTTTAAGCCTGGGCAAGTTTGTACGCGCCGATAAAATCCCGTCCAAACCCAAAGAAATGATCCATGCCCATCATCACACGATCCCCAAATTGATGACGGTACCCCCGGCATATTTCAGAAAGGCGGTGCTGGAAGGCAGGCCTTATCCGGTTCAAGCCGCCTATGTACAGTGCGCGAATCCGCTTCTTGCTTACGCCGACAGCCGACAGACTTATGATACCCTGATGAAACTCGACTTTCTGGCTGTGTCCGATATTTTTATGACGCCCACAGCCGCATTGGCCGATGTTGTCTTACCGGCAGCCACCCATTTTGAATTTAACGATATCGGCCACTATGGACTGGGACACGGATTCATTCTGGCACGGCCAAAGGTGGTGAATCCGCCCGCTCAATGCTGGCCGGATATCAAGATTTTAAATGAACTGGGCAAAGTGCTTACACCTAAAAAATACTGGTATGACAATTATAATGAGGTATTGGATGCCCTGCTGGCACCGGCCGGTATGGATTTTAACCTATTCACCGAACATGGTTTACTAAGAGGGCCGGATCGGTTTAAAAAGTATGAAAAATCCGGATTCAAAACGCCAAGCGGCAAAGTTGAGCTGTCCTTGAGCCAATCCTCTAAATTGATGGTATCGGCCCTGCCCGGGTTTAGTGGATATCCGGAACCGGAAGATGGTGCCTATCCTCTGGTACTCACCAGTGCCAAAAGCCGTCATCATCTGCATTCATCCTACCGTTGGCTTGAAAAACTCAGACAACATCATCCCCACCCCCGGATGCTGATTCACCCGCAGACGGCTGCCGAATATGATATTGGTGAAGGCGACGAGGTCACCATTGAAACTACCAAGGGACAGATCACCCAGGTCGCGCACCTGTCCGACCGTATTCACCCGAAAGTGATCTATGCCGATTACGGCTGGTGGTTTCCGGAAGATAAAATTGAAACACTTTTCGGCTGGGACCGGTCTAATTTCAACATGCTGACAACCACTGATAAATTGGGCCGGCAGTTCGGCACGCCTAATTTAAAAGGCATCAACTGTCGAATCCGGCGCAAGTAAAACGATCGACTGACTTTAGAGGGTTCAGTATTTTAAAAATGTAGTCGCAAGGGGTTGCTGAGGTGTTTGTGACCATTTCCCCCAGATTTAGGGTAACTTTTTTATATATTCCCGGGCCAATAATCCAGCCCGGCATTTCAAGCCCTCATTCTCCTGAATCATGACTTTATTTTCATTTTTTATAGAATAATTCCATAATGTTATAAAATATATGAGTCTTCCCGTCCCGGCCGTTTAACCTCAACGACTTCCGGTGAATCCTCTCCCGGGCCGAAACTATTTTGAAGAGATTTGATTGACTCCGTCTACTTGCCTTTATATGATGATGCCTTAACATTAGGTCTGTATTTAAAATATAAATCTGAATATTTTTCGAGACCCTTGTTTTCTGGCAATTAATATCAGGTGCCATCGCAAATGCGACTGCTGCTCAATATAATTCTCATCACGATAGCCGTCCTGGCGTGCTATATTGATGATATTTACCTCAATTTTTGGCCACCGCG
>RCNG010002035.1_pt1 | contig 11142 bp, 10 predicted proteins | sample 2041371 | NCBI WGS metagenome assembly RCNG01 (sample SAMN09708227, study PRJNA481090) | Marine sediment metagenome, whole genome shotgun sequencing project. | biome: marine sediment; feature: ocean; material: sediment; isolation source: Sewage treatment plant 1 marine sediment (STP1) ... | reverse complement strand
CCGTTGGGAAGGAATTATTCACATCATTAGCAGCCCGATAAGAAACATTTGTTCGCCGAGCGTATTTCCCTTTCTTTGCAACAAATCTTTAATCCCGCGTCAGTCGAACCACCTCTTCATAAATTGCACTTCTAATACTCATCAACTCATCATTAAGCTTTTCTTCATCTTTACCGTTTAAAACATGATCGTTGTATTCAGAAATCATGAGATCGTTAAACGATCCCATGCTTCCATACCATGACAATATTTCTTTCAGTAAATAGAGCTCTAAGCTTTCCCCACCTTTATCCAAAACTCGTTTAATCTTATCAGCCCAAAACTTTTCATCCACAGAGCGAAGCAAAGTTTCACACGTTATAAGTAATTGAATCAATACACTCATTAAATATTCCTCTATTGAATCCATTTAGGATTTACGCGAGGAATGTACAATTGATTGCCACCCCCCAATATTTGACCAACACCTGTTGGCTGTGGGGCAGCTGCGCCTTCAAATATTTTCGTACCTTTAGGCACTTTGATGCTTACTACATTGTTAGCGGTATTTCCCCACTGGGGATTGAGAGCAGAATCTAATTGAGATTGAAGTGGGCCGCCAGGTTTAGCCCTTGTCCAATAAGGGCCTAACTTCCCAGCACTACCACCATAAACTCTGTATAAAGTAGTTGTTTCTGATGTCGTCGTAGCTGTATATGAGCCGCCTCTAAAAGTTGCGGCTGTGGAATCATTTAACGGGCCGGGATTAGTTGGGCCATGACGTACACTCTTTGCAACACTACAACATTACTAAAGTAAAAATTATTCAGACAGTTGTTTAGCAAGTAACCTTAATTCTTCTTCAGAATACTCAAACTCAGGACCTTCTTCCATAGCCATTAACTGAAGTAGCTTTTCATCAAGTTCAGGCGCTATTTCTACCCCATATTCCTGATATAACTGGAAGGCTATACGAGAAATTCTTACAACATCATAGCCATTATCAAGCTCCGCATGTAACACTCTGCCTAGTTCTTTTGATGTAAGCATCATAACCCTAACTCCCGAGCCGTTGGAGGATAATGTTGTGTTAAGGTTTGACCATTTATTGATTTAGGATGAACTCTATTTACCTGTCCAGAGTGATTATAACTTTCCATCCATTGTCTAACTTGACCTTTTGTTGGATTATGCTCTGTTACGAAGGAGGCTCCCCTTGTCGGTCCTTCGGTTCTTGCTGATACTTCTTTTGTATAATATCGAACTCTTCCATCAGATAATTGACGAGTTTTTGCAGCAGTTTGTTGTGTTTTTTGTAACCCCGATAATTTAGATGCTAATGCAGCTTGTGCATTTACATTTGAAGCTCCAGTACTTGCACTCTTTGCAACTCTTACAGAACGTGAATATTGTCAATTTCTACCTTAAGTAGATCTTCCTCGCTACTGATCAACGTCAACTCAAGGGATAAATCCGAAAGCCCCTCTTTCTCTGTCCAGAGGTCAAAACGTACAGACCACGACTTTGGCGAAGCCCCTTCGATTTCAATGATATCCAAGTCATCAAAAGATTTACTTGGCGGCATCACTATCACTGAGCCATATTCTTTGACGGCAAGCTCCATCTCACTTGCTGTCAATCGGACGCTGTGACTTACTCTTTCCAATGTCATGAAGTCACCCTGAACGAACAACGAAAGTAAGTATTGAAGCGTAAAAATAATTTTGTCAATTGACGAAGACATCTATTATCTCCTATTTCCAACTGGCCGCATTTTTGTCGATCCAGTCACGCCAAGACCGCCAAAATACTCATCGGTATGCCCGATTTGGGCTCTCGCTTCATTTCTTGACAATCCACCCCTACGCATTGCTTTGTATCCAATTCTCCTTTCTGATGCATACGTTCCCGTACCACGCTGACGCTGAACCTGTGTCGCATTGTAATGAGGAGTTCCGACTTTGTTCGCTGGTTCAGATAACTGCACTCCCGGCGCAGCATTCGTTTTGTATCCAGGTAGGTTTTTAGCAGCTGCATCTTGAATTATGTGGTGAGCATCTTTCTGTCCTGCTGCACGCAGTTCACCAACTGTATTCTTTGCAACATTTTATTTTGTAAAACTTTTAGAAATAATCCTGCCTGAATTTAGATCGATTTCACAAATATATGATTTATAGGAAATTGCTCTAAGAGGACTTTTAGATGAAATTTTGTAATAGCAATCTCCAGTATCAGAAGTGGGAAGTTCTGCTTCCCATAATTTAATCCCATGCATATCTATAGCAATTAGATTATTAAACTGTCCAAATTTAGGAATAAGTTCATCTGGATCAAATAAAACAATTACCTTTCCCATGACTTCAAAAGCCATCATTACTATATAATTAAACTGTATTGTTAGTCCTGATATCGTAACCGTATCTTTTGAATAATTAATATCCGTCATTTTAATGGAACCCCTTTCCCAAAATTCTTAACAGGTATTCTTTCGAGTAGCTCAAATTGCTCCGCTCCACCTCTATTTTTACCCCACTGAGGTACGGGAAGTGCTCGTGAACGTTGCAACCTGGTGCCTGCAGGAACATAAACCTTTTGAATAAAATCAGCTTGGTTTTGTGGTGGAAGTGCCAATGCTTCCTGAGCATAAACTTTACTTTTGGGTTGGACTTTCGTCAAAAAAGAACCCGCTGTGCTATCACCAGAAAATACCCTATAAAAAGTTTCATCTTGTTTTGTAACATCAGAGATGATTTTACCGCCCGCATTTGGAATATGTGATGGAGCAGGAAGAGCCATTGGCCCCTTTGCAACTTCTTTGCATGTTAACCCAAAGGGATCAATCCAGGCAATGGGATTGGTGGCATACTGGTAATTATTCTCGCCACCTTCCAGGCCAATTGGGTCCTGATGAATAAACCGGGCCGTCTGCGGATCATAGTACCGATGACGGTTGTAATGCAGTTCGGTTTCAGCATCGTAATATTGCCCCTGAAACCTCAGGTTATTTCCCACCGACTCTACTACTTTTTTGACCACATTGCCATAGGCCCGGTAGTGGACGGACCAGACCAGTTCACCCTTGTGGTCGGTGAGTTCCTGTGGGGTACCCAGGTGGTCGAGGTGGTAATAGTAGAGCTGTTCGTTTTGTATTATTGCCAGTGGCCTGAAACTGTCCGGTTCATAGAGGTAAGTTTTGCTTATTGGCTCCTGTTGCTCTGATTCATTTCCTTTTGTTGTCTGCTCACTGAGCAGGACATCACCATTCCATAGGAATTGAATGCTTTCCTGTGGGGTAGTTTTGCTGATGCGTCGTCCCAGAGCATCATAGGTGTAATAATATTCTTCCTGTGACTTTGGTGATTGTTTACTGACTTTTATCAGCTGGTTAGCGGCATTGTAAGTAAAGTGGGTTTGTAATTGTCCACCTTTGCCGCGTTGTTCCTTGATTAAATTGCCCCGGATATCGAATTGAAACTTGCGGTCACCCTGAAAGGCCAGACGGTTGCCATGGGTTTGTGTGGGGCTGGTGGGTTGTGGTGTGCTGTCTACGGTGCTTTGTTGGGCTATTAGATTACCTGCCGGATCGAAAGCAAATTGTTCACTAACATAGGCTTTTACCTGAGTCAGACGATTTAGGGCATCGTAGTGGTAATGGGTGGCACCTTTTTTCAGGTCATTGATAGTGGCCAGATTACCGGCATGGTCATAGCCATAGCCCCGCTGTATTACGGTGTGCTTTTGTTGTTGGTGGACGACCTGATGGCTGGCCAGTCGGCCCATGGGGTCGTATTGGTAGTGTGAACTCAGTTGGCCTTGTTGTTTGCTGATTTCACGGCCCAGAGAGTCGCGCTGGATTCGGCTGATAATTTCGCCATCCAGGGTGATTTGGGTGAAGAACTGCTGATGGTTGTATTGGGTTGCCACTACCTGACCGGAGGGCAGTGTGGTTTTAATGCGATTACCCAGGGGATCGTAGGCGTGTTTCAGGCTCTGGCTAGTGTCATTGCTTTTTTGGGTTTCTTCTATCTGATGGCCCAGTGCGTCATAGTCAAAGGTGACTGTGCTGTGGGGATTTTTCGCCAGTGTGAGTTGCCCGGCTGGGTTATAGTCAAACTGGCTTGATTCGCCATCGGCGCTGATTTTTTCAATCAGCTGGCCAAGGTTATTGCGCTTAAAGGTGGTAATCAGTGCTTCGGGAAGTTGTAAGCTTTGGGATTGTGGGTCCTGCTGGTCTTGCTCAGGCGGTTGGCCATCAATGTGTTCGGTCAGCTGGCCCGCCGCATTATACCGAAAGTGCTGCTGGCGGCCATCAAAGCCGATTTCTGCAATCAGACGTTCGTTTTTATCGTAGTGCAATTGATAGTGTTCGCCTCTTTCATTTTGCAGGCCGGTGAGATTGCGTTCCTGGTCATAAAAATAGTTCAGCGTCTGGCCCATGGGGTCGATGCGGCGTCGCACCTGTGACAGGCCATCGTAATGGTATTGCGTCTGTCGTCCGGCTTCATCGGTGTAGCGGGTGAGCTGACCGCTGGCATTGTAGTCAAAGTGCCGGCTCTGACCATTGGGCAGTTTGATTTGAGTGATCAGGCCCAGGGCATTGTATTGATATTCTGTAGGGTGTTCTTTACCTTGTCTAGCGCTGCTGATTTGGCCCTGTGAGTTGTACTGATAGTGTGTGGTCTGGCCGTCATGGGCTTTTTCCGCCAGCAGTTCACCCTGAGCACTCCACATCAGTTGTGTGGTTTGTCCCAGGGCATTGGTGATTAAAGCCGGTTGACCCAAGTGATTGTATTTGTATTGGGTACTGTTACCCTGAGGATCGGTCAATTGACTCAATAAGCCACGCGGGTCGTATTCACGTGCCCAGACATTGCCATTGGCGTCGGTGATGGCTACGGGCTGGCCATTGTCGTTGTAGTCAATGCTCTGGCTATTGCCCAAAGGATCGCTTTGCCCGGTGAGCAGGCCCAGTTCGTTATAGAGATACTCACGGGTGCTGCCCATGGGGTCAATGGTCTTGCTCAGCAGGCCCTGGTCATTGTATTGGTATTGCGTCTCACCACCTTCGGGGTCGATTTCTTTGACTGGCAGACCCAGTTCATTGTAATGGGTGATGAGCACACCGCCATTGCTGTCAATGGCTCGGGACAGACGGTTTTCGTCCTGCCACTCAAAGCGATAGTCATAAATGTCGTTGTCACCCCATTGGTGCAGGCATTTACCTTCGGGCGTGTATTGGTCCCATTCGAAGTAGAAGTCAAAGCCGCTTTTCAGGGTGCGCCGGGTGATGATGTGATTTTTATAGGCAAACTGTTCTTTGTTGTCCGCCGGGTCAAAAATGGCCACCAGGTCATTATGCCGGTCATACTGATAGCGGACTCGCCGGATGGTCTGGAATAAGTCAGAAGGAACAGAGGCTGAGTGTGTTGTCTCTTTGAGACTCAGCTCATCAATCTGAAAAATATGTCTGCCCTGGTAGTGAAAGCGCAGTCCTTTGCCCCAGTCACCGAGCAACTGGATAATCTGGCCGTGGGCATTGTGTAGGCATTGCAGGGTGTTGCCCAGGCTGTCCTGCAGGGCCTGCAGACGGTACTTGCCGTGGAGGGATTGAAACAGTCGGTCGGGTTGGTCACCCTGGAGAAACTGGATGCGATACCGGCCGTCTTCCAGAGCGGTCAGGCGCAGCTGTTCGGCGCTGTTGCTACTGTATTGCCCGGTTTGCGGGATGGGGAAGGGAATTTTACGTCCTTCTGTGTCATGGTAGTAAATGTGCCGCCAGTCACGACTGAGCCAGCCGCTCAGTGGATGGGTCCAGCCATGACCCAGGCCGACATCATAGGGATTGCTACTGCGATAGGTACGGGTCCAGTCCAGAGAGAGTGGGCCGTTAAGGCTAAAATCGCTTTGCTGCAGGAGTTCTTCACCGGTGATCAGACTGATGGGTTCGCCGCTGGTACAGGTGTTGCCTGCGCAGGGGGCGTTTTTTTCGCTGGCCGTTACACCGCCTTTGGCGGTGTTACCGGCATTTTTGGGTTTGCTGATAATATGGGTGTTTTTACGTTGGCTAAAGGCTGGGTAGTCTCTTTGGGTGCGGATTTTTTTCAGTGCCGTGAGGAGCTTTTTTAATGTTTCTACGGCTTTTTTGGCGTAATTCCCCAGTCGGGCGACCACTGCCGCACCCATGGCAACGGCACCCGCACCGCCTGTTGCGGCTGCCAGTAGTATGCCAATAACAATATCGAAGGCGGCACCGCCGACCATGTGGGTGGCCTCTACTGAGGACAGGCTGTCCCAGTAGCGTTCCGGGAAGTCCAGCAGGAGTTGCCGGACTTGGTTGTCACTGAGCAGTAGAATGAGGTTTTCCGAGGCTTCTTTGGCTTGTTCATAAACGGCTTCGCCACTGTCCCGGGCGGCTTTCATTTTACGTTCCAGTTCATTGTAATCGCCGCTGGCGAGGCAGTGCATTAAGTCGGCGTATTCCAGCCCGGCCTGGGCCAGAAAACGAGAGACTTCCACCACCATATCGGCGACACTTTCTGCGCCTTCCCCAACTCCGGTCATAAAGGCACCGGTTTTCACCAGGCCTTTTTCCCACCAGACCAGCTCTTGCCAGACCCTGTCCTGAAATTTTTTGTCCTTTTCCATCTGAGCAATGAACTGATCCAGGGCCTGTTTGAATTCCTGGCGCAGTTTTTTAGCCTCTTCCTCACTCTGGCTGTCATCACCGTATTGAACGCTGATCGGACCGACGGGAACCAAATCTTCCAGAATGCAACCCTGATGGTCCAGCATACCGCTGCGCGTGGTGTTGTCAGCAAAGTGTAAGGTATAGGGAACACAGGCTACCGGGGTTTTATCGATGTCATCGTAACGGTATTGCAGTTCGATGTAATGGGTGCGGGGGTGGCAGCGGATACCGATATCATCGTTTTTGTATTGTTCTCGGCTAGGCCCAAGGCCGTTTTTTAATAAGTCGGCCGCTTTGCGATTGATTGTCTCAGTTATAGCCTGGTCTTCAGCCATGAATGGTCCTTAATTTTGAGTTCTGAAGGGTTTGTTTAAAAAAAGGCTGAACCTTATATTACAATGCCAGTGAAGCCTCTGGCATATCCTGCCAGTCAGCCATTGTGGCCGCTTGAGCAATTTCCTGCCATTGCTGTGGGGAGACTTTTTCACTGAGCGCCTGTAAGTGTTCCTGTTCGCTTGCGGCTTGTGACCAAAGCGTCTGGATCGCTTTGTGACGATAAAAAACCGGTGAGTAGTAAAAAAACAAGGCAACACAGGGAAAAATATTCGCGGATTGTGTAAAACCCAGAGTCTGAGCTTTGTTTAAGCCCTGGCTGATATGCTGTTTAAGGGGTTCATCAGCATAGCTTGCCAGAAGCTCGGCATGGTTTTCCCATAAATAAAGGGTCAGATTGTAGCTCAGTTTTTGCTGGTCATCACCTGAGAGCAGGCTTTCATGATGCGCTGTTAAATGAAACCAGGGTGCGGACTGAAATTGTGAGACACCAGTGGAAGAGGTGTTATTAATGACCGTGGGGGCCTCTGCTTCATTGGCAAACCATAGGCTTTTACAGGGACCCATGAGTTGTTCCTGTTCTGACGGGTTGATTTTTGGCAAAAACTCTTTACTGATTCTGCCATCAAAAAGACGCAGAATAACGCTTTGCTGCTGGCTGTTGTGAACCAGAGCAATGCTGTCCCAGTGGGCGGCCACAGTGTTTAAATCATAAGCACTGCTCAGGGCAAAAAAACTGTCTCGAGTCTCCGGGGTGCTGAACAGCCAGTCGATAAAGGGGTTTTGTTCCAGGGTATCCCGGTTTATTGCCATTAGATAGGGCATGACGGGAATGGATTGTTCGTTATAGCCTTCCAATAAATCCAGTAACAGCCCTGTATATTGTTGCTCTGGCTCAAGTGCATAATAATGTTGCGGAAGTTGGGGGTGGTTAGCAGAATTGAACAGTATATAAAAGTGTTCAGCGGTTTGACTATAAGCAAATTGGTAAAATTGCTGATGCAGCGTTCTGCTTTGCCCAGGGGCTGGTGTTTTGTCTTCCATGATATAAATATCCATTTTATCCAGGCTTTTTCTGAACCCCTATCCAGCGCGGTGCCAGCGGCCGTGACCGACTGTTCCCACTGGCCCAAATTGGCATATGACTGGGCAATGCGGGCGTAGAGTTCGCCGTCATCCGACAACTCGGCCGCCTTGCCCAAACTGACGATGGCCGCGTCGTTTTCCTGGGCCAGGATCCAGGCCTGGGAAAGCAGGCGCCAGTTGTTGGCGTTGCTGATGACGTTACCGTTCTGCAGGCCCTCCTGCAGCAATACGCCGGCCCGATAGGGCACCTCGGCCTGCAGCAGCAACTGGCACAACAATACAATTTCGGTGCTCGATTGCAGGTAGCCCAGGGCGTAGGCCATTTCATAGGCGGCCAATTGGTTGCCCTCCTGGCCCATCTCGCCAAAGGCGGCGGCCAGATGCATCCAGTATTCCTTGGCTGGATACTGGACCACCAGCACCTCCAGCACATCCAGCAGGTTCTCGTAGTCTTCGGTTTCGTAGTAGATCACCCGCAGCAGGGCGTACCAGTTTTCCTGCACTTTTTTGCCGCGGGATTCGGCCACAGCAATGGCCTTGCTCACCGGGCCGGCCGCTTCATTGAGGCGTCCCAACTGATACAGGGCCTGGCCCTTGAGAATGTAGGGCTCGGGGCCGGGATTGTTGGCCAACTCCAGCCATTGGTCCAGATAGCCAAGGGCCTGGTCGAACTGTTCGAGGTGAAAATGCAACTGACCCAGGGTGTACAGGGTGCTGATGCGCATGGCCTCGGACAATTCTTCCTGCTCCAGCACCTTGGCATAGGAGGCGGCGCTTTCGGCGTATTTTTCCTGGGCGAAGTAGGTGTAGCCGAAGGCCGTATAGAGCTGCGCCTTTTCGTGGGGCGCCAGGTTCTTCATGCGCTCGAGGCGGCCCAGTTGGTCGAAGGCCATGGCCCAATCTTCAGCTTCAGTGGCCTCCTGGGCACGGCTCAGTCTTTCGTAGACGGCTTCGCGCATGGCTTTGGTCTTCTGCTCGGCAGCCAGGGCACTGCCGACCATCAGGCTCATGGCCATGACAATCAGGCCCATGACAATTAGGATCGTGATGTGGCTTAACCGTCTCAATCAACGCTCCAGTTCGTAGCGGAACAGGTTGCGCACCCCATAAACTTCGATGGGTTCGCCGTCGACGACCCGGGGGCGATATTTGAATCTCTTCGCCGCAGCGATGGAAACCTTGTTGAAGATGCCGGCCGGAGTGGCCTCGAGCACCTTGACGTCCCTGACCGTACCCGCCGTCGTCACCGTGTACTCCACCAGGCACGAACCTTCGATGCCGCGCGACTGGGCGGCCGCCGGATAGATCGGCTTAATTTTCACGATGGGCTGATATTCGCCATCACTGGCGGCCAGGCCCAGGCCGGTGATCGACATCGCGACGCCCACATCAAGCGGGGCGGTGGGAATCGAAACGGACACCTGGGTCTCGTTCAAGGCATCGACCCGCGGTTGCGCCGATTGCTGCGGCGGCGCATCCGGGGCCACCGGTTTTTCGCGACGGCGCTCGGTGCGCTGCACGGATTCTTCGCGCTGCACCCGGACAAAATCCACAAAGTGCTTCGTGCCCGATTCGTCCAGCTTGGCCTGGGGTTGGGCAATCAATACCTGCATCGTGAACAGCACCCCGATGGTCACCAGAACGGCCAGGCCGGTGGCGATGGCGAATCTCGCTATCATCCTATTGCCCACCGGGTTCGGCCGCGATCGCGACATCGTAGACCCCGGCTTGTCGGGCGGCGTCCATAACTTGCACCAGAGCGCCGGTGCGGGAATCCCGGTCGGCCTGGATCACCACGGTGCCCTGCGGGTTTTCGGCGTGCAGGCGCTCAATATTGGCGCGCACCGACCGCGGGTCCACCTGCCGACGATCGATCCAGATATTGCCCTCGGCATCGATGGCGATCAGGATATTGGCCTGCTCCTTGGCCTGGGCAGTCTGGCCTTCGGGCTTGTTCACATCGATGCCCGCTTCCTTGACGAACGAAGCGGTGACGATGAAGAAGATCAGCATGATGAACACCACGTCGAGCATCGGCGTGATGTTGATTTCCTGCTCTTCTTCTTCCTGTTGCCAGGACATCATTCTATTGCGCATGGTCCTACTCCATCAATCGGTGACAAAAACGTCGTCGAGATCCTTGACCGCCCGCGCAGCCGTTCTGGCAATCAGGGCGGCGGCAAAGACGCCGGACAAGGCCCCCACCATGCCGGCCATGGTCGGGATCGTGGCCTTCGACACCCCGGCGGCCATGGACCGCGCGTTGCCGGTGCCGGCAATGGCCAGCACATCAAACACATCGATCATGCCGGTGACCGTGCCCACCAAACCCAGCAACGGGCACAGCGCCACCATGGTCTTGATCATGGGAATCGAGCCGTGGGCGGCCACCGAAATGCGCGACACCATTCCAGCCCGCACCTGTTCCGCGTGCCATGAAGTGCGTTCCTGGCGGGCCAGCCAGACGGCGCTTTCGTCCCGCACGTGCTGGTGGTGCTCGGTCCGAAAATAAATGATGCGTTCAAGAATCAGCATCCACATCCAGAGGATGACCATGGCGATGACATAGAGCACGGGACCGCCGAGCTCCATGAAATCGCGGATGGCCACATAGGTGTCAAAGAGCCACTGCATGGCCTAGCTCCCCTGCCCCGAGCGCGTGGCGACGATGCCGGCGCTCTGTTCCTGCAGAACATGGAGAATGCCTTTGCTGCGGCCCGAAACCAGGGTGTGCAGCAGCACGATCGGGATGGCCACCGTCAGGCCCAAAACCGTCGTGACCAGGGCCTGCGAGATGCCGCCGGCCATGAGCTTGGGATCGCCGGTGCCAAACAGGGTGATGGCCTGGAAGGTGACAATCATGCCGGTCACCGTGCCGAGCAGGCCCAGCAACGGCGCCACCACGCTGATGATCTTGATGAACAGCAGCGAGCGGGTCAGCTTGGGCATCTCGCGGAAGATGGCTTCGCCGAGTTTGAGTTCGAGGGTTTCGACGTTGGCGGTGTCCTGCTTCTCGGCCACCAGCAGGATCCGGCCCAGGGGATTGCTGGCGCTGG
>RCNG010001646.1_pt1 | contig 11153 bp, 12 predicted proteins | sample 2041371 | NCBI WGS metagenome assembly RCNG01 (sample SAMN09708227, study PRJNA481090) | Marine sediment metagenome, whole genome shotgun sequencing project. | biome: marine sediment; feature: ocean; material: sediment; isolation source: Sewage treatment plant 1 marine sediment (STP1) ... | reverse complement strand
TGCCGTCGCTCCACCCGGAGCCAGCCAGACGGCACCGAGGAGACAGAAGTCAATACTTGTGTGGCCTTCCCTCAAGGTATTCCAGATGAGATCGCCTACGGCAAGAATAAGCACCTTAAACCATTAAAAAACCAGACAAACACGGTGGTATTTGAGAAATGAGATTAAAAAAGATACTTCAAGCACCAGATTCGTACTGGAAAGCCTCTAAGAAAGAACGGAGGATGATATGCAACGGCTGAGGCCCTAAAGGATATGGGGCAGTTGTCCCAGATGATTTACTCGGTCTTAATATAACCCCGGCCTGAGATATCCATGACTGGAGGTACCAGTTGGGGAAAACTCAGAAGGACAAAGAAGATGCGGACATAGAATTTCAAATGAATATGTATGTCCTTATAGTTAGCCGGGGAGGGTGGTTACAATATAAATGGAAATGTTTAGAGGAAACAAGAATGAATTTGGCTGATTTATTTTACTGGGCGGTAAGCGAAAGAGGTGATGAAGCCTATTGGGTTGGAAAGACAAAACCAATGAAGGAGATAAAATAATGGAGGGCTTTATCATAAAGAACGCAGCTATTTGGGTGCCATCGTTTTTGGCGGTATCAGCTTTTGTTATAGCCATTATTGTTGCAATAAGATACAAAATACCAGCTATGAATGGACGGATAGACAAAGTTGAACTAACTTCTCATATACAGGAGGTCACGGCAGTGGATATGGCAAATACTGTTAAAAAGCATGAGATATATGAAAATGGCAGTCCTCTGTATCAGCATGTAACGGGCTGCACGAAATTCCAAGGAACGTTTTGTGGAAAGGTCGAGGAAGTGAAGATAGAAATTGTTGGTATAAAAACCCAACTGCAGGGAATATCAGACGATAGAGTACAAGCGGCAAAAGACTTAACTAAAACAATGACACGGGTTGAGACGATGATTCAGCAAGATCGAACAAAGGAGTTATCTGATCTTGCGGCAATGATCGTAAAACAAGTTAAAAGTGAAATTTAGGACTGATGAATTTTGTGGGTCAACTTATAGTCGTTTTTATAATTGTGATGTTATTTTTAATTATGGTGGGATGGAGGAGATGAAATGTGGCTGAAATATCACGAATAGCAAAAGGAATAGCATCAACCAAAGAGGCATCGGCGGTATTAGCATTGGGTAGTTTAGCAATGGGAGGTAATTCATCATTGAAAGTATGTGTTGCCTATGAGAGTTCGCAGGGATATCCTGTTTCAGTAAAGTGGGGAACTTTGCCCTTACCTCTTGTTCCAAATTCAAGAATAAGTCTGTCTGGATTTACTGTTGGGATATATTCAGAATACCAACAGACTCCAGGCATTAAAGACCTTATCATTTCGTGGGATGGGTCTGTGGGGGCAAAGGCTCTTGTTGCTATTGAAACCGCACAATCAAGATATAAAGACGTGGGCACGACCAATTCTCAGGTGGCTTCAGTCGTTCCTACTACGGGAGCAGCAGGACTTACTACCGTGGCAAAAACGATCTCACTGGCGTTCCTCGTATCTGTTGGCCCATCAGGTGATTCCACGGGAATAGCCGGAGATGGACATACTTTGGGCCAGAGAGTTGGAACGGTTGGCGGGGCAGATATTAGCAATGTCACTATTCAGGAAACATACGAAATTCTATCAAATGTGGAGCAGTGCCAAGCCTCTCTTTCCGGGGTTCCTTCTCGTGATTGGTTAAACACTATAATCGCTTTTCAAAAGCAGCCAACTGCTGAAGTACCATCATACGAGCATGATGATACAGAAGTATTTATTGAGTATGTCACGACTGGAAATGTTGTGATGGTTACTCAGGGAGATTTAAAGCTACTTGAATCTAATTTCATAGACCGCATTTGGGAACTTCCCGCAAACAAGAATAAGTTGTTGTCAGGTTTACCCGCCGACTTTGATGATTTGTCGAATACTCAATTGCGTGAAATTTTTAAACGATTGTTCAATAATGTTTGGGTCAATGTATCGGAGTTTTAAAATATGGCGATTACAAGAACAGCAAAAGGAACAGCATTAAGTACCAGTAACACGATGACCATTTCCAGCTTTTCGATTGCAGCAGGTGCAAGTCTTTTGGTTGGAATAGTTTATAGAGACCAGAATCTGAGACCATCTTCCGTGGTTTGGAATGGAATAAATTTAACAGAGGACGGCAGGTCATATAATCCGGGGTCAAGTGCTGGAAACGGTCATCTGTGCGCTTTGTGGAGTGCTCATGGTTTGTCGTCCGGTTCAAGTTCCTGCGTCATTACATGGACTGGTTCTACTCCGGGACATCAAGCGTGTTTTGCTACTGAAGTAACAGGCATTACAAGAAGGGATAGAGTTACAGAAGACATTGAAGATTCCACCACTAATCCAAAAGCACCCACGACAGAAATGATTCGGAAAGATGAGTCTATCCTGTTTGGAATTTTCGAGTCTGCTGGCCCCGTTTCTGACGCAGCAGGAACACCACAAAACGGATACTCAAGTGGACAGAGGACTGGAACAGCAAGCGGCTCTCCTCCGGGCGTTATTACCGTCCATGAGACATTTAAAATTACGTCAACTGCCGAAGCAACCCAGGCCGAGAAGACAGGAGCAACATCAAGAGATTGGGCAGTCCTTTGTGTTACTTATAGGAATTTTACCACGGTTGTGACTACAGACTTAACAATTATTGACGAAGCAAATGCCACAACCAATTGGACGATGCTTTCCGGTTCTCCGGTATTAAACACAGCAAATCAATTAGAAGGTTCGGGCTGTATTGAAACAAAGTGGACTCCCGGAACAGTGCAGGGTATGATGCATACAATATCGTCTGTCAATTTAACGGACAAAAACGTATATTGGTGGCTATCGTTTGATGATGCTCCGGGCGTTGAACGGCTTGCGAAGAAATCTGGCGGTGGTATATTTATTCAGGTTCAGTCTGGAAGTAATAATTGGTCAAGATATTATGTGGGCGGTCGGGACACTCTCGGCAGCGATCCCTCTTGGACGAGGTATGCGGCGCAATTAGCAAACACCCCAGATTTAGTGGGAAGTAACGGAGCTTGTAATTTGGCTGCTGTTACCAGCGCTGGAATCGGAGGACTGCTTGAGCAAGTTCCTCCAACTGGCGATTTCTATGGACGAGTGGACATTGGACACTATGGCACTGGGGAAATGTCTGTCTCAGAGGGAGATGCAGAGGAGCCTGCCTCAACTGATGCTCTTATTGCTTTTGATGAAGATGGGTTTTGGGGATTGATTTCCAAAGATGTTGAGACAAATATAGTAAAGCTGCTGGCTAAAATCACAATCGGATCTCTTACAGCAGGAGTAAATACAGACTGGGCAGAAATTGGAAGTGTTATTGTTTTTTTGGACAAAGCCTTCGGCGATGATTATTATGAGATCAAAGGGCAGAGTGGAACGGGAACAACCAAAATAAGATTTGGTAATAAAATAGGCGGGGCCGTATTAAATGGATGTTATATTACTTCTATCACCGATGAATATAAGCTCACATTTATAGACCCAGACTTAAATGAAGCGCAATTCTATGGTACGACTTTTGTAAATCCGGGGGCCGTGTCCCTTCCTCCGACTGCGACAGGAAGGGAAATGGACGGTTGTCAAATTGTTACGGGTGATGAAATAGTTCCCGGAACTTGTCCAATTGAAAATAGTATTATTACTGAGTCCGATACCAGTGGTATTTTAATCACAAGTATAAATCACAACTTTAAAGATTCAAGGGTTCTTGGTTGTCCAGATGGTATAAGATTTAGTACAGTGGGGGCTTTCTCTTTAGACAACATCATCTTTTCTGGAAACACCTATGACATCTGGTATTCGGGAAACTCGGCAACGATCACTGCTGGGTCGTTTGTTGTTGGGCAAGGGTATAAAATTCTGACGGTCGGCACAACCGACTTCACCGCAATTGGGTCGGCTGACAATGTGATTGGTACTAAGTTTGTAGCAACAGGGGTTGGAACCGGGACTGGAACGGCAACACAAGTGTTAGTAATTAATAGCCTAAATGGGGCCAACCCAGGAACATATAGAGCAACAGGAACGAATGGCGATGTTATGATTGTAAATGCTGTTCCTATCACGGTTGAGGTTTTGGACGATACCGATGGCATAGGGATAAACCTTGCCCACGTTCTGTTGCTCCTTGAAAGTGATCATGCAACGGTGGTTTTAAGCGGGGCCACAAATACTTCGGGAATAATTACCACAACCCTTAGTTATCCGGGCTCACCTGTGAGCTTAGTCGGTTGGGCGAGGCAATGGGATTTAGCAGGTGATGATTATGTAGCAAAAGATATTGGAGGAACAGTGACGCCAGCTGGATTATATTTACTGGTAAGATTAAAACCTATTTAAAAGGAGAATAAAATTATGGCAATTTATGACAAAGACGCAACGCCAGCGACAGCGGTAACAGCTTGGTTGGCTCAATTTAAAGTAGATGCCAGTGGCGACATTACGTGGGTCACGGGCACTAACACATTTCATGTATGGTGGATGCACCGGGCTCTCCAAAAAATAGTATATGACTTTGCTATTTCCGGTGATGATGAATTAAATTTATCAAAACCTAATCCATCAACCTCGGAGGCGTTGGGTACAATTATCACGCTTTTGGATCACACCTCTGATTACGCTGTTAAATATACGGTGACAGCTCAGGTTATGGAATACCATTTCGGGGGCTCTGTTGAGTTCGATGGCGGAGATGAAGGATATTATGGACTAAAGGTTGAGGGCAGCAATTCGACTCCACTGCCATTAAAGATAATTCAGAATAATGTAGAATTGACTTCACATTGGGGCAATGGAATAAATCAGACCAGTTCAAAAGTGCTTCTGAGGGTTATGATTTTAGGCCGTACAAGTGGTGCTGATATAGATAACCTGATTATTAATGTTAAAGCGAGTACGTGGCAAGAAACATATGCTGTATGGGAAACGGAACTTGGTTTGGGTGAAGCTGGTGCGTCAATCATTACCGAGGCTGATCCTCAGAACACATCAATACTCGCAACCGTTCAGGCTTATGGGATAACAAATTCAGAGGGCTATAAGTCGCTTGACTTAGATGGGAATGGTAACAAGCCTTATCTGGGTGAGTGGTCATACTCTCCGCAGTCAACTAAGAAAGCACTTTATGAATTTGTGAAATCCCTTCTTGTTGATGGTTCGGTGGTTACTCTTTACGGAGTGGATGGCGATTTGTGGACGGGCAGAGTATATGACTGTTCTATCGGTTCGGGTGCTGGTACGTGGGTACAAAATGAAACACTGACTTGGGGTTCGGGCGCTACGGCTGGAACAGGGCATCTTATGGGGGTTGACTCCTTAACAGGTAGCGCAACTGCAAGACTGATTTTTCATCTTGATACAGGTATAGCTCCAGCGAATGCTATGACGGTAACAGGAAACGGTGCTGCTACGGGTGTACTTGATGCGATACCGTCTTCAATAAAAACCCACGTCAATCATTTAGGCCAGTTTACAGGTGCGTGGATTGCTGCTCTTGGTATCGGGTTCGCCTCGGCTGAAATTGGGTCAGCTGACTCTTTTAAAGATCTTGACGGTAATGCTATTACACCTCCAAATTATGTAACCATTCAGGGATCTATTGTCTGCGGCGCTACCGGAGACGATCCACATACATTCTTAGCACCCGCTACAGTGGGAGTTATTGATATGAGTGTTTACGCCTGTGATGGTAATATTATTGGGGCTGCTGTTATAGATGTTGATGCTATCGCCGCTGATACTCCGCAGACAGGATGGATTGGAGTATTAAAAACGGGCACAACTACTTATAAATTTTATGAGTATGATTCATGGACTGGAGCGCAGTTTAGTTTGGTTGGTGTAATAGCTGATGATGCTATTACGGCCACTGATCCGGCTTTCCACGCTATCTTCTATGAGTCAGCAGTCGGTGCTGGACTGACCAAGACGTTGACGAATAGTCTTATTTACACAACGGATATTCCAGTTGCTGGATGGGTAAGGCATGGTGATCCGGCTATACCGGATAAACCGATACCACTTGCGGGAACTATTGGTGCTGGTGGTTTATCCTTCTCAGCAACGCTTGTGGACGAAACTTAAAAACAATGTATTCTGTTGATTGGATTGCAAAAGTCCTTTCGATTCCAACCTCCGATTTGGCATTGGTATCTGGAACACGTTATAGATTATTGATGTCTGATTTTCTGATAGAGGTTCGCAGGTTGGAATCGGAGTTCGCAGGAGGGTTGTGGGCACCTCAAATGGTCGGCCATGATAACACAAGGTTGGATTTTGCCGGTGTGAATTATGCCCCTTTTGATGAATTAATTAATGGATATACTTTGCAGATAACGGGTATTGCGACACGAGTTGATTTAATTGGAAGCAATAACAATATCGTTGACGTTCTTATTGCAACTGGAGTTAGCGTTGTGCCCAGTAATTCTGCCGGGCTTCAGGTTTATTTTTCTGGGTCTGGGGTAACTGAACAGGATAAGACCGATATTGCAAACAGCGTTTGGAGTCATGTCGAGGCGGCATTTTTAATGGATATTATTAAGGGTAAGAAGTCTATTGAGAAAACGGGTGATGTTTGGGAATTGATCATTTTGAATATCGCCGGGGATGCGGTTATTTTAAGAAAAGACTTGAAGGACAAAAATGGAGATGACATAACAGATTTGGAAGCTGGAGTATTGGCTCAGGAGTTATTAAGCAGTGTTTAATATTCAGCCGGGACAGGGCTTGGGAACAAAAGCCAGTAAGCAGATTGCTTTGGGCTTGGGAACTTTCTTTAAATTTGTTCTGAAGAAGATCTTGCCCAGTTGTATTACACGCCGACTTTCGATTGATGTAATACAGAGAAAACTTTATGAAGACAATATTCTTAGGAGGCCGGGAATAAAAATGGAGACCAGAAGAACATTTGTTGAAACGGTTATCAGAAGAAAGCAAACACTGGATCGAATAGTGAGAAGGGAAACTGAGTCAGATTTAACAACCAGAAAAGTTGAGCAGGAATTAATTTTCAGAGATGTCCGGCCCTGTAAAGCATAAGGAGAAAATTGAATGACTATTTTACCAAACAAACCAATTGAAAAACAGGCATGGGAGGCTTTTTACATATCCGGGTCAATATTGAAAGTTCAAACGGATACCGATACAGTTGCGTTGACTGATAGCATTGTGGTGGCCGAGGATAAGGACAAGGCTGATGTTTCCACTACTTTTCTGGAAGATGGAACAAAGAGTCTTGGGAATGATCCAAAAGGGGCCTTTTTAGATAATCTGTTGATGATGAGGATTCAAAGTGGAACAAAGGCCAAATCTCCATACAAAGTGACTTTTCGTATGAAGACAACTGAAGGCAATAAATGGGAAGTTGATCGAATAGTAAATGTAACAGATGATCCATAAAAATAAGGAGGAAAACAAAATGGCAGAGGACGTTGTAATCAATAACTCAGTCGTTGGTGGAGATGCTTTAGTGGAGTTTTTGACTTCGGAAAAAGCAGCGGACATCATCAAAGAAATCGCAGAGAGAGGCAAAAATAGTCTTATGGAAATCAAAAAGATTGACGAAGATGAGCGGCTGGTTTTTGGGTGGTTCTCTGTGGTTGAAAAAGAGGGTGAATTGATAGAAGATTCTCAAGGCGATTATATTGAACCAGAACAACTTGAGAAAGCGGCTTATAATTATGTTTTAGATGCCCGTATTGCCGGAGACAGCCATATAAAGAAAGGGGTTGGACGGTTAGTTGAATCAATCGTTTTTACTAAGGAGAAGCAAGAGGCGTTGGGCGTTGATATTGGCTGTATCGGATGGTGGGGAGGATTTCACATCGATGATGATGAGGTTTGGAACAAGATTAGAAAAGGCGAATATCCAATGTTCAGTATAGGAGGGACAGGCCAAAGAGTCCCAAAGGAGGTATAAAAAATGAGAAAAGTTAAAAAAGGGAATCTTTTGAAAGACTTGTCCGTTCAAGAGGTGTCCCTTGTTGGCAGGGGAGCCAATGCTGGGGCTCATGTGAGTTTATTTAAGTCAGACGAATCGGTGGAGGAACTTGCTAAACAATCGTTTAACGAAGTGTTATCAGAAATGGAACTTTCAGAACAGACGAATCAATTGATTGAGAGTTTATGGGATTTCAGTTCAGCTGTTCGAAGTTCTGCAGTTTCTATCATTCGAGATCCCGGAGTGGCAGAAAAGAAAGCGGCTATCAAAGAAAGTTTAAATCAGTTTATGGTAGCTATGTCCGGGTTGATTGACGGCACGGACATTATAAAGGGTGAGTTGGATATATCACCTGATGAGACAACCGAGTTGGTGGAGTTCTTTGAAAAGAATAAAGAGGACATTATCAACTATAACAAAAACCAAAATGATGAAGGAGGTTCTACAATGAGCGAGTTAGAAAAATTGAAAAAAGCAATGGAAGATCTGAAAAAACAATTCGAGGATGCGGAAGCAGCCAATGTTGTTTTGAAGGACTTCGAGATCATTTCAAAAATGGATGATGTAACCAAGGCTTATTACAACTCACTGGATGAGGATGGCCGCAAGGTTTTTCTTGCCAAGAATGAAAAGGAGTGGGCCGAGGAAATCAAAAAGTCCAATGTGGATGATGAGACCTTTTCGGCTCATGGTCGCATAATTCGCAAATCTGTGGTTGGTGAAGATGTCTATGAGATTTTGAAGGCTCAGCAGGCAGAGATTGACACCAATAAAGATATTGCGAAGAAGGAAATTGAAAAAAGGGAAACAGCGGAGTTCACAAAATCGGCTGAGACTCTGTACAAAAATCTTCCGGGTGAACCTGAAGCCAAAGGCAAAGTTCTCAAGGCTGTTAACGATCTTCCAAAAGAAAATAAGGAAGTGCTTGAGACCATGCTGAAAGCCGGGAACGAGGCCATGAACAAATCCAAGGTATTTACCGAGATCGGTTCAGAACTTACCGTGGATGAAGATTCAGCCGAAGGAAAGCTGCAGAAAATGGCTGAAGAGCATGCGAAAGATAACAAAGTGACTTATGCCAAAGCATACACTACCATCCTCAAGACCGAGGCCGGGAATAAGCTGTATGCAGATTCTTTGGACGAAAAGAATTAAGTTACGGGAGCAAAGAAAAGGAATGGCAATTTTTTAATAACATAAACTTCTAAAATATGGAGGTATAAAAAATGAGTTTTGAACAAGACGTTAAATCAATTTCTTTAGAGGCTAATGGAGATCAGAGTGCGAACCAAAATCGGTTTATGCTTTTGGGCGCTGATGGTATTGCGTTGAATACAGTGGCCGGAGGCCCTTGTGTGGGTGTCCTTCAGAATAAGCCTGAAGCTGGAAAAATCGGTACGGTTGCTTATAACGGCGTGGTGAAAGTCACTGCCGGTGCCGCTGTTGCACGAGGGGTTAACGTTCAGAGTGACGCCACAGGCAGAGCCATTTTGGCCGTGTTATCGGATTTCAGTCAGGGTACGGCTCTTGAGGCCGCTGGCGCTGCCGGAGATGTTATTGCAGTTTTGTTAAGGCCCAATGCTATATCACTCACTGCATAATTTCTGACGCTGATAAACTCAGTACACTGTGATTTTTATCTTTTAACTTATAAAAATAAGGAGACATACAAATGAATCCAACTGCAGGTGATGTACATGTCAACACTCCGTTGACGAATATAAGTATTGCGTATTTGCAAAGTGCCGATAATTTTGTGGCCACCAAAGTCTTTCCGAATATTCCGGTGACCAAGCAGTCAGATCGGTATTATACATATGACAGGGGTGAATTTAATCGGGATGAAGCGAAAGAACGTGCGCCGGGTACAGAAAGTGCTGGTGGCAGCTATTCTGTGGACAATACGCCGACATATTTCTGTAAGGTGTATGCGTTCCATAAGGACGTTCCTGATCAAATTCGAGGAAATGCTGATGCAGTTCTCAACCTTGATAATGAGGCTACAGAGTACGTGACTCATAAGGCCCTTATCAAGAGGGAGAAACTGTGGGTGTTCAATTATTTTAAAACAGGCATCTGGACAGGAGAAACAGAGGGCAAAGCCTCCGGGCCGAGTACAGGTGAAGTTCTGTTCTGGAGTCTGGACACGGGTGATCCCATCAAGGACATTCGAGGAGCCAGAACAACCCGGTTGGAGGACACCGGATTTGAGCCCAATACTTTGGTGCTGGGCAAACCTGTTTATGATGCTATCGTGGATCATCCTGATATCGTTGACCGGATTAAATATGGTCAAACACCGGGTGCTCCGGCCATGGCAAATCTTGAGGCCATGATGAAACTTTTCGAAATCGAAAGGATTTTTGTCATGAAGGCCATTGAGAACACAGCCCTCGAAGGTGTGACAAATGCCCATTCATTTATCGGCGGTAAGCATGCGCTGTTATGTTATGTGGCTCCATCTCCGGGTATTCTGACACCTTCCGCTGGATATACTTTCAGCTGGACAGGATGGATGGGTGCCGGGGCTGAAGGCAACCGGATTAAACGGTTCAGGATTGAAAAGATTGAATCAGACCGGGTTGAAGGGCAGATGAGTTTTGCTCAGAAACTGGTTGCGGCTGATTGCGGTCATTTCTTTCTCAATATTGTGGCTTAATTTCGAGTCATAAAATATTAAATTAGTGGGGGCCTCTGGGCCTCCACTTTTTCCGATAGGAGGGAGTGAACATGAAAATAGATTCTTTAATAATAGGCGAAAAACTGTTTTGTCGCAGAGTGGTAAATGTTGGTGGACGAAACTATGAACCGGGACAGGAATTTCCATATCAGAAGTTATCTTTGGCATGGAGGATGGTGCTCAGATTATACCAGCAAAGGAGGATTGTTTCAGAGAACGATCCATATTTTGAAGAACTAATGCGCACATACAAAGCCAACAATCCTGAATTTGCAGTTACGTGGTTGAAGCGCCATGGGGTTGTAAAAGATATGAAGAAAGAACCAAAACCACCCAAGCCGAAGAAAAGCAAAAGGATGACCGGGCTGCAGAAAAGAGAGGCCAAGAAAAAGCGAGAGGCCAAAGAGTCTTCAAAAAAGGATGAAGAAGGAAGAAAGAAAGCCGGGGATGAAGCGGCTGGAATAGGCCCGG
>RCNG010001645.1_pt1 | contig 11154 bp, 12 predicted proteins | sample 2041371 | NCBI WGS metagenome assembly RCNG01 (sample SAMN09708227, study PRJNA481090) | Marine sediment metagenome, whole genome shotgun sequencing project. | biome: marine sediment; feature: ocean; material: sediment; isolation source: Sewage treatment plant 1 marine sediment (STP1) ... | reverse complement strand
ACGGCGTGTTAGCCAGGCCCTCAGACGTGCTCCTGGTGATATGAAACTGCCCTGGCACAGGGTGATCAACTCGCAGGGAAAAATTTCTTTTCCCGAGGACTCCAGTGGTTGGAAAAGACAGAAAGCCAAGCTAGAAGACGAAGGTGTCGTGTTCTTGAAAGGTAAAGTAAACCTTGATCAATTTGGCTACCGTGGGGCCGTGGATCGTCTGGTTTGGGGAGATGATGATCTGTGATCAGCAAGCTTAGATCAGGATGGAAGGCCCTGCGTGGCAATTTCTGGGGTTCGCTCGCCGTTGATGTCGCGCTTCTTATTTCAGTCTTCGTATTGATCAGTCTATGGCAAACCCGGAACCTGCCCGATGATGAACATACACCACCGCTGGAATTGAGCTGGCTGGACGATATGCGGGCAGATTCGGTGATGGTTTCAGGTGAAGTAGGTGTGGTGTATTTTTTTGCCCCCTGGTGTTTCTATTGCCGCAAAAGCATCGACAACCTCGACGAACTGGTCTCAAGCGGCAAATTATCCTGGGCCAGGGTGGTTGCACTCGAATATGAAAGCCTTGATGACGTACGTGAATTTATCAAAGAAACAGGGGTTAACCTTCCGGTACTACTGGGTGGCCCACAAACTACCAGCGATTGGCAAATACGCGGTTTTCCAACCTATTTCGTGATTGACGGGGACGGGAAAATAGTCAGCCGTTCGGTTGGTTATTCAACCAAAATCGGCCTTCAAGCCAGGGTCTGGATGAACGAGGACTAAACCCCGGTGCTTGCACCGGTTCGCAAACAAAAATGTGAATTAGTCCAGTAACCCCAGCGCCTTCGCATGGTAACGCAGGTGATCGTCAATAAAACTGGCGATGAAATAGTAGCTGTGGTCGTAGCCTTCCTGCATACGCACTTCAAGAGGGTGGTGAGTGCAGATGCAGGCTTGTTCGAGGTTTCCAGTTTTAAGTTCTTCACCAAGAAAATCATCATCAGCACCCTGATCTATCAGGATGTGTAGTTGTTGCTCAACCTTACATACCAACTGGGTAGCATCCCATTCATTCCAATCGTTCCGGTCCTCGCCAAAGTAATTGCTAAAAGCCTTGACCCCCCATGGTGATTCCGACGGGTGGCAGATCGGCGCAAATGCTGAAACTGACTGGTAAAGCTGCGGGTCTTTCAATGCGCACATCAGGGCGCCATGCCCACCCATGGAATGTCCGCTGACGCTGCGCTTGTTACTAACAGGAAGTTTTGCTTCGACCAATGCGGGCAATTCCCTGCTGACATAGTCGTACATATTGTAATGATCAGACCAGGGTGCCTGGGTAGCGTTAATATAAAAGCCGGCACCTGAACCAAAATCCCAATGGTCGTGTTCTCCGGGCAGGTCGGTGCCACGTGGGCTGGTATCCGGGCAGACAATGGCCAGACCCAGTTCAGATGCCAAACGTTGTGCACCGGCCTTCTGGGCGAAATTTTCATCGTTGCAGGTCAATCCTGAGAGCCAGTATAAAACCGGTACAGGTCCGGTTTCCGCCTGTGGTGGCAAAAACACACCAAAAATCATATCGCAGTTGAGTACTGCGGAATGGTGCTCAAATCGTATCTGTTCACCACCGTGTACGCGGTTACGTGAGATTTCCTTGAATGCCGTCATTTAGTGCTCCTGGAAGATGACGACCGAACGTATGCTTTCGCCATCATGCATCAGGTCAAACGCCTTGTTGATGTCTTCGAGACCCATGGTGTGGGTGACCATATCGTCGATGTTAATCTTGCCGGCCATGTAATTGTCCACGTAGCCCGGCAGCTCGCTACGCCCCTTTACGCCGCCAAAAGCTGTACCGCGCCATACCCGTCCTGTAACCAGCTGAAACGGCCTTGTGCTGATTTCCTGACCGGCACCGGCCACGCCGATGATGACAGACTCGCCCCAGCCTTTGTGACAGCACTCAAGTGCAGCGCGCATGACACCGGTATTGCCGATGCACTCAAATGAATAATCAACACCGCCGTCGGTCAGGTCCACGATAACTTCCTGTATTGGCCGGTCATACTTCGAAGGATTGACGAAGTCGGTGGCACCCAGCATGCCTGCCATTTCAAATTTGTCTTCGTTCAGATCAACCGCAAGAATACGGGAAGCGCCAGCCATGACAGCGCCCTGTACCACGCTGAGACCGATACCGCCGAGACCGAAAACCGCTACGCTCGCACCCGCTTCGACCTTGGCCGTATTCAATACAGCACCAATACCGGTCGTAATACCGCAACCCAGCAGGCAGACCTTGTCCAACGGTGCCTGTTGATTAATTTTCGCTACCGAAATTTCCGGCATCACGCTGTATTCTGAAAATGTTGAGGTGCCCATATAGTGGTAAAGCGTTTCACCATTGAGCGAAAACCTTGAGGTGCCATCGGGCATCAGACCGCGGCCCTGTGTCACACGAATGGCCTGGCAAAGATTGGTTTTTCCCGACGTACAGAAGCTGCATTTACCACACTCCGGTGTATACAGGGGAATGACATGGTCACCCGGTTTGACGCTGCTTACTCCGGCACCCACTTCTTCCACTACACCACCGCCTTCATGGCCAAGTACGGACGGGAAAATACCCTCAGGGTCTTCTCCTGAAAGTGTGAACGCATCTGTATGACAAACACCGGTAGCGACCATACGCACCAGCACTTCACCTTCCCTGGGGCCTTGCACATCAATTTCGGTTATCTCGAGTGGTTGACCGGCTTTGATTGCGACAGCAGCGCGTGATTTCATATTCTGTGACTCCTTGTTCGGTAATTTTTCGGATGGATCGAAAGCACCGTCCTATCGTTTAATGGATCATTATAGCCTGTGGTTTAATCCCATAAAGGGTCCACCTCGATCAGGATAAACTCGCTGTTGTCCGGCTGTGTACCACTGTTATCACGCGCCTGTCCAAGTGGGTAGTTGTTGTCATTGACGATACCCAATGTGGTTGCGTTCAATACCACAAGCCCTTCGATGGTCCAGAACGGAAACGAAAATAACTCATTGCCATCCTGGTTCAGGTCATGTGGGTCATTGATGTTGAGCAGGTCGGCCACCAGGGTTTTGAGTAGAAAACCATCCTCATCCAGTTGCTCAAGATCTACCCGGTATACCTTTTTTAACAATGCTTTATCTCGCTCTCCTGAGTCCCGTTCGATGACGAGGCCAGCTGTTTTTGAGTACATTGTAAAGTCACCGATCGCTGTAGCTCCCTTATCCAGCTGGTAACGAAAACTTGGTGTTCCGGCATTGTTATTCACGAATAATTCTTCTGCAATGTCGAAAGTATAAATATTAAGTCCGGGTGTCGAGTCCTCCAGTGCGCCTTCCAGCATGGGGTAAAGCCACCTGCCACCAGGTGATATTGCCATTCCCTCAAAACCACGTGAACGTGGCAGGTTTGCCGGTTCACCTGATGGATTGCCCACCGAATTCAGACCCTTAAGTTTGAAGGGAGGTGCCAGTAGCGACCCCTGGGCACTGAAATGCAGCAGCGATGGGTTGAACTCCTCGCCAACCCAGAAGCTTCCATCCGAAACCCTGCGAAATGATTCAGGATCAAGATCTGCTCCTGTCAGTTGACGGTCCGTGCGGGTAGCCGGGTAGGGCAGGTAAGCCTCAGGATCGCTCAAGTGAATGATATTGCCGACCCGGATTATGCCACTGCCTCCCGTTTCAGTTCGAAAATCAGGATAGATGTGGTAAATGCTTAAAAGATAGTCGGAAGAGTTGTTACGGGCGCCAAAACCGTTATCACTGAGTACAAAATACGAGTCGTCCTCACCATTTACCAGGGCGGAAAACCCCTGTACGGGCTGTTGATCTATAAACGGCGGTTGGCGACCATTTACGGCTTTGATCGACTGCCCGGATGTTGGTCCGGGTATAAAGGTATCAGCGGGCAATTCCGCGAAGGCGGTCAATGTTGCAGCCTGTGATACTGCTGCTGTCAGTAACAGCAGCAGCACAGTTAATGGTAAAAGCGGCCTAGGTATGTGCAATGGGCTTGTCTGTAAAGAGGTAATCCTTCAGTTCTTTATCCATGCTGGAATCATGTCTGCGGATCCATTCCAATACCATGGCGGCGTGCTCTTTTTCCTCGTCCCGGTTGTGCGCGAGGATAGCCCGCAATTCCTCATCCTTGCAGGCGTCCACACGCTGGTTGTACCAGTCTACCGCTTCGAGTTCCTCCATCAGCGAGGTAATGGCGCGATGCATATCGCGGGTTTCATCACTGAGCTCTGCAATGGGTTCGTGATAGCCTTCATTTGCCATGCTGTTCTCCTTTAGGTTCGTTTGGTGTTCAGGTATTTACCTGGTGAAGGTGAACGTCTGTCTGCGGATAAGGAATGTTGCATCCGGCTGCTTCCAGTTCCACCTTGGCCGTTTCAAGCACATCGGCAAGCACACCCCAGTAATCCTCGCTTTTCACCCACGGCCTGACCACAAAATCTACACTGCTATCGCCGAGATTATTGATGAAAATCTTGGTGGCCGGTTGGTCCAGTACCTTGGGGTGTTCCGAGCATACTTTCTGTAATACATCGGCTGCCACCTTCAAATCGTCATCGTAGCCAACGCCAATGGCCATATCGACGCGACGGGTGTCATTTGTCGAGTAATTGGTAATGGCGCTGCTGTACATCAATGAATTGGGAACAATAATTTGCTTATTGTCAGGTGTGGTCAGGATGGTGCTGACGAGATGGATTTCGTCCACCGTACCCAAAATACCGCCCGCATCAACAAAATCACCCTTGGAAAACGGCCTGAACAGTACCAGCATGACACCTGAGGCAAAATTGGATAGCGAATCTTTTAATGCCAGGCCAATCGCGAGGCCGGCTGCACCAATGATGGCCATGAAGGAAGTCGCCGGGATGCCCATTTGATCCACAGCCGCTATGATGGCAGCGATAAGGATCAGGGCATAGACGATGGTGCCGAGAAAATCTACCAGGACTTCATCCACTTCCCGCTTTCTGAGCATTTTTTCGAGTGTATTCTGCACCCTTTTTGCGATCCACTTACCGACAACGAATATGACGATTGCAATCGCCAGGTTGATTGCGCCGTTGGTCAGTATTTCGACGATGTTTGAATTGGCAATAAAGTCGTTGATTGCGTCCATCTATTTCACCTCTTTCGCATTATTCAATTAGTAGTTCAGGCAATATCGCCATGTGATTCAAGTGCTTGTTCCATGCGGTCTGCCATCGGGGCAAGGTGGCTGATCACGTATTCCAGTTCATCGCTGTCCAGTGCGGAGTAGGCCAGGTTAGCGCACATTTTCACATAGGCGACACTGTCAAGGTCGCCCACTGCCAGGTAACCGACCCTGAGAACGAGGTTGATCCGCAAGCATTTCTCAGCATCAAAATCTTCAAGCGGGCAGATCAGCGTCTCGACACGCAGATAGCGCCGGTTATCAGAAGATTTAAGTTCAGCAAGGAAAACACTCTGTTTTCTATCACTGCCCTCCATTGCCAGTTCGAATCCGAGTTGGAATGGTTCATCCATGAACAACTGATGATTGTCCATTACGTGTTTTCTTACTTCGGCAAAAGTTTCCATGCATTATTTCCTATTTTGGCGCTAGCCTGACGGCACCATCCAGACGGATGGTCTCACCGTTGAGGTATCCATTTTCCACGATATGCGCGACTAATTCAGCATATTCTTCCGGTTTGCCCAATCGGCTTGGAAATGGGATGGATGCGCTGAGTGATTCCTGGATATGATCGGGCATGCCATCAACCATCGGTGTCCAGAATATACCCGGAGCGACGGTATTCACGCGTACGCCAATACGGGCATATTCGCGTGCTACCGGCAATGTCATTCCTGCAATGCCGGCCTTGGAGGCCGCGTAGGCCGCTTGTCCGATCTGGCCATCAAAGGCGGCGACCGATGCGGTGCTGATAATCACACCACGTTCACCGTCCTCTCCGGGCGTGTTGGATTCCATTGCTGCCCCGGCCGCCTTGATGATATTGAAACTGCCGACCAGGTTGACCTGGATAACCTTTGCGAAGTAATCCAGCGCCATGGGTGCTTCCCGGCCCAGTACGCGGCCTGCGCCAATGATTCCTGCACAATTGACCGCGACATTGATCAGACCCATATGATCTACGGCCAGCTTAACGGCGTCCATGACACCCTGTTCGCTGGTGACATCGGTGCGAATATAACTGACCGCACCACCCAGTTCAGCCTCGACAGCGGCACCGGCCTCATCATTGATATCCAGTAATACTGCCTGGCCCCCACTGGAGACCACTTTTCTCGCTACCGCCAATCCCAAACCGGAAACTCCGCCGGTTATCAGTGCTTTAACTTCATTCAGTTGCATGTTGTTAAACTCCTGTTCGTATCAATTAGATAAATTCAATGCAAGACCCGCCTTGCTGTTATTGGGGCGTTGCAGCTGTTTTGAGATCCAGTCACCGGTTTTTACCAGCGCACCCAGGTCAACACCGGTGCTCAAGCCCAGGCCATGCAGCATGTAGACCACATCTTCAGTGGCGACATTACCGCTTGCGCCGTTTGCGTAAGGACAACCACCCAGTCCGGCAACGGATGAATCGACTATGCGAATACCCGCATCAAGGCAGGCAAGGATATTGGCCAGCGCCTGACCATAGGTATCGTGGAAATGTACGGCGAGTTGTTCGACAGGCACAACCTTACTGACCGTATTAACCAGTGCGTTTGCCAATGCAGCTGTGCCTACTCCGGTGGTGTCTCCAAGGGAGATTTCGTCACATGTCATTTTCATCATCCGCGCACAAACGTCTGCAACGGCCTCAGCCTTGATTTCGCCTTCATACGGACAACCAAGTACGCAGGAAACATAAGCACGAACCCGGATACCGTTGGCCCTGGCCTGTTCTATTACCGGCTCCAAACGGGCAAGGGACTCGCTGATACTGCAATTGGTGTTACGTTGGCTGAAGCTCTCCGAGGCAGCGGTAAATACGGCAATTTCCGTTGCGCCGGCATTGATAGCACGCTCAAAACCGGCCATGTTTGGTACCAATACCGGGTAGCGGGTACCCGGCAATGTTTTCAGACCCGTCATAACGGCCTCGCTGTCAGCCATTTGCGGTACCCATTTCGGGCTGACAAAACTTCCGGCTTCGACAACGGGTATTCCACAATTGGCAAGGCGTTCAATCAGCTCAATTTTAACTGTTGCAGGCAGGTTCAGTTTTTCGTTTTGCAAGCCATCACGTGGACCGACTTCAACCATTGTGACGAAATCATTCATGGGTTCGCTAGTCGTCAATCCAGCCAGGTTTGCGCTTTTCCAGGAAGGCAGCCAGGCCTTCCTGTCCCTCACTGGAGACCCGCAACCTGGCAATCAGCCCGGCGGTATATTTATCGGTGATCTTTTGGGAATCTGCGTTATGGCCGGCAATTTTAAAAACCAGTTGTTTGCATTCTGCCACCGCCGTAGGCCCGCTTTTGAGTACCTGCCTGATGTTGTCCTCAACCACATCGTCGAGTTGTTCAGCCGCAACTATTTGCTGTATGAGGCCGATGTCATACGCCCGTTGGCTGTCGAAGCGCTCTGCACTGAGGAAATAACGTCGTGCATAGGTCTCACCGATACGACGTATGACGTAAGGTGAGATAACAGCGGGTGCCAGGCCCAGGTGGGCTTCGGTCAGGCCGAAACGGGTGTTATCAACGGCCACGGTGATGTCACAGGCTGCGATCAGGCCAAGCCCGCCGCCAAAAGCCGCACCATTGATCTTTGCGATGGTCGGTTTTGACAGGTAATTCAGGCTCCGCATCAGCCCTGCAAGACGCAGGGCATCGCGTTTATTTTCATCCTGGCTGGCCTCTACCAGGCTTCTCATCCAATTGAGGTCCGCGCCGGCTGAGAAGCATGAACCCGTGCCTGTGATCACGACCATCCTGACCGTTTCGTTCTTATCCGCTGTTTGCAGTGCCCCGGTCAGTTCCCGGATCATTTCCGCATCAAATGCGTTATGCACCCTGGGCCGGTTCATGCATAGAGTCAGGACGCCCCGCTTGTCGATACCGCCGGTCAAGGTGTGCAATTGAGCATCAGCGGCATCGGGTTCATTGTTGCCGTGATCTGTTCGTGGTGGGATGATTGCCATGGTCGTTTTATGGTAGCTCGATGGCCAGGGCAGTCGCTTCTCCACCGCCGATACACAGGGCTGCAACGCCTTTTTTAAGACCGCGCTGCTGCAGTGCATTGATCAATGTCACAACCACCCGCGCGCCGGACGCGCCAATCGGATGACCGAGGGCGCAGGCACCACCATTAACATTCATTTTGGCATGGTCAATATCGAGTTCGTGCATTGCAGCCATCGTGACGGTAGCAAACGCTTCGTTAACCTCGAACAAATCGACTTCATCGATACTCCAGCCGGCTTTCTCCAGAACCCTTTCAATGGCACCGATGGGTGCCGTGGTGAACCATTCGGGATCCTGTGAGAAAGTTGAGTGGGCGATAATCGTGGCCAGCGGTGTGATACCCAGGTCAGCGGCCTTTTGTGCGGACATCAGTATGGTGGCAGCAGCACCATCGGAAATCTTGGAAGAAGAGGCGGCGGTGACCGTGCCATCCTTCTTGAAGGCGGCCCTCAAGGTGGGAATTTTTTCCAGGTTACACGATGGTGGCTCCTGGTCTTCGCTAACCACGGATTCCCCGCGACGTGATTTTACCGTGACAGGGGTTATCTCGTCCTTGAACTGGCTTTCCATTGCTTTTAATGCGCGTTCAATCGATGCAATTGAGAAAGCATCCTGTTGCTCACGGGTAAAACTGAATTTCTCGGCACAACGCTCGCCAAAAACGCCCATCATCAAGCCATCATCAGGGTTTTGCAGACCGTCATAAAACATATGGTCGAGGACCTCCCCATGGCCCATGCGGTAACCGCCGCGTGCTTTGGGCAGCAGGTAAGGTGCAAGCGACATATTTTCCATACCACCCGCCACCACGATTTCGGAGGAACCTGCCAGGATCTGGTCATGACCGATCTGGATGGTTTTCATGGAGGAACCACAGGCCTTGTTGATGGTAACCGCACCCGCAGATGTCGGTATACCTGCCTTACGTGAAGCGAGACGGGCAGGGGCCTGGCCGACACCTGCCGGCAGAACACAACCCATCAGAACATCATCGACCGTGTCGGCTGACAGGCCCGCTTGTTCGAGTGCTCCACGTATCGCTGCAGCGCCAAGCTCGTCACAGGAAACCGTGGAAAATTGACCCTGAAAAGAGCCGATAGGAGTGCGTTTGGCACCTACAATGACGACCTTGCTATTCATCTCTTAAAACTCCGTTATAAGTGTTTAAAATTGGTTTACAGCACCGCCCGGCAACCAGCGGGAATCAGCAGTCAATTGTACCTGATTGCGGGTATTCAGGCACCCGGTTGAGATACGAGTCTCTGATCGTTACAGATACCTGAAAGGGGCAGGGCAAATGAACTTATTCATTGGAAAATCTAAATAATGGTTGACAGCGCTTTTTGAGAATGGGATAAAGCTGCCATGTTAATGAATTTGCAACAGCTTGACTTACGTAATGAGAACACGGTCTCCAAGGCCGCTTTCGCTAATCGTGAGGTCGTGTTGAGTGCAAATACTTCTCTTCTACCAGGCCTGCTTATTATTCCAACAACCAGCGGGGTAGTATTGATCGCCTAGTAGACCAGGAAACAGATCAGCAAAACCCCGCAACCGAAAGGAAGCGGGGTTTTTTTTAACAGTTAGTTTGTTTGTAATTTGAAATTTGGGCCAGAGAGAAATACCAATGAACGTATCCACGCATTTAGCACCCAAACTGCGCAGCGGATCACAAATTCTCATCGAGGCGCTCGAGCGTAACGGTGTTAAGCAGATCTTCGGCTATCCCGGCGGCACCATCATGCCCGTCTATGATGCATTGGTTGGTTCCGGACTGAAGCACTATTTATGCCGTCATGAGCAGGGTGCTGCCCTGGCCGCCGATGCATTTGGCCGGGTGACAAGAAGGGCGGGTGTGTGTATCGCAACTTCCGGTCCCGGTGCAACCAACCTGGTCACCGGTATTGCGAATGCGTTTATGGATTCAGTGCCGATGGTGATCATCACCGGACAGGTTCCGTCTCCCTTACAGGGCACCGATGCTTTTCAGGAAGTGGATATATTCGGTATCACGCTGCCGATTGTGAAGCACAGCTATATCGTCCGCAACGTTTCCGACATTCCGCATATCGTCAACGAGGCTTTTCAGCTCGCTGAAAACGGTCGGCCCGGTCCCGTTTTGATCGATTTGCCAAAAGATATTTCGGCAGGTATGGGTGATGTTGTTTACACGCCGCCACAGGCGTGGCCCGCAACCTGTCCACCCGATGCCAAGGCCATGCAGACGGTTGCTGAGATGTTGTCACGAGCGAGGCGTCCGCTTGTGATCGCAGGTGGCGGAATCGCCATTTCAGACTCGGTCGAAGTTTTCCGTAAATTTATAGCCCGTACGGGTCTGCCGGTGACAAGTACCCTCAAAGGCCTGGGTGTGATGCCGCCGGATAATCCGGGCTACGTTGGTATGTTGGGTATGCATGGCAATGGTGCTGCCAATCACGCCGTCCAGAATTGCGATCTGCTGATGGTGGTCGGTGCGCGGTTCGATGACCGGGCAACAGGACACCTGGCTCAATTTGCACCTTCGGCACGTATTATTCACCTCGATATCGATGCAGCCGAGATTTCAAAACTGCGTAAAGCAGACGTCGCCATTGTCAGCGAACTGGCACCGGCACTGGAAGGGATCCGGCCGGAACAAACAGCTAATCCGGGCTGGCGCGCCCAGTGTGCAGGCTGGACGAAGGAATTCGCATGGCGCTACGACGCACCTGGTGAAGGTATCTACGCGCCGAAATTGCTGCGTGATTTGTCAATGGCACGACCGGGTGACCTGACCATTACCTGTGATGTCGGGCAACACCAGATGTGGGTGGCGCAGCACTGTCAATTCAATGATCCGTTGCAGCACATTACCTCGGGCGGACTGGGTACCATGGGTTACGGATTGCCCGCGGCCATCGGCGCCAAGGTAGCCAAACCCGAAGCAACCGTTGTCTGTGTTTCCGGTGA
>RCNG010001644.1_pt1 | contig 11155 bp, 9 predicted proteins | sample 2041371 | NCBI WGS metagenome assembly RCNG01 (sample SAMN09708227, study PRJNA481090) | Marine sediment metagenome, whole genome shotgun sequencing project. | biome: marine sediment; feature: ocean; material: sediment; isolation source: Sewage treatment plant 1 marine sediment (STP1) ... | reverse complement strand
CCGTCCTTGACCGTGGCCTTGAGCTCCAGCGGGATCATTTTTGCGATACGGTCCACTTCGGTATAGGGGATCTCCAGCACCCGGCCCACGTCCCTGATGGTCTGCCGCGCCTTGAGCGTACCGAAGGTGATGATCTGGGCCACGTTGCCGCTGCCGTACTTGTTGCGCACATGCTCGATGGCCTCGTCGCGGCGGCGCTGGCAGAAATCGATGTCGATGTCCGGCATGGAGACACGTTCCGGGTTGAGAAAACGCTCGAACAGCAGGTTGTACTGCAGGGGGTCGAGGTCGGTGATCTCCAGGCAGTAGGAGACCAGGCTGCCCACCGCTGACCCGCGACCGGGCCCCACGGCGATCCCCTTCAGCCGGGCCTGGTGGATCACGTCCCAGGTGATCAGGAAATAGCCGGAGTACCCCATCCGCTTGATCACCCCGATTTCCATCTCCAACCGCTCGTTGTATTCATCGAGGCCGTTGCCGCCTCCGTCCTTCTCCAGCCGGGCCTCGATGGTCGGCAGCCTGCGGTCGAATCCCTCTCGCACCTGCAGTTCGAAGTGGCCGTCAAGGGTCTGGCCTTCGGGAACGTCAAAGACCGGCATGTGATACTTCTTGTAGTCGAATTCAAAATTACAGCGCTCGGCGATGCGTCCGGTGTTGGCCAGCGCCTGGGGCACCTCGCCGAAGAGCTGCTCCATCTCCTGTGGTGACTTGACGTAGAATTCCTCGCTGGGGAATTTCAGGCGATCCGGCTCGCTGGCCACCTTGCCGGTCTGGATGCAGAGCAGGATGTCGTGGGCCTTGGCGTGGTCCCTGGTCAGGTAGTGGCAGTCGTTGGTGGCCACCAGCGGGATATCGAGGTCGGCGCCCAGTTCGATCAGGGCGGGATTTGATTCAGCCTCCTCGGGCATGCCGTGATCCTGAAGTTCGAGATAGAAGTTGTCCGGGCCGAAGATGTCGCGGTAGTATCCGGCGATTTCCCGGGCCTTTTTCGGGTCGCCCTGGATCAGGTGGCTGGGAACCTCGCCACCGATGCAGGCACTGAGGGCGATCAGACCCTCCGCATGCCGGGCCAGCAGTTCGTGATCCACCCGCGGGCGGTAATGGAAGCCTTCGAGATAGGCCAGGGAGACGAGTTTAACCAGGTTGCTGTACCCGGTGGCGTTCTCCACCAGCAGGATGAGGTGGTAGGCCCGCTCGCCGTGGATGCGGATTCCGCGGGCGTCCTGTTTTTCCAGCCGGCTGTGCGGCGAGACGTAGACCTCGCAGCCGATAATCGGCTTGACCCCCGCGGCGGTGGCCGCCTTGTGGAACTCCACTGCTCCGAACAGGTTGCCATGGTCGGTGATGGCAACCGCCGGCTGCTCGTAGGTCCGTGTGAGCTGTACCAGCTCATTGATCTTGCACGCCCCGTCGAGCAGTGAATACTGGGAGTGGTTGTGAAGGTGGACAAAATTCGACTGCTGGCTCATAACTGCGCGGCCCCGCCCCTGCTGATGGTTGTTTCCGGCTCACTCCCACTTTACCGCAACGGGGCTGGGGAAGTAAATGCTGGGATGGTGGATTCCTTGACATCACCCGGCGGGCGTGGTGAAATCGCCGCCAGTGCCGTGTGATTGACCATGGTCCCATCCGAGGTGCGGAAAATGAGACGGGGAAGTGCAGCCCTGCTGGTGATTCTGCTGTTGTCCGGAATGTCCACCGGCTGCCGGCTCTTTTTCCGCATGCCGGAAGAGATAACCGACCTGAGGGTTCGGGAGGTGCACGGCCTGGGGAAAATCCCCGAGGATGAAACCTGGTGGCAGACCCGTGACCGTCGCAAAAAAGAGCAGAAGGAACTCCTCTTCAGCTTCCCCCTGGACCAGGCATGGGAGCAGGAGTTCGACCCCGGCCGGGCCCTATCCGGCGCACCGGTGATCGACGGGCGGCAGATCTATCTCACCGAAGCCGGGGAAGGGCTGTTGCTGCTCAATGCCGAAGACGGTATCCCGATCTGGTCCCTCGCCCCGCTCCCCGGAGAATCCTGCGGTCCCCTGGTGGCCGCAGACGGCCTGCTGGTGTTCGGGACCAGCACCGGCCGTGTACTGGCCGTGGATCCGGCCGGGCCGCGACTGGCCTGGGAGGCTGTGCTGGACGAGCCGCCTCCGGGAATACCGGCGGCCATCGCCGGAACGGTCTTCTTCCCCACTCCCAGCGGCACGGTGCTCGCCCTGGCGGCGTCGGACGGTTCCCTGCGCTGGCGGTTCCGCACCGGTGAGCCGATGAATGCGGCCCCGCTGGGCGACGAGAGCGGTGGCCGGCTCTACTGCGGTTCCCTGGGCGGCACCATGTTCTGCCTCGAAGCGGAGAGCGGGGTCGTGCGGTGGCGCTATTCCACCGGATCACCGATCCGCGGCACACCGCTGCTCGCCGGGGGCCGGCTCTTCTTCGGCTGCGACGACGGCCGCTTCCATTGTCTTGATGCCGAAGAGGGGGCGCCCCGCTGGGTCAAGCCCACCGGCGCCGCCATCCGCACTCCGCCGGCAGCCGGCGAGAAGGTGGTGTTGTTCGGCTCCTGGGACGGATTTCTCTATGCCCTGAACATCCGTAATGGCCGCACCCGGTGGAAGGCCCTGCTGCCAAACCGTATCGACATCCCGCCGGTGTGTGTCGACGAACTGGTTCTCGCCGCCTGCCTCCGCTCCCCGGAATTGACCGCCCTGCGCCTGGAGGACGGCACGTCAGCCGGCAGCTTCAAACTGGAGCACCTCGACGCCTGGTTTACCGTCGCACCACTGCTCTCAGAGGGCTACATTCTTTACGCCGGCACCAGCCGGGGGAAATTGCTGGCCCTGGAAGAGGTCATCGAAGAGGAGATGAGCGAGGAGGAGGCGTCCCGGGCGCGTTTCGAGGAGTTGCTGGGGTCCCGGCGGCAGCAACGGCAGAGCGGCGGCGGGGCAGGTGGCCCAGCCCGCTGAGGGAAGTCTGAGGGAAGTCTGAGGGAAGAATCGCCGTTCAGTGGGTGCCGGGGCCGGCAAGAAGTTGGCCCAGATCCCCCTGCCGCAACAGGATCACATCGGGGTCGTCAGGTTCGAGGGCGATCTTTTCCGGGTTCCCGTCGTCACGAACAAAGTGGAACACCCACATTGATTCCGACTCGCTGTCCCCCTTGCGCCAGATTTTCTGTCCCCGGTACGGTTCGGTCCTGGTCACCAGGTAGAGCGTGCGCGGAGTCATCTTCATCTCGCGGGGAATGGGATTCAGCAGTTGCAGGGCAAAGACGTCCCGCGGGGACACCTCGTCCAGGGAGAGCATCTCCTCTCCCCTGTCCATACCGGGAATCTCGCCATCCCCGGACGTCACCTCACCCTCGGCATCGATCATCTCGAACCAGCGGTCACTCTCCAGGTACCAGGTGATGGGATATGAGTTCCCGGCCAGCGGCCATTCGCCGCCATGGAGGTGGACATGCTCCCCTTCCAGGGTGGCATGGGAAAGGGTCTCCAGAATCCTGGACACATACGTCAGGCCGGCCCGGTTGCCGCTGATCACCATGCCCAATTCCGGGGTGTAGTCCATGTGGATCTTTTCATCGCCTGTTCCGGGCACCAGGTCACGGACCACCTCGGCAAAGACCATTTCCTGCCCCAGTACGTTCGACGCCCGGGAGATGAAGGCATTGCGGTCCAGAGAGAGCTTGAGGTTTATATCGGCGTAATCGAGGCAGCACTGGTAGGCGTCCTTCCGTGCCGCCGGGTCTTCCAGATCATACCCGGAGAGCAGATCGTGGAGCAGCCCTTCGATGTCGATGTGTTCTTCCATGTTGATCCGTTCTCCAGCCTCGACCGCAGATGAAGACCACCGGCCGCGGGTTGTTGGTGCTCAGGAATCGCGCCCAATATAGACTCACCTTCCCGGACTGTCAATCCGACGGGGAAAGATATTTCCGGGGAGCGGAAAGAGTCAGATCCCGGCGATGCCTTCTCGAAAGTCAGATCCATCCATGGGCACCACATGGCACATCTCGTGGAGGCGGGACCGCAACCGGTGGCCGATCCGTTCCACCAGTGTTTCCTCGGTGTTGGACGCCAGGGAAACCTTGTGATGCGGATCGAGGAAGTTGGTGGTTATCAGGGTGGGCAGCTGCCGGAGGTATCGCTGATTGATGACGAAGTGCAGGGTGTCCTGAACCCAGGGCGAAGGCTTCTCCGCTCCCAGGTCGTCCAGGACCAGGAGACCAACATCACAAATCGGCTCGAGCAGTTCCATTTCCGAGGTGCCGGACACGGGGTTGTAACTGTCTCGAATCTGACGCAGCAGCTGGTGGAAATCGCAGAACCGCCCGGAAACTCCCTTGGCCTGTGCCAGTTCCTTGAGTGTCGCCACGGCCAGATGGGTCTTTCCCACACCACAGTTCCCCATGAACAGAAGTCCCTTTCGGTCCCCTGGAAAATATTCAACAAATCTCATTGCCTTGCGTTTGGCCGTGACCAGGGAGTCGTTGAGATCATGAAATCCGCGGCAATCATTTGTCGGGTTGTCACGGTCCTGGTGATCTTCGAAAGAACAGATGTGAAACCGCGGCGGCAGGCAGAGGGCGGTCAAAACGTCGTTCTTGGGTCGCAGGCGGCAGGCGCAACGGGCGGCCCGCTCCACACCGTCTTCAACCTGGTGGATGAATCCGGTGCCGCCGCATTGGCTGCAGACAGCGACACCCGTGGCGCCTTCGGCCCCGGCGGGCTGATCCTGATGATCGATCAATTGAGAAATCCTCGCAATATCTGGCAGCGGTGAGACCGGCGCAGCTTCTCCATCGCCTTGAATTCGATCTGGCGGATCCGCTCGCGGGACAGGTTGAGCTGGAGCCCGATCTCCTTCAGCGTCTGGGGTTCACCATCGCTGAGGCCGAACCTCAATCGGATGACCGTGGCTTCCTTTTCACCCAGTTCACCGAGAAGGCCGAGGATGTGCTGCTCGAGGGATGATTTTATCACCTGGAGGTGTGCGGAAGGAATAGTGTCCTGCTCGATGCGCTGCCAGAGCTGGAAATCGTGGTTCTCGTCGACGATGGTATTCAGTGATATGTTTTCGCGGGAAAAGCCCTGCAGGAAGAGAACCTCGGCCTCGGTGATGTTCATACTGTCGGCGATTTCGTCGGCGGTGGGTTTTCGCTGCAGCTTCAGGGCAAGATCCGACACGTTCTTCCCCAGTTTGTAGAGCAGGTTGGCCTGCTTCTGGGGCAGGCGGAATGACCCGCCCTTCTCGGCAATGGCGGAAATAATCGACTGGCGGATCCACCAGACGGCATAGGTGACGAACTTGACCTTGCGCTCGGGATCAAACCGTTTTGCCGCTTCGATCAGGCCCAGGTTTCCTTCGTTGATCAGGTCGAGAAAGGAGAGGCCGCCCCCGCGGTACCGCTTGGCGAAGCTCACCACAAACCGCAGGTTCGCCTCCACCATGTGGGTCAGGGCATCGTCGTCACCCTGCTGGATACGGTGTCCAAGCTGTACCTCTTCCTCGGCGCTGAGCTTGGCAACCCGTGAAATCTCTCGCAGGTAACGCTTGAGAATTTCCGATTGCGAACCGTGCCTTTTAACCTGCTTGTCGTTCATCTGGCCCCGTGCCGGACAGCCGCACCGCGCGGGACGGTGTTAACCGGGCTTCCGTCCCGTACGCCTGATCAGCCGTGCCGGAGGTACGCGCACCAGCGCATTGTCGACTTTCTGCTCCAGACCCTCATACTTCCTTTCGAACTCTGCCTGGAGATACTTGAGCAGTTCGAGCATTTCGCCCTGCAACGATTCCATTTTTTCTTTCATGTTCAGGATCACATCCACGCCGGCGAGGTTGACCCCCATCTCCCTGGTCAGGTTGAGAATCAGTTCCAACCGCTCCAGATCGTCGTCGGTGTAAACCCGTGTGTTTCCCTCCGAACGGGACGGTGTGATCAACCCCTCGCGTTCGTACAGCCTCAGGGTTTGCGGGTGTACGTCGAAACGCTCGGCCACAGCACTGATCAAATAACAGGTCTGTTTACGTTTTTTCCTGGGCATCGGACTCCATCCAGTTCTCTGGCCCTCTGCCTCTTGTGTCGAGGCTATCATACCACCCGGTATGGATACCAGCAGCCGGGCTCAGGGAATGTCATCCCGTATCCCCTGCTGGGGGTTGAGCCGGGAAAATTCACGGACGATCTCCTTTGACCGCTCGTCGCTGAGCGCCGGAAGGGCAATCCGCACTTCAACATACTGGTGGCCGCGGACACTTCCCCGCAGGGAGGGTGAACCCTTGCCGGCCAGTTTGAATTTCTGTCCCGACTGGGTCCCCGGCGGGATTTTGAAGGTGGTCACCCCGTCAACGGTGGGGACCTCAACTCGAGCTCCCAGCAGGGCCTCCTCCAACGTTATGGGAAGGACGCAGTAGATGTTGTCGCCCCGACGCTCGAAAAAGCGGTGACCGGCCACCCTGGTGATGATGAACAGGTCCCCCGGCGGGCCGTTGTTCTCCCCCGGTTCCCCCTTGCCGGCCACCCGCACTTTTGAGCCGTCACCAACCCCGGCCGGTATACGCACGCGGATGCTTTCGCTTTCCACTCCGCGGTTCAGACTGACCCTGGTGGAGAGTCCCTTGATCGAGTCCTCGAAGGTGATGCTCATGGTGTACTGCAGATCGCTGCCGCGTCGGGGGCCGGTGAGCGGGCGGCCGCCACGGCCGCCGAAAAGCTCCTCGAAGATGTCGCCAAAACCGCCCTCCCGGCCGACCCTGGAGAAATCGAAATTGTCGAATCCACTGCCGCTGAAATCGCCCCCGGGGTGAAATCCCCCTTCAGCGAATCGCGGGCCGAGCATGTCGTATTTCTTCCGCTTCTCGGGATCGGAGAGCACGGAGTTGGCCGCCGAAATCTTCTTGAACCGCTTCTCGGACTCCTTGTCCCCGGGGTTGAGGTCCGGGTGGTGCTTGCGAGCCAGCTTGCGGTAAGCCTGCTTGATCTCGGAGGCCGGTGCTCCCTTTTTCACACCGAGAATTGTGTACAGATCTTCACTCATTCACTGACCCCACCGTCGGCGTCTGCTCCGTGTCTCAGTTCGAACCCTTCTTGTCGTCAACGTCTTCGTACTCGGCGTCGATCACGTCTTCCTCGGACGGAGCGGCCCCCGCCGTGTCACCGGCTCCGCCGCCGGCCTGTCCAGGCTCGCCGGGCTCGGTGCTGGCCTGTTGATACATCACTTCAGCCAGCTTGTGCGAAGCGGTGGTGAGCTGTTCGATACCCTGCTCGATGGCCGCCGCGTCGTTGGCTTCCACGGCCTTTTTCAGCGATTCCACCGCATCCTCGATGTTTTTGGCATCGGCCTCCTCCACCTTGTCGCGGTGCTCCTTGAGCGTCTTTTCCGTGCTGTAGATCAGGGTGTCGGCGCGGTTCTTCAGCTCCACCTCCTGCTGCTTGGCCTTGTCTTCGTCGGCGTGCACATCGGCCTCGTTGACCATGTTGTCGATCTCGTCCTTGCTCAGGCCCGAGGAAGAGGTGATGGTGATTTTCTGTTCCTTGCCGGTGCCCATGTCCTTGGCCGAGACATTGACGATCCCGTTGGCGTCGATGTCGAAGGTGACCTCGATCTGCGGCACGCCGCGAGGCGCGGCCGGGATACCCACCAGGTGGAACACACCCAGGGTCCGGTTGCCCTCGGCCATGGGCCGCTCGCCCTGCAGCACCCTGATTTCAACGGTGGTCTGGCTGTCGGCGGCGGTGGAGAAGATCTCACTCTTCCGGGTGGGGATGGTGGTGTTCTTCTCGATAAGCCTGGTGCAGACCGCGCCCAGGGTCTCGATGCCCAGGGACAGCGGCGTGACGTCCAGCAGCAGCACGTCCTTGACGTCGCCGGAAAGCACACCGGCCTGGACGGCGGCGCCGATGGCCACCACCTCGTCGGGGTTGACCCCCTTGTGCGGGTCCTTGCCGAAGTATTCCTTGACCAGTTCCTGGACCTTGGGGATACGGGTGGAACCACCCACCATCACCACCTCGTCCACGGACTGCACACCCGCATCCTTCATCGCCATCTTGCACGGTCCCATGGTCCGCTGGAGCAGGTCCTCAACCAGGGTTTCGAATTTGGCCCGGCTCAGTTTGAGCACCAGGTGCTTGGGCCCGGAGGCATCGGCGGTGATGAAGGGCAGGTTGATCTCGGTCTCCATGGCCGAGGAGAGCTCGACTTTGGCCTTCTCCGCGGCCTCCTTCAGCCGCTGCAGGGCCATCTTGTCCTTGCTCAGATCGATGCCCTGGTCCTTGACAAAGGAATCGACGATCCAGTCGATGACCCGCTGGTCGATGTCGTCACCGCCCAGGTGGGTGTCGCCGTTGGTGGATTTCACCTCCACCACACCCTCGCCAACCTCGAGGATCGAAATGTCGAAGGTGCCTCCGCCAAAGTCGTAGACGGCGATGGTCTCGTCCTTCTTCTTGTCCAGTCCGTAGGCCAGGGCTGCCGCGGTGGGCTCGTTGACAATCCGCTCAACGGTGAGGCCGGCGATCTGACCGGCGTCCTTGGTGGCCTGACGCTGGGAGTCGTTGAAATAGGCCGGCACGGTGATCACCGCCCGGTCCACTTTCTCGCCGAGGTATTCTTCGGCCGCCGACCGCATCTTCTGCAGGATCATGGCCGAGATCTCCTGCGGGGAGTACAATTTGTCATCGATACGCACCCTGGCGTCACCGCTGTCGGATTTTTCCACCTTGTAGGGCACCAGCTTGATTTCTTCGCTGACTTCATTGTAACGGCGTCCCATGAAACGCTTGATGGACGATACCGTGTTCTCCGGATTGGTGATGGCCTGCCGCTTGGCGGCCAGTCCCACAAGTCGCTCGTCATTCTTGGTAAATGCCACCACGGACGGGGTTGTGCGCCCGCCCTCCGGGTTGACGATCACCGTCGGCGAGCTGCCTTCCATTACCGACACCACCGAATTTGTGGTTCCAAGGTCGATTCCGATGATTTTACTCATTGTTCCATTGCCTCCACTGTATTCATTCAATTGATCGGGGCCTGGACAAGCTATCTGCCCACCACAGGTGAACCCGTATTCCATTCGATTCAGTGCCTGCTTTTTATAGGATATGAGTCAGTCCCTGTCAACTATATCTACCAAATAAATTGCAGAGCTCGGGATGATGATGATTATGAGAGTATTGCTGGCGAGTTCAGGAACAAATGCTGGTCATGATAACACGGCGATTTCGCTGTCCATTGTCGAAATCAACCAGAACGATCTGCTGCCAGGTGCCGAGCAGAAGACGGTTTTGCACAAAGGGGACTGTCAGGGATGGGCCCAGCAGAGCGGCACGGACATGGGAAAAGCCGTTGCCGTCCCCCCACCGGTCGTCGTGGGCATAGCCGATACCCTCGGGAGCCATGCGTTCCACGGCCTGCCTGAGGTCCTCCACGGCGCCCGATTCGAACTCGATGGTGGTCAGCCCGGCCGTGGATCCTGGTATAAAAAGATTGAGCAGCCCCTGCCCCGGGGCCACCTGCTCCACGAAGTGTGCGGCCTCCCCGGTGATATCCACGATGTGGCAATAGCCGGTGGTGGGGACGATAATTTCCGTGCTGGTCATTCTCCCGGCTCCTGCTCCCCGGTTATGGCCTCACCGCCGGATGCCGCCAACGATCCGGAATGAGCAGCCAGGGAGAACCTCTCCCCCGTCCTGATATAGGCGTATGGCTCACCTGACATACTGGTGATCTCTTCCTGTGCAACGAAACCGGATTGCGCCAGTTTGAGGAGGTGCTCCGGGTAGACCCCGTGTTCCAGACGGTAGGCCTCCAGTTGCTCCACAACCCGGTGGACCCTGGATGTTTCGCACAGCATGCCCAGCCGTGCGGCCCGGTCGCTGTCCAGCAGTCCTCGAACAAGGCCGTTCACCGGGTTGCGGTGCAACCGGGGAACGATGGCCGCCAGGATGAGAATCATCACCAACCCCAGCACGGCGGATACAGCGAACCGCCGGGTCTGCTTCACCCTGGAGGGACTGTCCTCGATCCGCTCGGCACTGACCCGGCTGTCCCCGGACTGGGTAATCAGGCCCAGGCCGAGAAGGTTGTTGAGAACATTGGCAGTGCTGAAATCGTGGACAGGTGCAACCTCCTGGATTTCCGCCACCGATCGGACCCCGTCAACCAGGTCATAGATTGCATACTCCTCACCGGAAATCCGTATCTGGCCACCGTCCTGGTCCGCCTCGCTGTTGTCATCGTTGACCACGACCTTTCCGCCCATGGACGCCCGGCTGAATACCATGTCGCTGGATCGGATCTTTCGTTCCAGCAGCGGCCACTCGTCCATCATTCTCACCCCTTCCATCAACACGGTCTCGGAATGGATGGGGATGAGATGCTGGCTGTCAAAATCGATGTCCGCTTCCTGGATAAAGCTGTATTCGCCGTCGGTCCAACGGAAAACCGGGTAGATGATCTTCTCAATCTGCAACAGAAGTGCCTGCCGGATCTCGTCCGCGGAAACAGACTGTTGCCCCAGCAGCACGGTCCACAGTCGCTCCAGGGTCTGCTGCTGGGTCTGCCGGGCCGCCTGCAGCTGGTCCGGTGTGCAGTGACCCCACTTGAGCAGCACGGTGGCCACACGCTCCTCCAGTCTCTGGTTCACCGATTCCGCAGAAACGATTGAGCCCTGCACAAAACTGATGCTGATATGATCATCGTCACCGTGGAGGTTGAGTACCCCGGTTTTCCGCTGGATCCCGATCAACTGCAGGATATCCGCCAGTGAAAAATCCTTTAATGTACCCTTGAGCGCCATCAGATTTCTCCCTCAACCGTTTTTGCCTTTGTGTGTCCGTGAGCCAGGCGAAGGGTGCCCATCAACCGCCATCCACCGGTGCGCACAACCCGCACAAGCCAGCCGGACAGGGACGACACCCAGAGCAGCGAGGCCAGAATCCCGGCCACCAGGACCAGGGGATTGAGACTCCAGGGCGGTGCCTGCAGTTCGGTCCAATGCAGAAACCGCGGGATGGCCAGGACCAACGTGACCAGGAAGACCCAGAGGCCGGCAACCAGCAGCCCGGAGACGGTCCGGCCGCGCCGCACACGCTCAAGACCGGGTATGGTGATGGCCAGCAGCCCTTCCCTGAGCCTGGCCCACAACCGGTGCAGGCGAATCTGGC
>RCNG010001642.1_pt1 | contig 11158 bp, 7 predicted proteins | sample 2041371 | NCBI WGS metagenome assembly RCNG01 (sample SAMN09708227, study PRJNA481090) | Marine sediment metagenome, whole genome shotgun sequencing project. | biome: marine sediment; feature: ocean; material: sediment; isolation source: Sewage treatment plant 1 marine sediment (STP1) ... | reverse complement strand
TGTTCCCTTCACGGGGAGTCGCGCTCCTACAGGGGCGTTAGTACGGGGTTTTTAGAGCGGCACGGTCGCGCGCCAGCGCGCGCTCCTACAGGGGCATTGGTGCGCCGGTGTGCTATTCCTGCTCGCGGATCGAGCGCTCGATCGAGGTAATCGCTTCGAGCTTGTCCTCGGCGGCGGCAAGTTCCTGGCGCAGCCGGCGATTCTCAGCTTCCACCCTGGCAAGCCGCTGGCTGGTTGCCAGTTCTTCAGTCTGGGCCGCTCGTGAGTTGGTTTGCCGCAAACGGCGTGCCTCGCTGTTCGCGACGATAAATTGCGTCACGTTGTTCAAGTGAATGGTCGCGAGCGCTATCTCGGCTGGTGTGAGCAGCGATGATTGCGCCAGCACCTCGCGCAGCATGCTCTCGGCTTTCTCAGGATTCGATTCGGGGTGGCCTGGCGTCGCCAGCACCAGCGCAAGACGCAGTTCCGTATTCGGGCCCCGGGTCAGCAGGGCAGTCGACTCCGCGTCGGCAAATATCTCGGCCTGTCGTGCCGGATCGCCGCCCGCGAGGTCATAGAGCTCCTGCAGGTAGGAATCGGCTTCCGGTGCGCCAAGAATGATCGAGTCACTGGGCTTTGCCGTACGCCGGCCTTTCAGCCAGTCCGTTGTCTGGGTGCAGCCCGCCAGCATCGCGATTGTTACGCTGAGCACCGCGATGCGTTGAGCTTTGTTATTTTGCGTCCACTTAAGCATTGGCTGCCAACTTCTGTTGTTGCACCGCACGTGTCTGCGGGATATGAATCCGGAAATGCGCACCCGAAAACTCGTCCGTATCGATCAGTTCCACCGAGCCGTCGTGCGCCTGGATACACTCCAGGACCACTGACAGACCGATGCCCGTACCGCCGACCTGTCCGCCTTGTTCCCGGCGGCCCTGGAAGAACGCCTCGAATATTCTCGGGCTCTCGTCGTCCGGGATGCCGGGCCCCGTGTCGCCAAACTCCAGCAGGAAACTGGCCGGAGCGGCGCTGGCTCGAATCGTGATCACGCCGCCGCGCGGCGTGAACTTGATCGCGTTCGACAGCAGATTATCAAGCACCGTGCGGATTTTGTCTTGATCCGCGTTCACAATAATGTCGTCAACTGCCAGTTTTAATTGAATATTGGCGGCCTTCAGGGCCAGGCGCTGCGATTTTGCGACCGAAATCACCTGTGCACGCAGTGGAAATTCGGACAGCGTCAGGACTTCGCTCTTCGCCTGCCAGGCGCTGAACGACAGCAGGTTTTCGATCAGCTGCTGCAGCTTCAGGCCGTTCATGCGCAAAATATCCGTCACTTCGCGCTGTGGCCCCTCGAGATCACCGACCGAACCGTCCAGCAACAGCTCGGTGCCTTCGCGGATATTGGCGAGCGGCGTCTTCAGCTCATGCGACATGTGCCGCAGGAACTTATTCTTCTCCTGCGCGAGTTCGAGCAGCCGCAGGCGCAGCCATTCGAGCTGGCGGCCGAGGCGTTCGAGGTCGGTCGGGCCCTTGATCTCGATCGGTTTCGAGAAACCGCTCTCACCCAGCTGGCCGATCGCTATGTCGATCTGCCGAATGGGGCGCGCTACCAGTATCGTAAAGATCGAAACGAGGATAATCGTGCCGGGTATCAGTGCCGCGACCTGCCAGGCTGAGAAGCGCTGTGCCTTGCGCGCGGTTGCCTGGAGGCTGCTGAGCTCCGCATCCACATACGCCGTCGTGGCGGCCGTCAGGCGCATGACGCGCTGCCTGAGCGGCGGGAACAGGGCTATCGTCGTTGCGACTTCCGCCTGGCTGAGCTCGGTATTGGACAGCGCGTTGATGACGCGTTGGGCGCTCGAACGTATTGACGAGGCCAGGCGCGTCGCACTGGCCTGTTCGAGCAGCGGCGCCATGTCATCGAGCTGCGATTCCAGCGCGGTCAGGTCCTGCGCCATCAGCAGCAGGCTGTCCGGGTTTTGCAGCACCTGGTACTGGCGCGCGACACGCTCCAGTGAGTTCAGTTGCTCGGTCAGTCGTCGATTGTTCTCGGCTGCCGACACACCGGTGGTCACCAGGCGCTCGCTCTGTTTGGCGACGCTGTCAAGGTTGTAGAGTGCCACGAGCGCCGCGATCAGGAGCGGCAGCGCCACAAATCCGAAACCGACCAGAATCATTCCGTTAAGCGATCTTGGGCGGTGAAATCTCATGGCGAAAGTGTAGCACTGGCGTGCCGTCAATAATCCTTAAGGAGGCCAGTAGGCCGACGGATCCTGCGACGCAATCTTGCGCTCCCAGGCGAGGCTCGTTGTTACGATCGTATCGAGATCGTCGAAGCGCGGCTCCCAGCCGAGTACGTCACGCACACGGTTCGCAACGGCGATCAGTTCCGGCGGGTCGCCGGCACGGCGCGCTTCTTCCAGGATTTTTAACGGCGCTTCGTTGGCTTTCTCCACCGCTGACAACACGTCGCGCACGCTGTAGCCGTGCCCGTAGCCGCAGTTGAGCACTGTGGGTTCGCCGCCGTTACGGAGATACGTGAGTGCATCGAGGTGCGCCGCCGCCAGGTCCTCCACATGGATGTAGTCGCGCAGGCCGGTGCCGTCCGGTGTCGGGTAGTCCGTGCCGAAAATGGAAACGCTTGGGCGACGCCCGGTTGCGGCTTCGCAGGCGACCTTGACGAGCAGGGTGGCTTTTGGCGTCGACTGCCCGATGGTTCCGGTCGGCTCGCAGCCGGCAACATTGAAATAACGCAGCGCCACGTAACTGGGTCCGCCGGCTGCGGCGAGGTCACGCAACATCCATTCCGTCATGAGCTTGGACGTGCCGTAAGGGTTGATGGGCTGCGTCGGAGAGTCTTCCGAGGCCAGACCGCCGTCCGGGATGCCATACACCGCGGCGGTTGATGAGAACACGATGTTCCTGACGCCGTTGTTGTTGGCCGCTTCCAGCAGCGTGCGGCTCGAGGCCGTGTTGTTGCGGTAGTACTTCAGCGGGTTCGCTACCGATTCGGGCACGACCGTGTGCGCCGCGAAGTGCATGACCGTGTCGATGTCGTGCTTCCTGAAGATATCCTCGAGCAGCGCCGCGTTGCCGGTATCGCCGATAATCAGCTCGCCGGACGTCACGGCGGGTTCGAAGCCGGTCGACAGATTATCCAGCGCGATGACCGATTCGCCCGCCGCACCCAGCTGACGAACGACGTGGCTGCCAATATAGCCAGCACCACCGGTGACCAGAATCTTGCTGTTTTTCATGCAGTTTCATCCTGAAACAAATATTTTTGCCGAATTTGTGAACCCAGCGGTGGCCCAGCGGACAAAGTTTAACAACAGTAAGAAAGAGAATACGGACCTGTTTCGCAGTCTGCGTCGCCAATTTGACAGTTTGACTGTCGGCATAATCGCACACTTGGGGTTCTGTTCCCGTTCAGTTTGAAACGTTAGAATTGAAACCGTGTAAACCTGGTGCAGGTGGGCTTCAACCCGGAGTAGTCGCAAATACCATGAATCCCGGATCAATCAGCAAACAGCTCGTACTCGCAAGCTCGCTCCTGGCCCTGGCGGCGTGCGGCAGTGGCGGCGGCGGTGGCGGTTCCGGTGGCACCGGTAACAGTTCACCGGTCGCTAATGCCGGCGCCAACCAGTCAGTCGACGAGCAGACCACAGTGACCCTCAACGGCTCGGCCAGCACCGACCCGGACGGCGATTCATTGGGCTACGGCTGGTCGCAGACGGCCGGGGTGACTGCCACGCTGTCGAATGCCTTCTCGGCGCAGGCCAGCTTTAACGGCCCCGACGTTGGTATTGGCAACAACACCATGATGACCTTCCAGCTGCGTGTCACTGATGGCAACGGCGGTGTGAACACGGCCTCGGTAAATATTACCGTCAACGGCGTTGCCAACACCGACCCGGTGGTTGATGCCGGCAATGACCAGGCAGCGGCTGAGGGCTCAATGGTGAGCCTGACCGGCGCCGCCACAGACACCGATATTGGTGACGCGCTGAGCTACACGTGGACGCAGGTTGCCGGTACCGGAGTGACTATCATCAACGGCGACCAGGCCGCAGCCACGTTTGATGCTCCACTCGTTGGTGCGACGACAGAAACGCTTACATTCCAGCTTGCCGTTAACGATGGCACGACCACTATTGCTGACCTGATCGAGATAATGGTTTCCGAGGCGGCGGAGGCCGTGAATATTACTGGCAAGGTGCAGTACCAGTTCGTGCCGCCCAACTTCAGTTGCAACGGGCTGAATTTCAGCGCGACAGAGACACGGCCTGTTCGGGCTGCAACCGTGCAACTAATCGATGATGCCAGCGGCGCCGTTCTCGATTCTTTGGTGGCTCCCGAAAATGGTGATTATGCGTTCAACAACGTAACGCCCAACACAGAGGTGCGAATTCGAGTGCGCGCCGAGCTGAAGCGCAACGGTTCGCCGAGTTGGGATGTCGAAGTTCGTGACAACGTCGACACGTCGCCCAGCCCGCCGCCTTTGAGTAGCCGGCCATTGTACGTTTATGAAGAAACTTTTAATTCAGGCCTGGTCGCGGATCTCGTCCGCGACGTAACGGCGACGACCGGTTGGGACGGCAGTTCCTACAGTGGCACGCGTGCAGCCGCACCGTTCGCGATTCTCGACTCCATCTACTCAGCCATGCAGCTCGTGCTGACGGCCGATGCGAACGCTGACTTCGGTCCGCTGGATGCCTTCTGGAGTATTAATAATACGCTGACCAGCCCGAGCGATATTGACAACGGCGAGTTGACTTCGTCGTTCTACCGCGGCGATCTCGACTCGCTGTTCCTGCTCGGCGACGCCAACGTCGATACCGAAGAATTCGATGATCACGTTTCAATACACGAGTGGGGGCATTACTTTGAGGACGTGTTCTCGCGCTCCGACTCGACAGGTGGCGCGCACTCCATCGGCCAGAGTATCGACGCTCGCCTCGCGTTCGGCGAAGGCTGGGCCACGGCGCTGGCGGCGATGGCGCTCGACGAACCGCAGTACTGCGACACCAGCGTTCCAGGCACATCGGGTGGTTTCGGTATCAATACCGAGACCAGCAACTCGGGCTCACAGGGCTGGTTCAACGAGATGTCGGTTGCGACACTCATCTATGACCTGTTTGATACTGATGTCGACGGTACCGACGGTGGCTCGATCGGCTTCGGACCGATCTTCGATACGATGACCGGCCCGCAGAACAGCACCGAGGCATTCACAACGCTGTTCGCGTTCGCCACTGAGCTGCGCCCGCAACTGGATACCGCAGGCCAGGCATTGCTCGACTCGCAGCTGATCCGCGAAAATATCGACGTGACTGGTCTCGACATCTGGGGTTCCAGCCAGGGGAGTGTCGCGAGTGCGCCGAACCAGGCTCGTGATGTGCTGCCGCTGTACACGACGCTGCCGACGAATGGTGGCGTGATCAACATCTGCACCAACAGCGATTATGATTCGGTTCGCGACGGTAACAAGCTTGCGGAACATCGCTACCTGCGATTCACGACGACGAGCGCGCAGCGTTACACGCTGACCATGACAACAACGACAGCTACCCCCGTTACTGCGGACCCCGATGATCGCGACCAGAGTGACCCGGATATTTACATCTTCCTGCGCGGACAGGTTGTTGCCGCGGGTGTCAGTCCTGATGACAACTCCGAGGTCCTGACGACGCAGACGCTCGCTGCCGGAACCTACGTAGCCGACCCGCGTGAATGGCGCTTCGCGGATGAGGAGGGCGCGCCGACCGGCTATCCGGAGCAGATTTGTTTCGAAATTTCCATGGTTCCTTTATAAGTGCTACCAGACGGTCGATATTGCGGCCGATGATTGGATGAAAACTATGAAAAGAGCGAGAACACTTGCCGTATCTACCGCGATGGCTGTCGTACTGGCCGCCTGCGGCGGCAACAGCCAACAAGCCGCTGTCGATGCAGGTGCGGAGAAAGAGGCGCAAGCGCCAACAGTGGTTGCGAAGCCGGCGCCAAGCTATGACGGCACTATCTCGAAACCCGGTGCGCCGTTCAGCCTCAGCTACAAGGTGATCGGTACGCCCATCGTCGGCAGCCCCGTTACCGTCAACCTGCGCGTTATGTCGACACTGGGTTCGCAGCCTTTGCGGGTAAATTATCGTATCAACGATGCTGCAGCGATGATGTTCCACGAGGCGCAGCCGCTGTCCATCGAGATGGCGCCGGCCGCGGACGAGGGTTTCGTGCTGCAGCAGGTGACCGTGATTCCGCAGCGCGAGGGGCGCATGTACCTTAACGTGGGAGCATCCGTTGAGACGGAGGAAGGCTCGATGTCGAGCATGATGGCCATTCCGATCCAGGTCGGGACCGGCGGTCGCATCCTCGAAGAGAACGGTGAGGTGCAAATAGACGAAGAGGGTGAGGCGATCCGGGTGTTGACGCCCGACTGACGCTACGCTGGGGTCATTCTGCTTGTTGCCCAGGCAAGAAAGCACGATGTCCCCAATAAACCGGTTTTTTGGAAACTACCTACGTTTCCGGGAAAACTTTCCCAAAATTTATTCCAAAACTGAAGTCGCGTCACAGACATAAAAGTGGCGAATCCTTAATGTATCAGGCCATAGCTACAGGAATAGCTGGCCGATGCAACAAGATTTGCGCGACAAAATCAGGGCTGCCACCGACCAGTCCGGCATAACCAAGCCGGACTTCATCGACCTCCTGAAGCTGATCGACCAGCATTATGACAAAATGGAAGCGACCATCACGCAGTCGATCCAGACGCGTACCTTCCAGGACAACACCCCCATCGAGGCCATTTTTGACAGCGTCACCGAGGCGCTGATGTCGGTGGGTGCGGACGGCATGATTCGCACCTGCAACAAGGTCTGCCCGCGCTACTTCGATACCGAGAAAAGCACGCTCATTGGTTCGAACATTGCGGATATTCTGCCGGGTGCGAAAGGCAAAGCACTCGAGACGTATCTCGCGCCGTACATGTCGGACCTGGATGACACCAGGGTCGAGCTCGTTGGTGGCGAAGTGCAGGCATTGCGCTCGGGCGGCGAGTCTTTTGTTTCCGAGATCAACGCGACCGAGTTGCGTACACATGATGGCCCGGTCTACGTCATCAGCCTGCGCGATGTCACTGGCCGCAACGCCGCCGAGAGCGCACTCCGAGAGAACGAGGAACGCTATCGCGCGCTGGTCGAAAATGCGCCGGAAGCGATAATCGTGTTCGACGTTGACAACAATCGCTTCGTCGACGCCAACGATAACGCTTGCATATTGTTCAACCTGTCGCGATCACGCCTGCTCACCGTCGGACCCGAGGCGATCAGTCCGAAAATGCAGCCCGATGGCACACCGTCTTTCGGCGTGCGACGCGGTTTCGTGGACCGCGCACTGGAAGGCGAACATCCGACCTTCGAATGGATGCACAAAGACTCTGCGGGCAAGGAGCTACCCTGCGAGGTTCGTTTCAGCTGCCTGCCGTCTGACGACCAGCAGCTGATTCGCGTGAGTATTACCGACATCGCCGAACGCAAACGTGCGGAGGCTTTGTCCTTCGCGCAGAGCAGAGTCCTCGAGATGATTGCGTCGAGTGCGCCGCAGGACAAGACGCTGCGCGCGATTTGCCGCGTCGTCGAAAAGATCGGCGACGACTTCAAGGCTGCAATCATGCGCTTCGACAACAACGGTCAGTCGCTGTCGGTTGCGCAGGCGCCGAGCCTGTCCGATGCCTTCAAGCTACACCTCGACTTCGTGAAAGTCGGCGCAGACAGCATTTCATGCGGTTCCGCCGTGCATCACAGCCAGGATCGTATTACCAAGGATCTTTGCTCCGATCCGAACTGGTCCGGTGCAGTCGAAGAGGCGAAGGAACACGACATCAAGGCCGCGTGGTCTTTTCTCATTAACGGCGAAGCGAGCCGCATCATCGGTACGCTGGATGTTTATCTCGATGAAAGTCGCGGGCCGACCACGGATGAGCTTGATCAGCTGAGCCGCATGGCCCACCTGGCCGGAATCGCCATCAAGCGGCAGCTGGACGAAGAAAAACTTCGCACCAGCGAAGCACGCTATCGCGGCCTCTTCGAAAACGTCGTTGACGGCGTTTATATCGCGTCGCATGAAGGCGAGATCATCACTGCCAACCCTGCGTTGGTCGAGATGCTTGGCTACGCTGATGTTGACGATCTTCGCGACGCCGGCCTCACTTCGGTGCTGTACGTCAACCCGATCGATCGCGAGCGCGTGCTCGCGCGGCTCGAGGCGGAAGGCGTTGTCAAGAACTTCGAGTATCGCCTGCGACGCAAAGACGGCAGCAAAATCGTCGTGCTGGAAAACTCGCGCGCGATCCGTGACGATGCGGGCGCACTGGTCGCGCACGAAGGCACGATTACCGACATCACCGAGCGCAAGCGTGCGGAAACCCGCGTCTTCGAAGAGAAGGAACGCGCGCAGGTAACGCTGCAGTCTATCGGCGATGGCGTCATCACCACGGATGCCGACGGCATCGTGGATTACGTTAACCCGGTTGCCCAGGACCTCATCGGCTGGGATATGCGCGGCGCGAAAGGCTCGCACGTGACCGACATCATGATGATCGTGAACGAGCACACACGCGCCACGGTCGAGAACCCGGTGGTGCGCTGCCTCAAAGAAGGCCGCGTTGTGACGCTGGCTGAAAATTCCATCTTGATCACGCGTCAAGGCGAGGAGGTGCCGATCCAGGATTCGGCCGCGCCGATTCGCGATCGTATCGGCAATATCATTGGCTCGGTCATGGTTTTCCATGACGTCAGCAAAGAGTCCCGGCTGTTTCGCCAGCTGAGCTACCAGGCATCGCATGACACACTGACCGGCCTGGTCAACCGCCGCGAATTCGAGAATCATTTGATCGGCTCGCTGGAGGGCCTCCGAGACAACGTGGAAGAAGCGCACGCGCTGCTGTACGTCGACCTGGACCAGTTCAAAGTCGTCAACGATACCTTCGGACACACGGCTGGCGACGCTCTACTGCGCCAGCTGACGGACCTGATACAAAACAATATTCGTTCGACCGACATACTTGCGCGCCTCGGTGGCGACGAGTTCGGCATATTGCTGGAGCGTTGCGACGAGCAGCACGCGATGCAGGTCGCAGAGACCATTCGCGGTTCGATCGAAGGCTATCGCTTCGAATGGCAGGATTCGTTCACGACGGTGCGTTGCTCGATCGGCGTCGTGCTGGTTACCAGTGAGAACGCCGAAGTCGCAGGTGTCATGAGTTCGGCGGACGTCGCCTGCTACTCGGCCAAGGACATGGGCCGCAACCAGGTGCACCTGTACCGGGACACCGACGCGTCGATGCGGCATGAAGAAATGAAGTGGGTGTCGCGCATTACCAGTGCGGTCGAGGAGGAGCGCCTCGAGCTGTTCTTCCAGCCCATCATTGGCATAGGCAAATGCGAGGGCAAGCAGCGCGGACACTACGAGCTGTTGCTGCGCATGCGCGATGAGGACGGCCAGCTGGTCAGTCCCGACCAGTTCATTCCGTCTGCGGAACGCTATAACCTGATGTCCACACTGGATCGTTGGGTCATTCACGAAGCGCTGTCGAAGCTTGCCGATCGCAGCACCGATGGCGATGCTCGTTACACGATTGCGATCAACTTGTCCGGCACATCGCTCAGCGAGGACCGTTTCCTCGACTTCGTCATCGATGAGCTCGAGAAGCAGGACCTGCCGAAGGGTGCGATCTGTTTCGAGATCACCGAGACGGCCGCAATATCGAACCTGTCGCGCGTCGTGCATTTCATGAACACACTCAAGAAGCTCGGTTGCAAGTTCTCGCTCGACGACTTTGGCAGCGGCCTGTCGTCATTTACCTACCTGAAGAACCTGCCGGTCGACTACCTCAAGATCGACGGCCAGTTCATCCGTAACGTCGCCGAAGATGATGTTGACGAGAGCATGGTGAAGGCCATCCGTGAAGTAGGTCATGCGATGGGCATCGAGACCATTGCCGAGCGCGTCGAAACCAAGCAAGTGCTTGATAAATTGGGGTCTTTGGGCGTCGAATTCGCGCAGGGCTACTACATTGCGCGGCCGGCCTCGGTCGCGACCTTCGAGCCCTGGCGGGATGACGATTCGGAACAGTTGCTGGCCTGAGCAAGGTCGGGATTTGGCGCAGGTGGCTCAGGGCCCGGGATACGGTACACTGGCTGCCATTCTGCTATTCCCAGGTCAGGCATGACGGAAGGCGCTAACAACACTACAAACGCAACGCTGCTTGCTCCGGATGAACCGGGACCCTACCGGGTGATGAGCCCGCTCGTCGAAAAGCCGATCCTGCTGATCTGTGATCATGCCAGCCACCGGTTTCCAAAATCGCTCGGCGACATGGGGCTGGACCCGTTCGCACGTCGCTGTCACCTCGCGATCGATATCGGCGCCGGCGCGTTGACCGAGAGCCTGTCCGAGAGCCTGGGCGTCACCGCCGTGTTGCAGAACTACTCACGCCTTGTCGTCGATTGCAATCGGCAGCTCATGGACCCCGGCGCGTTTCTAGAATACGGCGACGGTATCCTCGTGCCGGGCAACCGCAATTTGCACCAGGCCGACAAGGACCAGCGTGCCGACGCCCTGTACTGGCCGTACCACCGCGCGATCGACGAGCAGGTCAAGCGCCTGCGGAAAGCAGGACCAGCGCCGGCCTTCATCGCGATACACAGCTTCACGCCAGTGCTGAATGGCGAATCGCGGGCGTGGCAGATTGGCGTTCTCTGGGACAAGGACGAGCGTCTCAGGCATATCTTCCTCGAGGGTTTTCGCGACGCAGGCTATTACGTCGGCGATAATGTGCCGTACTCGGGCAAGGCGCCACAGGACTACACGATTGATCACCATGCAGAAGAAGTCAGCTTGCCGCACATTGGCATCGAGATTCGCCAGGACCTGCTGCGTAACAAGAAAGGTATTTCCCAGATCGCGCAGGTAATGCACAAGATTATCGAATCGATTCCGGATCGCCTCGGCATGAAGGAACAACGAATAAGCGCTTGAAGCTCAAATAACTTGAAGCGCAAATAATAAAAACACGCGCAAAGCGCAACGATAGGGGGGCTGGGTATGGCCGCAAACGAACCGACGTTTACGCTGGGTATCGAGGAAGAATACCTGATGGAGCACGCGGGTGCAC
>RCNG010001639.1_pt1 | contig 11166 bp, 9 predicted proteins | sample 2041371 | NCBI WGS metagenome assembly RCNG01 (sample SAMN09708227, study PRJNA481090) | Marine sediment metagenome, whole genome shotgun sequencing project. | biome: marine sediment; feature: ocean; material: sediment; isolation source: Sewage treatment plant 1 marine sediment (STP1) ... | reverse complement strand
CCACGTCTTTGTCAACGGAACACCGGTCATCAACCACGGAGAGCACACCGGCGCGAAACCCGGACGGGTGGTTCGCGGACCGGGGTGGAGGGAATAGTCGATCCTCGAAACTTGAAACTCGATCTGGTCCAGACTCGCGACAAGAAACGAGAAACTGGAACCTGACGTCGAGTGTCCATCGGGAACGGGATCGGGAACGGGATCGGAAACGGAAACGGACACGGACTCGGACACTGCATCGGACGCGGACGCGGACTCGGACGCGGGATGGGTATCGGTATACTTGCCCGTCGGAGGAGAATCATGGCCACACCCCACATCAACGCAGAACCCGGCGACTTCGCGCCCACAGTCCTCATGCCCGGCGATCCGCTTCGGGCGAAGTACATCGCCGAGAACTTCCTGGATGATCCAAAGCAGGTCTGCGACGTCCGCAACGTCTTTGGTTTCACCGGCAGCTACAAGGGTCTCGAGATTTCGATCATGGCTCATGGCATGGGGATCCCCTCGGCCTCGATCTATTTCTCCGAACTCATGGACCACTTCGGCGTCACACGCATCATGCGGGTCGGCAGCTGCGGCACCTCCCACCCCGACGTCAAGCTCCGCGACATCGTCATAGCCATGGGTGCCTCCACCGATTCCGGAGTCAACCGCACCCGGTTCATGGGCCACGATCTCGCGGCTTTGGCGAGCTTCAACCTCGTCCGCGACGCCGTCCGGATCGCTGAGGCACGCTCCCTCCCCTACCACGTCGGCAACATCTTCTCGGCCGATCTCTTCTACACCCCGCAGCCCGAGATCTTCGACCTCATGGCCAAATACCAGATCCTGGGCGTCGAAATGGAGTCGGCCGGACTTTATCCCCTCGCCGCTGAGCACGGTGTCGAGGCTCTCGCCGTTTGCACCGTCAGTGACAATATCCGCACCCACGAAGCAATGTCATCGGAAGACCGGCAGACAAGCTTCAACCAGATGATCGAACTCGCGTTGGAAACCGCGGTGGCCGCAAGCGCGGATTGAAACACAAAGGGCACGAAGAGCCACAAAGAGGGCCACAAAGCATCGCATTTGAAAGTGAGACCTCGGTTCCGGAGCGCCATACGACGTTGTGGATCGACGGTTGTGGCTTCAACGGCATTTTTTGAAACGCAAAGAACGCAACGACCGCTGTGGCCATCGCAAAGAAACACTCCAAAGAGTCATCGCAGCAAGGGTCGGATGACGGTATCCGGCTTAGAGGACGACCTCACCGCGTGATCATCATTTCAGCGAACCTCAGTACTCGACCCTCGATGAGTTCCCGCGATGGTGCGATGGCTCAATCACGCGATGCCGTCTGCGATGGTCTTTGCGATGGTCTTTGCGATCTTCGCGGTCTTTGCGGTAAAGCAGCGATGGGTGCGGCGCGTTCGCGGTGAATCCTCTCAGACGTCCGTGAGAACCGCTCCCGTCGACGCACTGGTCACCATCTTCGAATAGCGCTTGAGCCAGCGGCTGGTCGTCGTGGCCTCGAATGCCGGCAGGGCCTCGAGCCGCGCCGCGATCTCCTCATCGCTCAAATCCACATCGATGGTTCTGGCATCCACATCGATGGAGACAGTGTCGCCCGGCCGGAGTGCTGCGATTGGGCCACGGGCTGCAGCTTCGGGGCTGATGTGACCGATACACGCTCCCCTCGTCCCACCTGAGAATCTACCATCGGTGATGAGGGCGACGCTCTCTCCCAGACCCATCCCCATGATGGCGCTCGTCGGGCTCAGCATCTCCTGCATCCCTGGCCCCCCTGCGGGGCCCTCGTAACGGATGACCACCACCTCGCCCGTCTGAACCTCGCCGGCATAGATGCCGCGCAGCGCGTCATCCTGCGACTCGTAGATCCTCGCCGGACCGCTGTGGCGGCGCATGGCGGGATCGACTGCGCCGGTCTTCACCACGGCGCCTTCGGGCGCCAGGTTTCCGAAGAGCACCGCCAATCCACCGGTTTTCGAGTGGGGCTCGTCAAAGGAGAGGATGACCTCACGATCGGTCGGTTCCGCCCCGGCGAGCACCTCACCGAACGAAGGCCCTCCCGCCGTCGGCCGATCCTCGTGGAGGATCCCCGTCGCCCGCTGCAGTTCGGCCAGAAGGGCGGGGATGCCGCCGGCTCGGTGGAGGTCTTCCATGTGGAGATTGGAAGCCGGGGAGATCTTGCACAGCTGCGGCACCCGATCGGCGATCCCGTTGAGGCGGTGGAGATCGTAGTCGACCCCTCCCTCTCGGGCGATGGCGAGCAGGTGGAGCACGGTGTTCGAACTCCCTCCCATGATCATGTCGAGGGCAAAGGCGTCGTCGAAGGCCTCGGGCACAGCCACTTGACGGGCCGAAACACCACCTTCGATGAGGCTCAGAATCTCGCGGCCCGCACGCTCGGCGAGCTCGACCCGCTGGTCGCTGTTCGCGAGCGCGGTGCCGTTGAAGGGCAGGGCCAGACCGAGGGCCTCCGAAATGCAGTTCATGCTGTTGGCGGTGAAGAGCCCGCTGCACGAGCCGCATGACGGACAGCCGTTGTCCTCGAGTTCCTTGAGTTCGGCGGCGTCGATGGTCCCCGCCTTGAAGGCCCCCACGCCCTCGAAGACGCTGATCAGATCGACGGTCCGCCCATCCGATGTCTTCCCAGCCGGCATGGGTCCGCCGCTGACGAAAATGGTCGGGATGTCGAGGCGCATGGCCGCCATGAGCATCCCGGGAACGATCTTGTCGCAGTTGGGGATGCACACCATGCCGTCGAACTGGTGGGCCGAGATCATGGTCTCCACCGAGTCGGCGATGAGCTCGCGGCTCGGCAGCGAGAACTTCATTCCGCCGTGGCCCATGGCGATCCCGTCGTCCACCGCGATGGTGTTGAACTCGAATGGCACGCCGCCCGCCGACCGAATGGAGGCTTTGACGATTTTGGCGAACTCGTTGAGGTGGACGTGACCGGGGACGATATCCGCGTACGAGTTGACCACCGCCACAAAGGGCTTTGACATGTCCTCGTCGCGGACTCCGGTCGCCTTGAGCAGCGAGCGGTGGGGGGCGCATTCCGCGCCTTGTGTGATGCGGTCCGATCGTAGCGGCGGTCTGCCTTTGAGGGTTTCGCTCATCTCGGTCTCCTCATTCCGGTCCATTCCCAAACACCAACCGCCCCCCGGTTGGGGGGGCGGTGAAAGCTCGATGCCTGCCCAACCGGGGGTCAATCACGCATGTGAATAACAAGAAGGGCGAGGGTCGTCGCTCCCATCCCCTGGCGCAGGAAAATCTTCATCTTCATGGCGTTCGACAGTATCCCCGTCGCCTTCAGAAGTCAAAAAGAGAGGAGTTGAGGCCGGATTGACAACCGATGGCCTCGCGCATACAGTCGAACGATGTTGATCGCGATCACCATCATCGGTCCCCGGCTCCGGAATCTCCGGCCGACGACCGTCACTACCGGGCCGGATGGCTGATTCCCGGTTGGGCTGACTTTTTTCGAGTCATACCGCCCCCAACCGGGGGCGGTTGTTTTTTTGAGCGGGTTCGCGAAAGGAACGCTAATGAAGATCCTCAAGTTCGGCGGCTCGTCCCTCGCCACGGCAGACAGAATCAAAGCCGTCGCCGAAATCGTCGAAGAGAGCCTCGCCACGGATCGGGTCGCGGTCGTGGTCTCCGCCATGGGCGGGGTCACCGACGCCCTCGTCACGATCGGCAGAGAGGCCGTCTCGGGCCACGACTACCACCCTCAGCTCGAAGACCTCCGCGCTCGCCATCACACGACCGCCGGCGAACTCTTGAACGCGGACGAGGCCGCCGAGATCTCCACCAGTATTGATCGGGTGCTGGACGAACTGGGCCGGTTGCTTCATGGCGTTTCGTTGGTGGGAGAGTGCTCGCCGCGGACCGGCGACAACGTTCTGAGCTGCGGCGAACGCCTCTCGGCGAGACTCCTCGCGGCCGCGCTGTGTGCCCGAAGCACCCAAGCCGAATTCTGCGACGCCCGGGATCTGATCATCACAAACAGCTCGTTCGGCAACGCCCAGGTCGACATGGAGGCGACGGAAGAGCGCATCCGCGGGCTTTTCGCGACAGCCGGTCCCACCCGTATCATCACCGGGTTCATTGCGGCCGACGCAAACGGCGATACCACGACCCTGGGCAGGGGTGGATCCGACTACACGGCCTCGATCATCGGTGCGGCCCTCGGCGTCGATTGCGTCGAGATCTGGACCGATGTGGACGGTGTCATGAGCGCCGACCCGCGGATGGTCCCGGGGGCCTTCAGCCTGTCCTCGATGAGCTATGACGAACTCATGGAACTGTCCCACTTCGGCGCGAAGGTCGTCTATCCCCCTACCCTCCGCCCGGCGCGCGCCCACGCCATCCCCATCGTCATCCGCAACACCTTTAACTCTTCATTCGCAGGAACAAAAGTGATCGAAGAGAACCGCGGCAACGGCAACCTGATCCGCGGCATCTCGGCGGTGGATGAGGTGGCGCTGCTCCGCCTGGAGGGCGACGGGATGGTGGGTGTCCCGGGGATTGCTTCGCGTCTGTTCGGGGTTCTCGCCCGGCGGGACATCAGCGCCATTCTCATCTCGCAGGCATCCAGCGAACACTCCATCTGTTTTGCCGTCGAACCGGGCGCCGTGGACGAGGTCCAGCTCCAGGTGGACGCCGAGTTCAAACTCGAACGCGGCGCCGGTCTGGTCAACGACGTGGTGGTGGAGACCGGGTTCTCGATCATTGCGGTCGTCGGTGAGGCCATGTGCCGTATCCCGGGGATCGCCGGCCGCGTCTTCAGCGCGCTCGGCGAGAACGGCATCAACATCCGAGCCATCGCCCAGGGCTCCTCCGAGCTCAACATCTCTTTCGTCGTCTCCGGTGAAGATCAAACCGCCGCGATCGTCGCGGTTCACGACGCGTTCTTTCCACCCGGCTCCCAGTCGGTCGCAGAGGGACTCTGACCATGCAGCTCATCAGCACCACCGGCGGAGATCGGTCCATCTCCTATCGCGACGCGCTCTTCGAGTCCATGGCCGCCGACGGCGGGCTCTACACGCCTCGGGAACTCAACCCGATCCCGCAATCAACCCTGGCCTCCTTCCGAGGCGCGGACTTCGGAGCCATTTCGACAACCCTCGCGCAGCATCTTCTCGGCGAGGAGTTCGACAACGAAACCCTCGACGAGATCGTCGCCACCGCGCTTGACTTCCCGATTCCGCTCACCGCTTTGGCGGACGGCATCCATCTGCTCGAGCTCTTCCATGGGCCCACCCTCGCGTTCAAAGATGTCGGCGCACGTTTCATGGCGCGGACCATGCGCGCATGCAACCGCAACGACGAGCAGCTCACGGTGCTTGTAGCCACCTCAGGAGACACCGGCAGCGCGGTGGCCGATGCATTCCTCGGTCTCGAAAACACCCGAATCATCGTCCTCTTCCCCGACGGACAGGTGAGCGATCTCCAGGAGCGGCAGTTCACGACCCTCGGCGAGAACGTCCGCGCGCTGGCCGTTCAGGGCACCTTCGACGACTGTCAGAAGCTCGCCAAGACCGCCTTCGCCGATGGCGATCTCCGCCGACGGGTAACCCTCACATCCGCCAACTCCATCAATATCGGGCGTCTTCTGCCGCAGATCTTCTACTACTTCGGCGCATGGGCGCAGCTTCCCCCATCCGATCGCGATCTTGTGTTCTGCACCCCGAGCGGAAACTTCGGCAATCTCACCGCCGGTCTCATGGCCAAACGTCTCGGGCTGCCGGTAGGTGGATTCGTCGCCGCCACCAACATCAACGACGTTGTCCCGACGTATCTCGCAAGCGGAACCTACCGCCCCCGCCCATCCGAACGAACCATCTCCAACGCCATGGATGTGGGCGATCCGTCGAACCTGACCCGCATCATCCACCTCTACGGCGGGGATCTCGACCATCTCAGGGGTGACGTCAGTGCTTTCAGTGCGACCGACGACGAAACACGGCGGTGCATCCGTGAGGTCTATGACACGACGGGGCGAATCCTCGATCCCCACACTGCGGTGGGCCGACTCGGCCTCGCGAGGGAGCTCTCCGAGCGCCGTACGCCCACCGACGCCATCCTCATCGCCACCGCCCACCCGGCCAAATTCCGCGAGGTCGTCGAGCCGGTGATCGGGGCCGAGATTGAACTCCCCGAGCGTCTCGCCGTCCACCTTAAGAAAGAGCGCCGGGTGACCCCCATCGGGCCGGTCTACGAGGAGCTCCGGTCGGTCCTGCTCGAGAATTGACCTTTTGTTGAGCGCAGGCGCCTCTCCTGCGATGGTGGTCAGCCGTTGCCCGGCCGACCAGGATCAGCGCTCCCCCACCACCAGGGCTCGCGTCTTGTGCAGCGGTTGATAACCCTCGGACTCGAGATCGGGCGAAGGAAACGAGGCCTCATCCGGCTTGTCCGACAGCCCGAAGACCAACGCGCCGCGGCCCCGCCAGAGCTTCACCCTCCGCCACACCTCGGCAGTGAGGGTGATTCTTGTTGCGAGCAGCCTCGCGGTGTCCTGGGGCTTGTCCACCGGGGTCATCCGATCCACAGTTTCGCGAAACTCAGCCCTTCGGAAGTCCTTGAACGGTGTCGGGTCTCCGAGCGTCACGGCCATGACCACATCGTCGTGGGCCCGGCGAAGGCGATTCGGCAATCGCTCGACCGTCGCCGTCACGGCATCCAGGAGATCGCCAAACGAGCTCAGATGACCACGGGTGATTCCCTCCCGGATCTTCTCAATCGAACTCCATCCGGCCTCGACGAGAATCGCAAGATAGGCGAGGTAGTCCTGGTTGTCGGTTGTGAATGCATGGAACCTCGGCTGGTTGAAATGGTTGTAGGCCGCCAGCAGCATGTCCCGATTGACGGGCGCACCGTGGAGCGCACGCGCCGTGCGCAGAACCGCCGCGGCCCTCGCCGTGTCGATGGGCCGGTCGTTCCGCCCTCGCGCCCCGAGGACAGTCTTGTCGATATCGACGACCACCACGGTTCCGCGGTCGATGATCACGCCGCGACGGGCGAGATCGGCTTCAAAACCGCCGATCAGCCGCCACCGATTGGCCGAATAAAGCGTCCGCCCGAGACCTCGTTCGTTGGGAACGAGCGCGGGTTCGGCCGGTGTCTCGGTGCAGATGAATGCACTCCCCGGGCAGCGCAGCGCTGCGCAGATATTGATGAACGCACTGCCGTCATTGTGTTCCGTATCCCCGATGAGGACCACTCTACTGAGCTCGGGAGATCCGTTTGCAAAGGCCGCGGCCGCGCGCAGCATTTCCGCCACGACGAGGCCGTAGGCGGGTTCCACCTTGCGCGGCACCCGCTTTGCCTGCAGGCCCAGCGGCTGTCTGAGAAACGACAGTCCCGGGAGCCTCCCATCGAGGGGCTCGAGACTCCGATAGGCGATGGCGTCACCCAGCGCATCAAAGAGTGTTCCGGTCCCAAAGACCCTCATCGGAGAGTCATGGATCGAGTGCTCCTTTGGTTCATTCATGGCAGATTCCCGCTTCAACCCCGGCCGCTTCCTCCGCTCCACCCGGCCGGGTCAATCTCGTGGGCCGGTCGCTCCCGATGGGAGGGCTGAAGAAGTATAGCGCTTGACACCACATGGTCATGAATCCATAATCGAGAGTCATGAAGGCCACCGGCAGCTTCCTGCGAACGATCGAAACCGCGCGTGCGGCGGCCTTTTTGTCTCTCGACAGCCTCGTCCTTGTGCTTCTTATTAGCGGGTTGAACCCGGGGGCCTTGACGTAGGTTTTTTATACCAACCACACCGTCACAAGCCCCCGGGACACCCCGGGGGCTTTTTTTTGGAGGAAATTGCAGATGGAACTCAGCGGCGCCGAAATCGTCTGGGAGTGTTTGATCCGCGAAGGGGTTGATCTGGTCTTCGGCTACCCCGGCGGAGCGATCCTCCCCACCTACGACACCCTCTCGAGTTACCCTCAGATCCACCACGTGCTGACCCGTCACGAGCAGGGGGCGACGCACATGGCTGACGGCTACGCCCGGGCCACCGGCAAGGTCGGGGTCGCCATCGCGACCAGCGGACCCGGCGCCACCAATCTGGTCACCGGTCTCGCCACCGCAATGCTCGACTCCTCTCCCGTGGTCTGCATCACCGGTCAGGTGCCGACCTCGGTCATCGGACACAACGCCTTCCAGGAGGCGGACATCACCGGTGTGACGCTGCCCATCACCAAACACAACTACCTGGTGACCTCGGTGGAGGAACTCGCCTTTTCGATCCGCGAGGCCTTCTTCATCGCCTCGAGCGGCCGTCCGGGCCCGGTGCTCATCGATCTGCCCAAGGATGTCCAGACCACCAGGACCGAGTTCACGTACCCAACCGACGAAATCCGGCTCCCGGGCTACCGGCCGACGCCCATACCCCCGGAGGAGAAGATCGACCGGGCGAGGACCCTCATCCGGTCCGCCGAGCGTCCGGTGATCCTCGCCGGCCGCGGGGTGCTGCTCTCCGGCGCCGTCGATGAGCTCCGGGAATTTGCCGAGAGAACCGAGACCCCCGTCGGGCTGACCCTTCTCGGCAAGGGCTGTTTCCCCGAGGATCATCCCCTCTGCCTCGGGATGATGGGGATGCACGGGACCGGAGAGGCCAACCACGCAGTCCAGGAATCCGATCTTCTGCTCGCCTTCGGGATGCGCTTCGACGACCGGGTGACGGGCAATCTTGCCACCTATGCACCCAAGGCGCGCAAGATTCACATCGACATCGATCCATCGGAGATCGACAAGAACGTCGAGGTTGAAGTCGGCATCGCCGGCGACCTCAGAGCAACCCTCGAGAAGATCGCCGTCGGTCTCGAGCCCATCGAGCACGGCGCATGGATCGAACGAATCGCTCGCCGGCGGGAAGAGTCGGCTGAACGGGAACTCCTCAATCAGGTCCTTCAATCGCCCGAGCTCAAGGCGGCCGAGGTGGTCCACGATCTCTGGACCCTCACCGGCGGCGAGGCCATCACGGTCACCGATGTCGGCCAACACCAGATGTGGGTCGCCCAGTACTACGCCCATAGCCCCGAGCATGCTCTCATCACCAGCGGTGGCATGGGGACCATGGGATTTGGTCTCCCCGGTGGCATCGGCGCCGCCATGGGTCGTCCCGACGACGAGGTCTGGGTGGTGGCCGGAGACGGTGGCTTCCAGATGACAATGGCCGAGCTTGCCACCGCGGTTCAAGAGAAGGTCAAGGTCAACATCGCGCTCGTCAACAACGGCTATCTCGGGATGGTCCGCCAGTGGCAGGAGCTCTTCTACGAGAAACGCTACAACGAGACACCCATGGTGAGCCCCGACTTCTGCGCCCTCGCAGCGGCCTACGGCATCCCTGCCGCCCGGGTGACCGAACGCTCGCAGATCAAAGACGCGGTCCGCCAGGCCCAGGAACACACCGATGGGCCGTTTCTCATCGAATTCGTCGTCGAACAGCACGACGTGGTCTTTCCCATGGTGCCGGCCGGCTCCGACCTGCACGACATGATCCGACGCCCGATACCTGAAGTTGCCCAACCCAAGGAGATCTGAACATGCAAACCCGCTATACCATCACCGCCCTCGTCGAAAACCGCCCCGGGGTCCTCAACCGGGTCGTGAGCATTTTTCGCCGACCGGGCCTCAACCTCGACAGCCTGACCGTGGGACGCACCGATCGTCCCGAGGTCTCGCGGATGACCATGGTCCTCGAGGGCACCAAGGCAGACGCCCAGCACGTCAAGCGCGAGCTCAACCGGCTCATCCACGTGATCACCGTCGAAGACATGAACGGCACCCCTTATGTCACCCGCGATCTCGCTCTCATCAAGGTCCACGCAACCCCCGACACCAAGAGTGAGATCCTCCGGATGTGCGGTCACTACCGGGCCCGAATCGCCGATGCGGCGGCGAAATCCATCGTCATCGAGGTGGTGGGAGAGGAATCGGAGATCGAGGGACTCGCCGGTCTCCTCCAACCCTTCGGCATCATCGAAATGGTGCGCGCCGGCGTCGTCGCCATGGGCCGCGCCGACAATGTCCTCGATACCCACTGCGAACGCTCCTCCTGGGCCGAGCAGCGTTTCCCTCTCGAGAAAGCCAGCTAAAGGACCAAAACCATGGCACAGCTCTACTACGACAACGACGCCGATCTCACTCGTCTCGATTCAAAAACCATCGCCGTCCTCGGTTTCGGCAGTCAGGGCCACGCCCACGCCCTCAACCTCAAAGACAGCGGCGCCCGCGTCATCGTCGGGCTTCGTCCGTCGAGCTCGAGTTGGGCGGCGGCCGAGAAACAGGGGCTCGAGGTCATGTCCACAGCCGACGCGTGCCGCGCGGCCGACGTCATGATGGTCCTGGTGCCCGACACCGAGCAGGCCGCCGTTTATGAAGCCGATATCGCCCCCAATCTCGAATCGGGCAACACCCTCATGTTCGCCCACGGTTTCAACATCCGCTACGACCAGATTCACCCGCCGGCGGATGTCGATGTCTCCATGGTCGCGCCCAAGGCGCCCGGCCACCGGGTTCGCGAGGTCTTCACCGAAGGCGCGGGAACGCCGGGTCTGGTCGCCGTCGAGCAGGATGCCAGCGGACACGCCCACGCCGACGCCCTCGCCTATGCCAAAGGCATCGGCTGCACCCGCGCCGGGGTCATCGAAACCACCTTCACCGAGGAGACCGAGACCGATCTTTTCGGCGAGCAGGCGGTGCTCTGCGGCGGCGTCTCGGCTCTCGTCAAATCGGGCTTCGAGACCCTGGTCGAAGCCGGCTACCAGCCCGAGATCGCCTACTTCGAATGCCTCCACGAGCTCAAGCTCATCGTCGACCTCATGTACCAGGGCGGGATCTCCTATATGTTCTACAGCGTTTCGGACACCGCCGAGGACGGTGGATACCTGGGCGGCGACGCCCTCGTCAACGACGAGGTCAAACAGCGGATGGGGGGGCTTCTCAGCGAGATCCAGAACGGCGGATACGCGAACCGATGGATTCATGAGAACCGGACCGGAAGATCCACATTCAACGCCCGGCGGGATGTCGAACACCAACACCAGATCGAGGAGGTGGGGAAAAAGCTGCGAGCGATGATGCCGTTCCTCGATGCCAAGGATGTGCCCAGCTAGGAGCGTGTAGTGAATAGAATTGGCGGCGCCTTTC
>RCNG010001638.1_pt1 | contig 11166 bp, 5 predicted proteins | sample 2041371 | NCBI WGS metagenome assembly RCNG01 (sample SAMN09708227, study PRJNA481090) | Marine sediment metagenome, whole genome shotgun sequencing project. | biome: marine sediment; feature: ocean; material: sediment; isolation source: Sewage treatment plant 1 marine sediment (STP1) ... | reverse complement strand
GCCGCCACCACCGCCGCCGCCACCACCGGTGGGACTGCCGAGCGTCAGACGCCCGAAGCCGTAGTCGAGATCCTTGCCTGGAGGACCCATGTCGGAGGCGCGACTCTGGATGAAATTGCGGACCTGGACGTGGGTCCAGCTGGGGTTGGCCGCCCAGACAGTTGCCGCCGCCCCCCCAACGTGCGGGCTGGCGGATGAGGTTCCGTTGAACGCCCCGGGCCCGTAGGATGCGGTGCTGACGTTGGCGTACGCGGCGACGTCGGGCTTGACTTGGCCGCCGTTGATGCTGCCGCCGGGTCCGTTGGTCGGTCCTCTCGAGCTGTAGGACTCGAGCTCGTATGGCGGGTTGACGTCGAGGGCGGCGACGGCGATGGCGCCCGCTGCGTCCGACGGAGGTGTGAGGGACCCATTTTGCACGTTGAACTGAAGCGGACGAGTGTCGACTCTGTTGAAGAACTCGACCTCGGGCCTGTTGGTGCCAGAGTATCGCTTGATTGCGAACCCGTAATACCCGGCTTCGGTGGTCGTATGTCCGAACTCCTCGATCGGCTGGTCCCCCGGCCGCCCGCTTTGCTCGCTGTCTGAGCCACCGACGAGGGTCGGGTTGTTGGTCCCGTCCCAGAAGTAGAGCTCAAAATCGAGATCGGTCGGGGTCGCGGTCCACTCGTTCCAGACCATCGCCGCCCAGATGGTGTAGTCCGCCCGGATATTGAGAGGGCTTCCCTGATCATCCATGATGTAGTTGATCTTCCAGCCGTCGCTGAAGTCGTGGTACTTGCTCCCGTCCGGGTCGGTGAATCGCCCCTGCCAGTGGGCGAGTCTGGAGTTGCCGGCCGAGTTTGCCCATACCCCGCCGGAGTTGACAAAATCATCGACGGCGCCGTCGAGGGGGCCGCTACCGTCACCGGGCCCCCAGGATAGCCAGCCGGCCGACATCGTGATGACCTTGACGCCGTTGCCCTGCATCCAGTTGATGGCGTTGGCGATGCCGACCTCGGAACCGGTCAGGGCCAGGTAGAGGTGGGCCATGTCCGGGGCGAGGTCGGTGACGATCTCGGCGCAGGCAGTGCCGTGCACGCTCTCGGCATCCGGTGGGCTTCCGCTGAAGGACTGGAAGCTCACCCTGTTCGCTGGCGGAAGCTCGGAGCCGAGCAACTGGTCCCAGCCACCCATCTGGGGATCGATCACGCCGACCTTGATGCCGGCGCCGCGGTGGCCCTGGCTGTGCCAGGCGTCCATGCCCATCGCGCCGAGCCCTTCGGTGGTGGCAAGGATGTTCGTCTTCTGGGCAGCTGGTGGCAGTTCTGCGGGAAGGTGAACGTAGATGGGCCTCCTGACACGGGCGACCTCAGGGTGGTTGTTGAGTAGAGGCAGCAGGGAGAAGGGAACATGAGCTTGAACCAGTCCGATCACGGTCTCGATGTGGGCGGCGTCGCGCTCTGAGAGCCAGTATTTGATCGTGCGGTCGCTGCCGGGTCGTGGTTCGATGACTACCTGTACACGGGCATCCTGTACCCGGTACCCGAGCGCCAGAGCTGTCTCCTCCGGTGCGGTGGTGGCGAGGATACGGTTCAATCCGCGATCGAGCTTTACGTAGATGCTCGCGGCTTTCGGCTTTTCGGCCTCGGGATCGGCGACGATCTTTCCGGCGACGGGAGTAAACTGCCCCGCAGCCGTGGAGGAAGGTGTCAGGATGCCGATCGGGAGCGCGAGAACGGCCCAAACGACGGTGAAGGTTCGGATACTGGTTTTCATGCTTTCCTCCACGAGGCTTCGCTTGACCATCTTACAGCCCCACCGGTCGATTCGGGGTGTTTCAGGGGGTTGAGCGAATAGGGGGACGGGGGCACGGGTTGAAGACTGAGATGGTGGCCGAGCACGACGCAGAGACGGACCGTGAGGTCGAGCTCCGAAGGGGCTGGCCCATCCTGCGGCTTGTGCGCGACTACAGCAGTCGCTTTGCCCCGAGTTACCTGGTCGGCGCTCTCTTTCTCTTGTTGACCAACTACCTGACGGTCTCGATCCCCGGCGAGATCGGCAGCGCTGTGGATGCCCTTCGTGCCGGTCAGCCGCTCGGTCGGTACGCGGCCGCCATCGCCCTCATGGGGGCAGCGATCATCGTCGTTCGCACCCTGTCGCGGGTGCTCATCTTCAATCCCGGACGCCATCAAGAGTACCTCCTTCGGCGCGACATCTTTTCCAAGCTGATGCGCCTGCAGCCGTCGTTTTACGCAGGTCATACGCGCGGCGATATCGTGAGTCGTGCGTCCAACGACGTGACCTGGGTGCGGACGTTGGTCGGGTTCGGTGGCCTGCAGGCCGTCAATGTTGCCATGGCCGTGTCGCTCACCGGCTGGAAAATGCTCACCCTGTCGCCATACCTCACCGGCGCCGTATTGGCGCCGATCCTCGTTGGCACCGTGGCTGTGCAATGGGGGATTCGCAGAGTCTTTGTGCTCAGTCGCCGTGCGCAGGAGCAGCTCGGGGAGATCTCCGAAAACGTATTGGGCAGTCTTCAGGGCATGGCGGCCATCCAGGGTTTCGTCGCGGAGGAGGCCTTCATCAACCGTTTTGAAGGCCGCAACCAGGCGTGGCTGAAAACCGGCCTCCAGCTGGCGCTCATCCGGGCAACAGCTTTGCCCCTGCTCGTGCTCTCCGGCGGTGTGGCGATGTTCATGCTGCTCGCGGTCGGCGGGCCAATGGCGATTCGCGGCATCATCAGCGTTGGTGAACTGGCGGCCTTTGCGGCATTGTTGACCGTGCTCTTGCCGACGCTCAGGTCGATGGGGTGGATGTTCTCGGTCCTGGCGCGCGGGCGGGCGGCATTGGAGCGGATCTTCGAGCTGCTCGACGTTCCGGTCGATCGCCCGGAGGGGGCGTCGGGAAGGGTTTTGCCTGCCGGAGCAGGACCGGCCCTCACGCTGTCGGGCCTGACCTTTGCCTATCCCGACGACCCCGGCCGGGAGGTCTTGAAAGACATTTCGGCCGCGTTACCAGCGGGAGCAGTGATCGGCCTCTTCGGCCGAACCGGGAGCGGCAAGAGCACCCTGCTGCGTGTATTGGCGCGGCTTTACAATCCGCCCCCGGAGTCTGTTTTTGTCGACGGTGTCGACCTCGCCTCCCTGGATCTGCTGGCGTGGCGTCGTCGTCTGGCGATGGTTCCGCAGCGACCATTCCTCTTTTCGGACTCGATCGCCGCCAACATTGCGTTGGGAGCTGAATCTCATGAGGCCGCAATCGTGGCGGCTGTCGAGGCGGCTGCGCTCGAACCCGATCTCGAGGTGCTCCCGGACGGTCTCGAGACGGTAGTCGGGGAACGCGGCATCATGCTGTCGGGCGGGCAGCGGCAGAGGGTTGCCCTCGCCCGCGGCCTGTATCGCGGTGCGGACCTGCTGATCCTGGACGACGTCTTGTCGGCGGTCGACCATCATACCGAGAAGACGCTCGTCGACGCCCTGTCGGGGCTCTCCCAAACTGGTAGCCGGCCGACGGTGCTCGTCGCCTCCAACCGGCTCTCTGTATTGCGCCGAACAGAGGTGGTCCTGGTGCTCGACAAGGGGCGTTTGGTGGACGAAGGCCATCACGACGAGCTCGTTGAACGGCCCGGAATCTATCGCGATACCTGGTTGGCCCAAAGGGCGGGCGCCGTGCTCGAAGAGGAGGCGCCCTCATGAATGGTTTGCGCCGCCTGTGGCCTTACATGAGGCCGGACCTCTGGTCATTCGTCACCGCGTTGGCCCTGACCCCGTTGGCTGCGGCCTTGAGCCTCGCCCAACCTTATCTTCTGAAACGAGCGATCGACGATCACGTCGTGCCGGGCGCTACCGAGGGACTGTGGACTGTGGCCCTGCTCTACCTGGCCGCCGTCCTGGCCGGTTATGTACTCGAAGGCGCCTACGTGCTCTCGCTCGCGTGGGGCGGGCAGAGGACAATCCTGCGTCTGAGGTCCGGCGTCTACCGCCACCTGTTGTCGTTGCGTCAGTCCTTTCTCGACCGACAGCCGGCGGGTCGGCTCATGACGCGTGTGACCTCGGACGTCGACGCCCTCGGCGAAGCTTTCTCGTCAGGCCTGATCGCGATCGTGCTCGATCTCCTGATGATCGTTGGCACTCTGGGGGCCATGCTTTGGTTGGACGCCGGTCTGACGTTCGTTCTTCTGCTGCTCGCGCCTCCTCTTCTGTGGCTGCTCAACGCCGTGCGTAAACGTCTGCGTATCCTCTTTCTCGAGGTCCGGGAGGCGCTTGCCGCGGTCAATACCTTCCTCGCCGAAAGGGTGGATGGGGTCGAGGTGGTGCAGCTTTATGGTCACGAAGAACAAGCGGAGCAGAGATTCGACGGACTGAATGACTGCTTTCGACAGGCGACGACTCGATCGAACTACTACGACGCTTTCATCTACGCTCTCGTCGACGGTTTTGCTTCAATCGGTGTCGCCGTCATGCTCTGGTACGGCTCGGGAATCGCCGCCCGCTGGGGTCTCAACCTGCCGTTCGGTTCAGTGGTCTCGGCCGGACTGCTGGTCGCCTTTCTCGAGTACCTGGACCGTCTCTTCAGACCCCTGCGGGAGCTGTCCGGCAAGATCGCCATTCTGCAGCGTGGAGGTGCGGCTCTCGAGAAAATTCTCGACCTGCTCGGGGAGAAAGCGGTTGTTGACGAAGGCGGAGAACCAACCGGCGACATCCACGGTCATATCGTCTTCGACGACGTCTGGTTTCGATACCGGCCTGAAGCCAACGACGTGCTCCGTGGCATCGACCTCGAGGTCAGGCCCGGCGAGGTCGTGGCGGTGGTCGGGGCGACCGGCTCGGGCAAGACGACCCTGATGCGGGTGCTCGATACCTCCTACACGGGTTACCGGGGTTCGATCACGGTTGATGGCAGAGAGCTCGGCATGCTGCGGGCGCGCGATGTGAGGCGCTGCATGGCCGGGGTGGGGCAGGATCCGCAGCTCTTTTCCGAGAGTCTTCAGTTCAACGTCGATCTTGACAACCGCGTGATCGACGCCCATCGTCGCCAGCGAGCCGCCGAAGTGGTCCACGCCGACCAGGTGGTTGAGAGGGTTGGCTGGGAGCATGTTCTTCGTGAGCGAGGTTCTGATTTGTCGGTTGGCGAGGGCCAGCTTCTGACCTTTGCCCGTGCGATGGCGCACGACACCGAGGTGGTCATTCTCGATGAAGCCACCGCCAGCATCGACACCTTGACCGAGAGGTTGGTGCAGGATGCCCTGGCCCGGATCTTCGAGCAAAGGACGGTGATCGTCGTCGCCCACCGGCTCTCCACCGTCGAACGAGCCGACCGCATCGTGGTGATGGACCAGGGTCGGATCGTCGAACAGGGCAGCCACGCGCAGTTGATGGAGATCGAAGGGCTGTATGCGAGGTTGGTGAGGGCAGGTGAGGAGTTGGTTGCCTAAAAGCTCGAAACATAATGCTCTGTAGAAAGATAGAAACTCAACCCAGCAGTGATGCCGCCCACTCAGGTGGCTCTGGCCGGTCATCCTGGAGGGCTCGCACACCAAGCCCGCCGCGCTGCAGTGTTTCTACGGCTTCGGCGGCGGCGTGGGCGCCGGGGATGGTCGTGATGTAGAGCACCCTGGCATCGAGGGCCGCGCGGCGAATGGAGCTCGCGTCGAGGGCGGCTCGGCGACCGGCCGTAGTATTGACGACGAGCTCGACCGCGCCCGATTCTAAAAGTTCCGGAATGTCGGGTTGGCCTTCGCCGACCTTTGCGGCGACGAGCACGTCGTCGAAGCCGGTCGCACCGAGCTCGGCAGCCGTGCCGGACGTGGCAGCGAGCGAAAACCCAAGCTCTTCGAAGCGGGCGGCGAGCGCCGGCAGGCGGCTCTTGTCGCGGTCGGCGACGGAAAGCAGGACCCGGCCGTCGCCGGGCAGGCGCCACCCTGCAGCCATCGCCGCCTTGGCAAAGGCCTCGCCGAAGGTCCGGCCGCGGCCCATGACCTCGCCGGTTGACCGCATCTCCGGCCCGAGCAGGGGGTCGACGCCGGGAAAGCGTTCGAACGGGAAGACCGGGAGCTTGACGGCGGTTTCTGCGGCAACCCCGTCCCTGACGCCGAGCTCGGTCAGGGTTGCTCCGGCGCAGATGCGGGCTGCGAGCTCTGCCCAGGGCGTGCCCGTCGCTCGGGCCAGGAAGGGTACAGTCCGTGAGGCCCTTGGATTGACCTCGATGATGAAGACGTGGGCATCCTGGATGGCGAACTGAACATTCATCAGACCTCTGACGCCGAGGGCCAGGGCGAGCTGGCGGACCTGGCGGCGCAGCTCGGCCTGGAGCTCGAGCGGCAGGCTCACCGGCGGCGTCACAGCCCCCGAGTCTCCGGAGTGCACGCCTGCCTCCTCGATGTGCTCGAGGATGCCGCAGATGACGACGCGCTCTCCATCACACACGGCGTCGACATCCACCTCGAGGGCGCGTTCGAGGAAATGATCGAGCAGGACCGGCCGGTTGGGGTCGACCGCGGCTGCCCGTTCGAGGTACTCGAGGAGGTGCTCGTCGTCGTATACGATCTCCATCGCCCGCCCGCCGAGAACGTAGGAGGGCCGCACGAGGACCGGGTAGCCGAGGTGAGCCGCCGCGTCGATGGCCTCGGTCCCGGAGGTGACCATCGCCCCGGGGGGCTGCTCGAGGCCGAGGCCGAGGAGCATTTTCTGAAAACGGCCGCGATCCTCCGCGCGGTCGATGGCGTCACGAGGGGTTCCCCACAAGGGTATGCCGTGGCTCTCGAGGTCGGCGGCGAGTCGAAGAGGCGTCTGGCCGCCAAACTGCACGAGCACGCCGAGCGGTTTCTCCGCGCTGCACAGGTCGAGCACGTCCTCGCTGTGCAGGGGTTCAAAATGCAGGCGGTCGACGGCGTCGTAGTCCGTCGAGACAGTCTCCGGGTTGCAGTTGACCATCACGGCCTCGAAGCCCTGCGCGTTGAGGCCGGCGACCGCCTCGACGCAGCAGGCGTCGAACTCGATGCCTTGACCGATGCGAACGGGGCCGCCTCCGAGGATCATCACTGCCCGGCGGGACGGCGGCTGTTCGTCGAGGTCTGCGAATGAGCCGTAGAGGTAGGGCGTTCTCGCCTCGAACTCCGCCGCACACGTGTCGACCCGACGCCTGATGCGCCGGATACCCGCCTCGAAACGATGGGCCCGAACGCTGGCGGAGTCGAGGTTCCAGAGTCGGCCGAGCTGGGCGTCGGTCAATCCCAACTTCTTTGCTGCCAGCAGTGTGTCCGGGTCCTGGGGGCCGGTTGCCCTGAGGGCCTGCTCGGCGCCGACGAGGCCCCCGATGCGGCGCAGGAACCAGCGATCGATTCTGGTGATTTCAAAGACCCGCTCGATGTCCCAATCGCGGCGAAAAGCCTCGGCGACCTCCCAAAGCCGGTCCGGTCCGGCTTCCGACAGGTGCTGAGTGAGCTCCGTGTCGCCGGCGTTTTTGACATCGAGGGGGGCGTCGAGCGAGTCGCGGTCGACCTCGAGCGATCTGATCGCCTTGAGCAGGGCCTCTTCGAACGTGCGGCCCATGGCCGCGACCTCGCCGACGGCCTTCATCGCCGTGCCCAGCACCTGGTCGGCGCCGGGGAACTTTTCGAAAGCGAAGCGTGGAATTTTGACGACGACGTAGTCGAGGGCGGGTTCGAACGATGCGGGTGTCGATCCGGTGATGTCGTTGACGATCTCGTCGAGGTTTTTCCCGAGGGCGACCTTGGCGGCGATTCTGGCGATCGGGAAACCGGTGGCCTTCGAAGCCAGCGCCGATGACCGTGATACTCGGGGGTTCATTTCGATCACCGCATAGCGTCCATCGTCCGGGTTGACTGCGAACTGCACGTTCGCCCCTCCGGTTGCGACCCCGACGGCGTCGAGCACCCGGCGCGCCGCGTCGCGTAGCACCTGGTACTCCCGGTCTGTCAGCGTCTGGGCCGGTGCCACCGTGATGGAGTCGCCCGTGTGAATGCCCATCGGGTCGAGGTTTTCGATCGAGCACACAACCACGAAGGTCCCGGCTGCGTCGCGCATGACCTCGAGTTCGAACTCCTTCCAGCCGATGACCGAGGTCTCCACGAGAACCTCGTTGGTTGGTGACGCATCGAGACCGTGGCGCAGGAGCTCGGTGAAGGCGTCGCGGTCGTGGGCGGTGCCGCTGCCCCACCCTCCGAGAGTGAAGGACGGCCGGAGAATGGCCGGCAGGCCGATCTCCTTGAGGGCGGCAACGCCCTCCTCGATCGTTTTGACGGTCCTGGACGGGAGGACCGGGATTCCCGCCTTTTCCATAGCTCGTTTGAACCGATCTCTGTCCTCCGCGATGTTGATGGACTCGATCGAGGCGCCGAGCAATCGAATGCCGAGCCGGTCGAAGACACCCGCCTGTGAGAGCTCGACGGCCAGGTTGAGGGCCGTTTGCCCGCCGAGGGTTGGCACCAGGGCATCGGGCCTTTCGCGCTCGAGTACAGCGGTCACAACATCGAGGGTGAGCGGCTCCACGTAGGTGCGGTGAGCGAGCCGTGCGTCGGTCATGATGGTTGCCGGGTTGGAGTTGACGAGGATGACCCGGCAGCCGTCCTCGCGCAACGCCTTGACTCCCTGCACGCCCGAATAATCGAACTCACAGGCCTGGCCGATACGGATCGGGCCGGCGCCGAGGATGCACACCGATCTGGGCCCCGATGTATCGGTCGAAGCCGTCTGCGCGCGCCAGGTTGTTGCCGGTTTCATTTGATCCCCTCTCGGCAGACTTCGGCAAACCGGGAGAAGAAGCCGGCGGCGTCGTTCGGTCCGGGAGATGCCTCGGGGTGAAACTGGACCGCTTCGAGTCGAAGGCGCGGCAAGGCGAGGCCCTCGAGAGTTCCATCGGTGAGGTTGACGTGGGTGATCTCGACCTCACGCGGCAGGGAGGCCTCCTCGACCGCGTAGTTGTGGTTCTGGGAGGTGATGAGAACCCGTCCGGTCGGCAGCTCACGCACCGGGTGGTTGCCACCGTGGTGACCGAAGGGGAGCTTCGTCGTGCGCCCTCCGAGGGCGAGACCGAGGATCTGGTGTCCGAGGCAGATGCCCCACAGGGGGAGCTTGCCGAACAGGCCGACGGCGAGGTCGCGGGCATCGCTGACTGCGGCCGGATCCCCGGGACCGTTCGAGAAAAGAACGCCGGACGGCCGTTTTTCGAGGATTTCTTCAACGGTGGTCGCCGGCGGCATGACGTCGACAGCGAACCCTTCGCCGACGAGCCGACGAAGGATCGATCGTTTCACACCAAGGTCGATAACGACGACCGGCAGTTCTGATCTGGGGTCTTCAGCCGGATGAGACGGCGACCGCCATGGCCCTTCGATCCAGCGATAGCTTTCGGTGCAGGCGACCTCTCGAGCGAGATTGCAGCCGTCCGTGCCGCAAGCCGTTTTGGCAAGAGCCGAAGCTCGATCACGGGTCGCCTCGTCGTCCGCCACGAGCACGCCGGGCACGGCGCCGCTTTCACGTATTCTCCGTACGATCGCGCGCACGTCGAACCCCCAGCCCACGGTCACACCGTTCTCCTCGAGCCACCGGTCGAAGCCGATCTCGGACCTCCAGGACGAGGGCTCGGCATCGAGGTCTTGAACGACCAGTGCCCGCGCCCAGATGCGGTCGCTTTCGGCGTCCAGGGCATTGACGCCGACCTGGCCGACGTGCGAGGTCGTCAGACACAGGATCTGCCCGTGGTAGGAGGGGTCGGTGAGCATTTCTTGATAGCCGGTCATGGCCGTATTGAAGACCACCTCCCCGTCGACGTTACCCGGTGCGCCAGCCGCAAATCCGTCGAAGACAGACCCATCGGACAGTGCGAGTACGGCGCGCCGGGGGCGGGTGAGCAGGCGGGGTAATGCGATGCTGCGGTTCATGTTGGGCGGAGATTAGCACAGCGTCGTTGATCGTTCGGGTCATAGCCTTCTCCCTGGGTGGAGAGTCGTAGTAGGCTTGCCGTGATGGTTGCGGACAAAGGGGACAAGAAGTGGCAGGAGGTTGCGCGCCTGGTCCGCGTGGCTCGTGGCGGCGGTGAAGATGCTTTTCGAGAGCTGCTCGACCTCCATCGCAAGGCAGTGACCTCGACACTCTTCGCCTGCGGAGTTCGTTGTCAGGAGACTGCCAATGATCTCGCCCAGGACGTCGCCATCCGAGCCTGGACGCAGCTCGACCGCTTGGCGGACCCAAAGGCGTTTCCGGCGTGGTTGCGCCGCATCGCCGCCAATGCCGCTCGTGATCATCTGCGGCGTACCGCTGTGCGTCGGGAGGACTCGCTCGAGGCAGCGGTCGCGGTAGAGAGCGGGGACGACCCTCACGATCGAGCAGAACGGGTCTCTGAGATCCGCCTCATGCTGGCTGCGCTCGAGGAGGAGGACGAGGAGATTCTCCGCCTCCTTCGGGCTCGCAGCGAAGGCGTGCCGATCGCCGAACTCGCGGCGCAGGAAGGCATCGCCGAGGCGGCCATGAAGATGCGCCTCATGCGGGTGCGCAAACGCCTGCGAAAACGGCTCGAGGCTATGCGAAAAGGTGGGGGTTGATCAGCCGCGCACGGTGGCTGGACCGGTACATCAGGTGCGTGGAGAGCACAAAGGCATTTTTGAAACGCAAAGACGCGAAGGACGCAAAGAAAAGGCACAAAAAACTGAATCTTCGCGCTCTTGGCGTCTTCGCGTTTCATTGTTCTTTTGGTCCCGATCGGGTGGCACCGACTGAAAGCTCAGCTCCGAAGCCGTCGCGCCTCTTCGATGATCCTCCGTGCTGCTTGAACGGACTCGTCTTCGGTTGAAAAACGACCGAAGGAGACGCGGATCGACGAGGCGGCGAGCTTCGCAGAGAGGCCCATGGCGCGCAGGACGGGGGAAGGTTCGGGGTGGGCGGATGCGCACGCCGAACCCGTGCTGACGGCGAGATCAGGAATGGAGGCCAGGAGGGCTTCGCCGTCCACGCCGAGCAGTGTCCGCACGCCGTCGGAGTACCCCTCGAGCTTGCGGGCAATCTCTCCGAGCGAGTCGAGTCGCGAGCGACGCTCCGTGATCTCGCCCCTGAGCGAGAGCATGCGCGCCTCGCTCCGATTGACGTCAGCGCAGATGCGCTCGAACTGCTCGCGATAACCTCGCTGCCGCCGGCTCCAGATGTCGTGCTGCCGCTCCGCCTCGGCTCGACC
>RCNG010003981.1_pt1 | contig 11167 bp, 10 predicted proteins | sample 2041371 | NCBI WGS metagenome assembly RCNG01 (sample SAMN09708227, study PRJNA481090) | Marine sediment metagenome, whole genome shotgun sequencing project. | biome: marine sediment; feature: ocean; material: sediment; isolation source: Sewage treatment plant 1 marine sediment (STP1) ... | reverse complement strand
GCAGCTGGCAGCTACCTCCGATGGCTCTTTGCCCGATCCATCTCTCGCTTCTGCAGACGCTCCACGATCTTCTTCCGCTTGTCGTAGGTATGGCGGCCCTTGGCGAGGGCGATCTCGATCTTTGCAATACCGCGGACGAAGTAGATCTGGAGCGGGACGAGCGTGAGACCTTGCTCGTTCATTTTGCCGGTGAGACGATCGATCTCCCGTCGATGGAGCAGGAGCTTGCGTTTGCGCTCCGGCGCGTGTCCGCCGCCGATCGCAAATGAGTAGGGGGCGATGTGGGCGTTCTCCAGCCAGAGTTCGCCACCTTGGATCATTCCGTATGCATCCTTGAGTTGCACCTGTCCGGCACGAAGGCTCTTCACCTCGGAGCCCGTGAGGACGATCCCTGCCTCGTACTCGAGGATGTCGTAGTTGTAGCGTGCGCGCCGGTTGGTTGCGACGACTTTGCGACCTTCAGCCATGCTCAGAATCCTAGAAGTACTTGACCGGGTTCACCGGATTGCCGTTGATGCGGACCTCGAAGTGGAGATGGGGTCCCGTCGACACTCCCGACGTGCCGACGTAGCCAATGACCTGGCCGGTGTTCACCTTCTGTCCATTGGACACTGCGAACTTCGACTGATGGGCGTACAGCGTCACCATCCCTCCGCCGTGATCGATCATGATCGAATTCCCGTATCCGCCCTTCACCCCTGCGAAGAAGACGGTTCCGGCAGCTGCGGCCACGATCTTCTGCCCCATGTCGCCGTTCATGTCGACACCGCTGTGCATCAAGGAGTATCCGTAGATCGGATGGATTCTCGGTCCGAAGGCGGATGAGATTCCTCCCGGCACAGGTCTCACGAGACTTCCCGGCGCCGCTCCGGCGGCCTTCGCACGCTCGGCAATCACCTTCTTGATGGACGATTGCTCTTTCTCGAGCGACGCGATCTCCACCTCGATCTCTTCGATCTCGGCGTCGTAGGACGCGAGAAGAGTCCGCTGTCGCCGATACTCTTCCTGGAGAGCATCGCTGGACCGCTGGAGTTCGTTCTGGAGTGCACCGAGGCGCTCCTCGGCTGCCGCCAACTCGGCAAGGTCCGCCGAGAGCGTGACCTCGTCTGCTGCGATGGTGTCACTCGCATGCTGCTCATCGACGAGAAGGGACTCGAATCGTTCAACGGTATCGGTTCCGCTGGCGGTGACTTGATCGAGATATGCCAGTCCGATCCCAATGTCGGTCCAGACCTTCGCCGACAAGGCGACGGTCGGTACACCGAGGCCCGCACCCATGTAGCTCTCCATGGCGTATTGCGCCGCATCGTCTCTGGCCGTGCCGAGCTCCGATCTTGTCAGCGCGAGGGACTGATATTTCGCGTGTAGCTCGGATCGCACAGAGCGGAGATCGCTCTGCTTCTTCGAGACTTCGGACGTGACCGCAAGGACATCCATCCGCAGCGCAGCCATCGAATCCAGAACTGCGTCCATACGCGTGGCCGTCGCCTGGATGTCGCGAGCGAGAGCACCCCGATTCGCCGACGCTGCGTCGATTTCATCGCTCAGGGAGCTGATCCGATTTCTGACGCTCTGAAGATCGCTATCGAGGTCGTCGGCGCCTGCAGCTGGAACCGCTGCGAGCAACAGCAACGCCGTGAGGGCCGCGATGAGGAGACGGCGCGCACGCATCACGTGCGCAGGTACTTGTGGACCGTGAGACTCAGACCGCTGCCGACAAGACCGGCAAGCACCCCGAACAGCAGGACCAGCACTCCCTGCGTGAAGAGATATCCAGGTTGAACTGCGACATTGATCCAATCAGGCAGATCGGTGAGACGATCGACTGCCAACTGTTGGGCAATGACAATGAATCCGACGGCAAGACCTGCACCCATGAACCCTTCAATCGCTCCCTCAAGGAGGAACGGTGTTCGTACGAACCAGTTGGACGCGCCCACCAATCGCATGATTTCGATCTCTTCGCGGCGAGCGTAGATGGCCATATGGATCGTATTCGCGATCAGTGCCACGGCGGCGACGCCGAGAGCAACGGCGAGCAGCCAGAACATCACGCGTAAGCCGTCGCGAAGCGAGATCATCGCGTCGATCGCTTGACCGGCAGATTGGACGCGCAGGAGCCCGGGAGTGGCCTGAAGACGCGTCACGATCGTCTGGTAGTCATCCGGATCGACAGGTTTGATCCGGAGTGACGCCGGCACGATGTCGGGGCTCTCCTCGATGACTCGCAGCGTGGCTGGTTGATTCGACAGAAGTATGCGGGCCTCTTCAAGAGCAGCAGTCTTCGAGACGAAGAGAACGCTCTCAACTTCAGCCCAGCTCTCCATCTCGGCTTGCATCTCGTCGACCGCGGTGAGGGCGTCGTCGCGAACGAACGCGATCACGCGTACGTCCTCGGCCCATTGGAGCGTGTTGATTCGGACCACTTCTCCAAAGACAAGGGTCCCGAATGTGAGCGTAAGCGAGATGAAGACAGCGAGGACGGCACCCAGCACGACCAGGCCGTTGCGCCCGATGTTGGCGAAGGCCTCACGCAATACGTATGAGATGCGAGTCATCCGTCGGCCTCCTCATCGGCTTGGGGCGCCTCATCTGTGGCCTCGACATCTGCGACGATGTCCTGTCCATCCGCTTCGTCGCCGACCGCAACTTCGTCGCCGACCGCAGCTTCTTCTCCGGCCGCAGCTTCTTCTCCGGCCGCAACTTCCTCGTCGGCTGCCGAATCGTCTTCGATATCGGTTGACTCCTCGGCAAGGGGTTGATCGTCGGTCGAAGAACTGGTAACCGTCGACTCGTCCACATCAAGCGTCGAGGATGCTGCGTCTTCGGCCGTTGTCGTGGTGTCTGACTCAACGGTGGCGTCCGGGATGACAGCCGGAGCATCAGGAGCGGTATCACCCTCGGGGAGGTGTGTCTCGTAGACGCCCCTGCTCTCGTCGCGAATCACGCGTCCACGTTCGAGTTGAACCACCCTGCGACGCATCGCGTCGACGATGGCGTGGTCGTGAGTCGCCATCACAACAGTCGTCCCGGTGCGGTTGATTCGATCGAGGATGCGCATGATTCCCACGGACGTCGCCGGGTCCAAGTTCCCGGTTGGTTCGTCGGCGAGGACAATGAGCGGCCGGTTCACGAATGCTCGGGCGACCGAAACTCGTTGTTGCTCTCCGCCGGAGAGTCGCCGCGGCAAGCGGTCGGCCATCTCGGAGAGTCCGACGAGCTTGAGAACCTGGGGAACCTGGCTGTCGATTGCCGAACGCGGCTTCCCCGTCACTTCCATCGCGAATGCGACATTCTCGTAGACGGTCTTGGTGGGGAGAAGCTTGAAATCCTGGAACACGGTGCCGATGGATCGACGAAGGTGCGGAATCTTCCATCCGGGCAGTTCCGAGGCGTGCTTCCCTGCGATCCAGATGTCGCCGTTGGTCGGCTGCTCCTCGCGCGTCATGAGGCGGATGAGCGTCGACTTCCCTGACCCCGAAGGGCCAACGAGAAAGACAAACTCGCCTTTGTTGATGTCGAGATCGACGTCTTTGAGGGCCACGACGCCACCGTCGTATGCCTTCGTCACGTTATCCAGACGGATCATGAAATACCTACCGTGGCTTCGTAGTCCTACCCCACCCGCCAACGCATTGGCAGGTTACCCACAGGCCCTGCATAGGAGGGGATTTGAGCGACAGTTGCGAGCTGCCAGCTACGAGCCTCGAGCAAGAAAGCGTTCAAGTCGGACGCCGACACATCGGGTCTTGCTCACAGCTCAAAGCTACTTCGCCTCGGCACGCCGCCATTGCAGGTAGCTGTCTACCAGGGGGTCCAAGTCTCCGTCGAGAACACCAGAGATATTCCCGATCTCGTGGCCGGTGCGGAGGTCCTTGACCATCTGGTAGGGCTGAAGGACGTAGGAGCGGATCTGGCGTCCCCACCCGGCTTCGGTCTGGTCCCCTCGGATCGCGTCGACCTTCTTCTGCTGCTCGAGACGAGCTCGCTCCGCCAGTCGGGCGGCGAGGAGGTGCATGGCCCGAACCCGGTTCTGAGTCTGGGACCGCTCGGCCTGGCAGCTGACGACGACACCAGTCGGAAGGTGTGTCAATCGGACCGCCGAATCGGTCTTGTTGATGTGCTGGCCACCGGCGCCCGATGCCCGGTATGTATCAACCCGAAGATCGTCCGGATTGATCTCGACCTCTTTGACGTCGACTTCGGGGATCACATCGACACCGGCAAACGCTGTATGGCGCCTGGAGTTCGAATCGAACGGACTGATTCGCACGAGTCGGTGCACGCCGCGTTCGCTCTCCAGTATTCCGTAGGCATGATCACCTGTGACGGTGATCGTGGCCGACTTGATACCCGCTTCCTCTCCAACCTGGTATTCGTCCACTTCGAAGGACAGTTCCGTGCGTTCGAGGTAGCGCAAGTACATGCGGAACAGCATCTCCGCCCAGTCCTGAGCGTCGACGCCACCGGCGCCCGCATGAACCGACACGATCGCGGTCGAATCGTCGTGCGGACCGAAGAAGAGCGTCTCACGCTCGAGGCGGCTGAGTACCGCTTCGGTTTCACGAAGCTCTGACATCGCGTCCTCGAGAACCGAAGCGTCGTCTTCCTCGACCGCGAGGTCGATCAGTACATCGGCGTCGTCAAGCGCTTCGGTCAAAGTCGCTACTTGCTCGATCGTGCGTTCATGCCGGGCGAGGGTCCGGGTCACTTCGAGCGCTCGGTCCTGGTTGTCCCAGAGGCCGGGCGCAGATGCCTGCTCTCTCAGCTCAATGAGTTCCTGTTCTTTGCCGGCGACGTCAAAGGAACCTCCTGGCGTCGTCGAGGCGAGAGCGCAGGTCATTCAGGAGAGTGCGAAGATCGTTCGGTTCCATGGTGAGATGAGCGTACCCGTCAGCGGATCACTGCACTTCCTCTGGCCCGGCATCCGTGCCATGGATCGTCTTGAACCAATGAGCTCCCGAGGTTCGAGTTGTTTGGAGCGGGACTCCGGCCCCTGTGCGGAGCACGCCTGTCTGCTCATCGATGTAGGTCGTTCCCCGGTACTGCGGTGCTTCCGAGTTCCATGGAACCGAGCATACGACCAACTACGCCAGGGGTTCAGCTCCCACGGCGCCGTGGCAACGCTTGTACTTCTTGCCGGATCCGCATGGGCAGGGAGCGTTGCGCCCCACCTTCTCGCCGCTCCGAACAACCTGCTTCTTCTTCAGCTGCTGAACAGACTTCGCCGACGATGTGGTGACCTGGGCCTTCGGGGCTTCCTGCTTCTGCACCACGTCGACGTGGAACATGTAGCGAATCGCATCGTGCTTGACGGCGTCGACCAGTTCCTCGAAGTAGTCGAAGCCCTCACGCTGGTACTCGACGAGAGGATCCTTCTGGCCCATTGCACGCAGACCGATGCCGGAACGGAGGTAGTCCATCTCAGCGAGATGCTCTCTCCACTTGTTGTCGATGACCGACAGCGTGACGGTGCGTTCGAGCTGGCGCATAACGTCGGCACCGAACTGTGGTTCCCGCTCGGCGTACACGGCATCGGCGTCGACAACGTAGGCGTCGATGATCTCGTCGGCCGTGAGGAGGTCGGGGTCACCGAACGATGCTTCGCTGATCGTCGACTCGTAGATCACCTTCATCCGAACATCCAGGTCGGCCCAGTCCCACTCAGACGCGTCGACGCCAGATGTCATCTCGCCGACTTCGTACTCGATGACCTCAGCACGCCATTCAGCAAGCAACTCATCAGTGTTCTCACCGTCGAGGATCTGGTTCCGCCACTGGTAGATGATCTGGCGCTGGGTGTTCATCACCTCGTCGTACTTGAGCACGTTCTTACGGATCTCGAAGTTCTGTGACTCGACCTGCGTCTGTGCACGCTCGATCGCCTTCGTCACCATCTTGTGCTCGATGGGAACATCCGGCGGAATCTTCAAACGCTCCATGATCGATGCCACTCGCTCGTTGGCGAATCGACGCATGAGATCGTCTTCGAGCGACAGGTAGAAGCGGGACTCGCCCGGATCTCCCTGCCGTCCGGAACGGCCTCGGAGCTGGTTGTCGATGCGGCGGGAGTCATGCCGTTCGGTTCCGAGCACGTACAGGCCTCCGGCATCGATCACCTGTTGCTTCTGCCCTTCCGTCTCAATCCTGAATCGCTCGATCGAGGCATCGAGCATCGCCTCGTACGTCGGATCATCCTTCGGGATCTCCTTGCGGATCATCTCACTTCGCGCCAATTCCTCAGGATTCCCGCCAAGTTGGATGTCGACGCCTCGCCCGGCCATGTTGGTCGCAACCGTGACCGAACTCAGCTGCCCGGCCTGGGCGATGATGTGGCCCTCCCGTTCATGCTGCTTCGCGTTGAGGACCTCGTGTCTGATCCCGCGGCGCTTCAACGTACCGGCGAGTCGTTCGGACTTCTCGATCGAGATGGTTCCGACCAGGACAGGCTGACCGCGTTTGCTACGCTCTTCGATGTCATCGGCGAGGGCAGCGAACTTGTGGTCTTCGTCGAGGTAGACAACGTCCGACTGGTCGATACGGGCGATCGGCATGTTCGTTGGGACGTCGAGCACATCGAGTCCGTAGATCCCGTGGAACTCACCGGCCTCGGTGAGGGCCGTGCCGGTCATCCCCGCAAGTTTCTCGTACATCCGGAAGTAGTTCTGAAGGGTGATCGTGGCAAGGGTCTGGTTCTCCTCTTTGATGTGAACGCCCTCCTTCGCCTCGATCGCCTGGTGCAGGCCCTCGGAGTAGCGCCGGCCTTCGAGCACACGTCCGGTGAATTCGTCGACGATCATGATCTCGCCGTTCTTGATGAGGTAGTCGACGTCGAGGTGATAGAGCCCCTTCGCCTTCAATGCCACGTCGAGATGGTGGATGAAATCGACATTGGCAAAGTCGTACATGTTCTCCACGCCGAGGATCTGCTCGACCTGGGTAACGCCGGTCTCGGTGACAATGACCTGCCGCTTCCCCTCATCGACCTCATAGTGCTCATCTCGGCGGAGCCTCTCGACGATGCGGGCGAAGTCCCGATACCACTTCCCGGTCTCCCCGACCCGCCCGGAGATGATGAGCGGAGTTCTCGCTTCGTCGATGAGAATCGAATCGACCTCGTCGACGATCCCGTAGTAGTGGCCCCGTTGAGTGCGGTCCTCGGGACGCATCGTCATGTTGTCCCGGAGGTAGTCGAATCCGAACTCGTTGTTCGTTCCGTACGTGATGTCGGCGTCGTAGGCCGGCTTGCGCTCTTGCGGCGTCATGTCGGCCTGGATGAGTCCGACTTTGAGTCCGAGGAATCGGTGGATCTGTCCCATCCAGTTCGAGTCGCGTGCCGCGAGGTAGTCGTTGACCGTGACGATGTGGACACCTTCGCCTGCGAGCGCGTTCAAGTAGGCCGGCATCGTTGAGACGAGCGTCTTTCCCTCACCGGTGCGTTGCTCGGTGATCATCCCGCGATGGAGAGTTCCGGCTCCGATGACCTGAACATCGAACGGGCGCTGACCCAGCGTTCGTTTCGCTGCTTCACGGACGACGGCGTACGCCTCGTCTTCGAGGTCATCGACCGATTCGCCATTTCGGATGCGGTTCTGGAATTCGGTGGTCTTAGCCAGGAGATCGTCGTCGCTCAGGACCTCGGTTTCCGGTTCGAGCGCGTTGCTCGACGAGCGCCTCGAGTTCCTTGAGACGTTTCCCCTCCCCAATCCGAAGAGCCTTAGAAAAGAGTGACATGGAGTGATGATACGGGGACCCGCCCGTATGTTGGGACGGCCTTCCGGCGGTAGACCAGTAGATCAGTAGATCAGTAGACCAGTAGATCAGTTGGACAACCGGAGGTCTGGTAACTGGACCGGAGCTTTGGTACGACTAGGGAATGAGAGATTTCAAGAGACTGCACGTCTGGCAGCGCTCGCATCAATTGGCCATCGAGCTTCACCGAGAGGCAGACACCTTCAAAGGTCGCCATCGCTTCGGCCTCGCAGATCAGCTCACCCGAGCGGCGGAATCAGTCCCAGCGAACATTGCTGAAGGCGCGGGGCGTGAATCGGTGAAGGAGTTCCGCAGATTCCTGACGATCGCGATCGGTTCAGGAGCGGAACTTGAGAATCACCTGATCCTCGCACGGGCCCTTGGGCAACTCCACGGAGACGCCGCCGACAAACACCTTGCCGAGGTCTCCGACATCATGCGAATGCTCTCAGGACTGCGAAGACGAGTTCGATCATGAGGCGCCACATCGATCAGGAACCTGATCTACTGATCCACTGATCTACTCAGCTCAGGCTGATCAGGTCTTCTCTTACCGCGTACAGCACTGCTTCGTTCCTCGAGTGGAGGCCGAGCTTGTCGAGGATGTTCCTGATGTGGTTCTTCACGGTGTTCTCGGAGATGAACAGAAGGACGCCGATTTCGCGGCTGGTCTGTCCCTGCGCCACGAGTCCGAGGACTTCGAGCTCTCGCCCGGTCAGGACCGGTTTCCTCGATTGCAGTAGTTCTTGGTGCCGGAGGAGCTGCCGGGTCACATCGAGGAGCTTGCCCGCCATGTTCGGGGAGACGGCCGCTCCGCCGCTCTCGACGGCCGTGAGGGCTCCAACCAGGGCGTCGAACGGGGCATCCTTCGTGACGTAGCCACGAGCGCCCGCCTTCACCCCGACAAGGAGATCCTCCTCCGACTCGCTCGCAGTGAGGAGAACGATGCGGGCGTCGGGTGCAACGGCGGTGATCTTCTCGACCACTTCGAGTCCCGACATGCCGGGCATCAGGATGTCGAGCAGGACCAGATCCGGCTGGTGCTTCTCGGCGGCGGTTACGGCCGCCTCTGCGTCACCGGCTTCGGCAACGATCTCGAAACCTGCGTCTTTCAGGGCGGAAGACAGCCCTGCTCGGAAGAGCGGAACATCGTCGACAACGAGCAGTCTTCTCATCCTGGTTCAACACTCCAGCTTGGCTTACTCCGGTTCGATCATCCCGAGATCGCCGTCCCGCCGGTAGTAGAGCACCGACTGTCTGCCTGTGTCTGCGTCGAGGAAAACGAAGAAGTCGTGACCGAGCATCTCCATCTGCAAAACAGCTTCCTCGACCGACATGGGCCGCATCGCGAATCGTTTCTTCTTCACGATGACAGCATCCCGGTCATGTAGGTCATCGACCGTGTTCGGCACCGGGTTGAGGTCTTTGTGACTGGGCTTGCGCGACCGTTGGATGAGCCGTTCCTTGAGCCTTCTGAGTTGACGTTCGTACTTGTCGGACGCTGTGTCGAGTGCTGCTCGCGCGTCGAAGGCATCTGACTCGACGCGAACGATCTGGCCTGCGGCGTTTGAGGTGATCTCGACGCGATATCTGCCGTCGGTCCGTCTCGGATTGCCGTTCTCGGAGAATTCGACGTCGACATTCGTCACGTCGTCGAAGATCCTCCCTGCATGCTCGACCTTCTCAAGAGCGAGATCGCGGACATCGTCAGCAATCTCGGTGTTTCGCCCGTGAATCCGAACGTTCACTCGTGCTCCTCTCCATCATGGCTGTGCCCCGCCGTTCTTCTTCCGGACGCGTTGAACCGACCTGCGTTGGTCGTTCGGGCGCGGAGGGTGCTTCCATCGGTCAGACCGCTGAACGGTTGAACCGTCACCACACCTCCAAAGGGGCTCTCTCCTGTGTCCATCCTACTCGCGCAGGTAGCAACCAGGACAAGAGTCGGAAGACCCTCAAGTGCGGCTGCCGCAGCTCGGGCGGTCGCGCCGGTAGTGAGCACGTCATCGACGAGTGCGGCATTCTTCGGAACGATCGATCCGGTCGGGGCGAAGGGGACGGCGGACCGCTCGTCCCGGCTCCGACCCGCGTGACGGCGCCACCACCACCGCGGCTTGATCGCTTCGACGATCGGCAGACCCGTCCGCAGAGAGACTTCCGCTGCCAGGACGGCAGCCGGGTCGATTCCATGGCGGAACGCGCGCAGGGTCGCCCTCGGTACAGGAACGAGTGCGGTCGCTGATCCCGGGATGTTCTCGGCCATCGCATCCGCGAGAGGTTCGGCCGCGGCGAAGACGGCCCGGTATTTCAGCGCGTGGACAAGACGTCGAGCCGACCCCTCGTGAACGAAGCCGGCCACACCAACGAGACCCGGCCCAATCGACACCTCCGGTGCGGGACGCAACTCAATCCGGCACCGCTCACACAGAGACCCCGAGCAAGGCATGGTGCAAGAGAGACAGAACATGCCCCGACCGTAAGGACGGTGTGGGACAGAAAGGAACCAAGTAGATCAGTAGCAAGTAGATCAGTACTGCTCTACTGCTCAGGTTCCTTCTTCCCATGACTCGAGGTATTTCGCTTGTTCTTCTGTCAGGGTCTCGAGGCTGGCGCCCATGGCTTCGAGTTTGAGGCGAGCGACGGATTCGTCGAGTTCACGGGGCAGCACGTAGACGTCGGGTGCGAGACCCTCACCGACCTGAATGAGCCACTCCGCAGCCAACGCCTGATCCGCGAACGACATGTCCATCACATCAGCCGGATGACCCTCCGCAGCAGACAGGTTCACGAGACGCCCCTCAGCAATGACGATGATCCGACGGCCGTCAGCCAACTCGAATTCTTCGAGATTGTCACGGATCTCACGACGAGCCACCGCCATCTCCCGCAAACCCTTCAAATCGAGTTCCACGTCGAAATGGCCGGCGTTCGCCAAGATCACGTTGTCTTTCATCACCATGAAGTGCTCAGGACGGAAGATGTGGATGTCGCCCGTCACCGTGACGAACACGTCCCCGATCGGAGCCGCCTCCGCAGCCGTCATCACCCGATACCCCTCCATCGCAGCCGACAAGGCCCGGATCGGATCAACCTCGATCACAACAACATTCGCACCCAACCCCGCGGCGCGTCGCGCAACACCCCACCCGCAGTCACCGAACCCGGCAACCACCACCGTACGACCAGCGAACAGGATGTTCGACGCCCGCAGAATCCCATCCAACGACGACTGGCCCGTCCCATGACGGTTATCGAACAGATGCTTCGTCGCAGAATCATTCACCGCAACCACCGGATATCGCAACACACCGCTCGCAGCCATCGCCCGCAGACGCAGCACACCCGTCGTCGTCTCCTCCAAACCACCAAGGATCGGCTGCGTCGTACGCTCCCGATGCAACACCGTCGTCGTATCCGC
>RCNG010001637.1_pt1 | contig 11171 bp, 8 predicted proteins | sample 2041371 | NCBI WGS metagenome assembly RCNG01 (sample SAMN09708227, study PRJNA481090) | Marine sediment metagenome, whole genome shotgun sequencing project. | biome: marine sediment; feature: ocean; material: sediment; isolation source: Sewage treatment plant 1 marine sediment (STP1) ... | reverse complement strand
ATCCTGCAGGCGCAAACGGAAAAGAACGGCCTGATCTACGGGTCGGGCGTCCTGGAGTGCCTTTCCGACGGCTTTGGGTTCCTGCGCGCACCCGACTACAACTACCTTCCCGGTCCCGACGACATCTATGTCTCCCCCTCCCAGATCAGGCGTTTCAACCTGAAGACAGGATGCACGGTTTCCGGGCAGATTCGGCCGCCCAAGGACTCGGAGCGATACTACGCCCTCCTCAAGGTCGAGGCGGTGAACCATGAGGACCCGGAGCAGGCCAGGGAGAAGATCCTCTTCGACAACCTGACCCCCCTGTATCCGGAGGAGAAGGTCAACCTGGAATATGACCAGGAGAACTACTCCACCCGGATCATGGATCTCCTGGTGCCGATCGGCAAGGGACAGCGGGGACTGATCGTCTCACCCCCCCGGTCCGGCAAGACCATGCTTCTCCAGGCGATCGCCAACGCGATCACATCCAACAACAAGGAATGCGACCTGATCGTCCTCCTGATCGATGAACGCCCCGAAGAGGTGACGGACATGGCGCGTTCCGTGGACGGAGAAGTGATCAGTTCCACCTTTGACGAGCCAGCGCAGCGACACATTCAGGTTGCCGAGATGGTCCTGGAGAAGGCGAAGCGTCTCGTGGAATACAAGAAGGACGTGGTCATCCTTCTGGACAGCATCACCCGGCTGGCCAGGGCCTACAACACGGTCGTGCCCCCGAGCGGAAAGATCCTGTCCGGAGGCGTGGATGCGAATGCCCTGCATCGGCCCAAACGCTTCTTCGGCGCTGCCCGAAACCTCGAAGAGGGGGGCAGCCTGACGATCATCGGGACCGCTCTGGTCGACACGGGAAGCCGGATGGACGACGTGATTTTCGAGGAGTTCAAGGGAACCGGCAACATGGAACTCGTGTTGGACCGGCGTCTCGCCGACCGAAGGATCTTCCCGGCCATCGACCTCAATCGCTCCGGAACCCGCAAGGAAGAGCTCCTCATCGAGAAGGAAGACCTGAACCTGATCTGGATCCTCAGAAAGGTGCTTCAGCCTCTGAACCCGATCGAGGCGATGGAGTTCCTCCTGGACAAGGTTCAGAAGACGCACACCAACCGAGATTTCCTGAATGCCATGAGCGGTTCCGATTAGAGGAATATCCCTCCAAGCTTGCTATATTTCGGGAGAGTCTTGCGGTTCGGTTGCATCGGATCTCGTTTTTCGATAGTATGGGAAGATTATGGTTTGTGCAGAGAGGAGTTTTTCTTGTTTTTCTCTCTGTTTCACTGGATCCACACAAGGAGTGCACGCTATGAAGAAAGGAATCCACCCGGAATACGTGGAAACCGTTGTACGGTGTGCGTGCGGGAATGAATTCAAGACAAGGTCGACAAGGGAAAAGATCAATACAGAGATCTGCTCCAGTTGTCATCCGTTCTTTACCGGCAAACAGAAGCTCGTGGACTCTGAGGGCAGGGTTGAACGATTCATGCGGAAATACGGAAAGACCACGCCAAAGAACTGAACCCACCCGTTTTCCCCCGTCGGTTCTGGAATTCTTGATCTCACGCATGCTCCCCAGGGCAACGATCCGCACAACCCGGAGTATGGGGACAGTCACTTATCCCCGTGAAGGGAGATAAGTGACTGTCCCCATACTCCCGAACTCCCGAGACGTGCGCAAGATCTTGCCGGCGAGGAACCGCGAACGTTCTCGTCCGTAGACGAGAAGGAGGCACAGCCCGCACATTGCTCGCAGACGAAGGCTTCATGCAATATGCGGGGTAAGGCGCCGGAGGCCACGCGATGTTTGAGAATTTGGGTGAAATCGAGAAGCGATGCCAGCAACTCTCTGAAAAACTCAGCACGAGCGAGATCTTCCAGAACCCCCTCGAGTACAAGCGGGTCGCCAAGGAGCATTCACAACTCCAGCAGATCCTCACGGTCTACGTACGGCACAAGGACCTGGTAAGACAGATCGACGAAAATGAGGAGCTGCTCTCCGAGGAGGAGGAGGAACTCCGGGAGATGGCCAGGGCCGAGATCCAGAGCCTGAAGGAGCGTCTCCTGGGAACCGAGAAGGAACTGACGCTTCTCCTTCTGCCCAAGGACCCGAACGACGACAAGAACATCCTCCTTGAGATCCGGGCCGGGACCGGCGGGGAAGAAGCCGCCCTTTTTGCCGCGGATCTATTCCGTATGTACGGCAAGTATGCAGAATCGCAGCAGTGGAAGGTGGAGGTCCTGAGCAGTCACCCCACAGGATTGGGAGGATTGAAGGAGATTATCGGCCTGATCCAGGGGGAGCGCGTTTACAGCCGGCTGAAATACGAGGCCGGGGTTCACCGCGTCCAGCGCGTGCCGGAAACCGAGACACAGGGCAGGATCCACACCTCTGCCGTCACCGTTGCGGTCCTCCCGGAGGCGGACGAGGTGGACTTCAAAATCGATCCGGCAGAGCTGCGCATCGACATCTTTCGTTCCAGCGGCCCCGGCGGCCAGAGCGTGAACACGACCGATTCGGCGGTCCGTATCACCCACCTGCCCACGGGCCTCGTTGTCTCCTGCCAGGACGAGAAATCGCAGCACAAGAACAAGGCAAAGGCGATGCGCATCCTGTCCGCAAGGTTCAAAAACCTGATGGAACAGGAACAGCACCAGGAGATTTCGCAGCAAAGGAAGACGATGGTGGGCACGGGCGATCGGAGCGAGAGGATCCGGACGTACAACTTCCCGCAGGGCCGTGTTACGGATCACCGGATCGGACTGACTATCCACCAACTGGAAAAGGTCCTGGAAGGCGAACTGGATGTCCTGATCGGCCCGATCCTGTCCCATTTCCAAACCGAAGCCTTGGCCCAGCAGAAAAGGTGAACGAACCTTGGACGTTCGTAGATCGACGACGATCAAGTCAACCCCAGATCGATGGAACGAACCCTGGACGTTCGCAAACCGATGACAACCAAGCCAACGCGACCCTCCCCGCAACCGCGGGACAGCGAACAGGCAGGCGAGAGGCCCTGGACCGTACGTAGTGTCCTGCAGTGGACCACCGATTTTTTCGCCCAGCACGATCTCGAGTCCGCCCGGCTGGACGCAGAGGTGCTCCTGGCACATGTGCTCGAGCAGGACCGGCTGGCGCTGTATCTCCATTACGAGGACACGGTCCCAGGGTCGGCCCTTCAGGCTTACAAGCGGCTGATTCGAAGGCGAGTTAACCGGGAGCCGATTGCCTACATAACGGGCATGCGCGAGTTCTATTCGATCTCCTTTGCCGTGGAACCCCCGGTTCTGATCCCTCGCCCCGAAACTGAACACCTGGTGGAATACGTGCTCGAGCATGTCAAGGAAAACACCGGTTCGACCGGGCGGGGGGCATTCAGCATCCTCGAGATCGGCACCGGGTCCGGGAATCTCTGCATCGCCCTGGCAAAGCATCTTCCCCAGGCGCAGATCGTATCGGTGGATGTGAGCTTTTCGGCGATCTCGGTGGCCAGGAAGAACCTGAGGGGGCATCCGGACTGCTCGGAGCGAATCCGTCTCGTTCAGGGGGACCTTCTCGATGGCCTCCACCCGGAAAGGGCGAGATTCCATCTGATCGTCTCGAACCCCCCTTACGTGCCCACCGAATCCTGGGACGACCTGGCGCCTGAGGTGCGGGAATACGAACCCAGGGTTGCGCTGGACGGAGGGCACCGGGGAACGGAGATCCTCCACAGGATCCTGAGCAATGCCGCAAGGTTCCTCCTGCCCGATGGGGCCCTGGTCGTGGAAATCGGAGAGGATCAGGCCGAGGCGATGGCCGACGTGGCAGAAGAGACCGGTCACTACCGCCGGTCGCGGGTCCTGGAGGACTATGCGGGGAAGCCGCGGGTGTTTGTCGCGGTGAAGTGAAAGAACGTCAGGTGAAAGGTAAGAGGTAAAAGGCGAAAGGGTTGAACAGAGCATGGAGTACGCATCCATGTAGTGGCGTATCCTTGGTGAGTCAGGGGCTATTCCTTCACCCTTTGACCTTTAACCTTTTCTCTTGGGGGAGGCGGCGTTGGACAAACTGCACATAGAAGGCGGGATACCCCTGCGCGGCGAGGTCCAGATCGACGGCGCCAAGAACGCGGCTCTGCCTGCCCTTGCTGCCGCACTCCTGGCGGAAGATCGTGAAGTCCTTCTCGAGAACGTGCCTTGCGTGGTCGACATTCGCACCATGTGCAGTCTGCTCCGGGACATGGGCGCGTCGATCGAAGAAGAGGGCACATCGATCCGTATCCTGCCGAGGGAACTGACCTCCCAGGAGGCCCCCTATGATCTCGTTCGAAAGATGAGGGCCTCGATCCTGACCCTCGGGCCTCTGCTGGCGAGGTACGGCTACGCCAAGGTCTCGTCCCCCGGAGGGTGCGCGATCGGCGAGCGGCCGATCGACCTCCACCTGGCGGGCCTGGAGGCCATGGGGGCACGAATCAACCTGCACGGAGGATACATCGAGGCCCGGGCCGACCACCTGCACGGCGCCGAAATCTACCTGGACACCCCCTCCGTCACCGGGACCGAGAACCTTCTCATGGCCGCTACACTGGCGGAAGGCCAAACGATCATCGAAAACGCCGCTATGGAACCGGAGATTTCGGATCTCGCGGCACTCCTGAAGGGGATGGGCGCAAAGATCGAGGGAGAGGGCACGGAGAGGATCGAGATCCAGGGCACGACGCGTCTGGTAGGCACCTCCCATCGGATCATCCCGGACCGGATTGAGACAGCCACTTACGCTGCCGCTGCCGCCATCAGCCGGGGGGATGTCCTGATCCAGGGAACAGACAAGGAGATGCTCTCCTCGGTCATCCAGAAGATGACCGCCGCAGGAACGGCAATCACAGCCGAGGCGAAGGGGTTCCGTGTCTCATCCGGGGAACGCCTTCGGGGCGTGGACGTGACCACCGCGCCCTATCCCGGGTTTCCGACGGATGTGCAGGCGCAGTTCATGGCCATGATGGCCCTCGCTGAGGGGACGAGCGTCATCCGGGAGATGGTATTCGAGAACCGATTCATGCATATCGCCGAGCTTCGGAGAATGGGAGCCGATATCCGGACAAAGGGTGCATCCGCTGTGATCCGCGGCGTCTCTTCCCTGGAAGCCGCGCCCGTCATGGCCACCGACCTGCGGGCCAGTGCCTGCCTCGTCGTGGCAGGCCTGGCGGCAAGGGGCGAGACGAAGATCGCCCGCATCTACCACCTGGACCGCGGTTACAGCCGTCTGGAGGAGAAGCTGTCCCGTCTGGGTGCGCGCGTACGTCGGGTCAAGGGCTAACGCGGCTTGCGCCGCGAGGAAAAAGGTCAAAGGTCAAAGGGTCAAGGGATGGTCGAGATTATGAAGAAGGCCTTCTTACAAGTGAAAGGCAAAGCACAAGAATGCCTTCGATCGAATGAAGACGGCGGAAGATCCTTGATTCCCTCTTCAATACTTGATCCATCCCTTTCACCTTTCACCTAGAATTATGGGCGCAAAGCAGCAACTGGCCTTTCTTCCAACGGCCTGCTAATAGGAAGTCAACCATACAGTGGGGGTGGAGGAAAAACATGCAGGTTCTTTATTCCGGCACGGAGGCTTTTGAGACGACCCTGCGCAGGCTGGCTCAGCGCTGCGAAGGGGAAATCGTGGCAGAAGTGGAGACCTCGGTAAGAGAGGTCCTGCGCGAGGTCCGCCAACGCGGGGATGAAGCCTTGCTCGAATACACCCGGAAATGGGACGGGGTCGACCTCACCCGGGAAGAGATTGAACTGCCTCGTGATCGAACGGAGGGTGCCCTGGAAGCGATCGATGGGGACTCCAGATCCGCCCTGGAGTTGGCGGCCGAAAGGATTAGAGCCTTTCACGCCCGCCAGCTTCCTTCCTCCTGGGAATTCACGGACGAACACGAAAACCTGCTGGGGCAGAAAGTGACGCCCCTGGACCGTGTCGGGGTCTACGTACCCGGCGGCAAGGCAGCCTACCCTTCGTCAGTGCTGATGAATGTGTTGCCCGCCAAGGTGGCCGGCGTCAGGGAGATCCTCGTCGTCACACCCCCCGGGTCCCTTCGCGAGAATCCGGCCGTCCTGGCGGCGCTCTGCCTTGCCGACGTGGACCGGATCTTCCAGATCGGGGGGGCGCAGGCCGTTGCCGCCCTGGCCTACGGCACGGAGACGGTCCCCCAGGTGGACAAGATCGTCGGGCCGGGCAACCTGTTCGTCACCACGGCAAAGCGCCTCGTCTTCGGCAGAGTGGATATCGATATGATCGCCGGCCCGAGTGAGGTGCTCATCATCACCGACGGACACGGCGACCCGCGCCATCTCGCGGCGGATCTTCTCGCGCAGGCCGAACATGACGAGCAGGCCGTACCGCTCCTGGTCAGCACCTCGGAGCCTTTCCTCCGGGACGTCCTCAAGGCCCTCGACGAACAGCTCCGACAGGGGCCCTGGGAACACGTTGCCTCACAGGCGATCGAGCGCAACGGAAAGGCCTTCCTCGTGCGTGACCTGGACGAGGCCTGCGAAATCTCGAACCGAATCGCCCCGGAACACCTGGAGCTTGCCGTCGGGGACGCCGAAGCGATCCTGGACAAGGTGCGCCACGCTGGGGCCATCTTCCTCGGATCGAACAGCGCAGAGAGCCTGGGGGACTACGTGGCGGGGCCGAACCACGTCCTGCCGACATCAGGGACGGCTCGTTTTTTCTCGCCTTTGGGTGTCTATGATTTCGTCAAGAGATCCAGTATTCTTAGGATCTCGACCCAGGGCCTGCAACGGCTGGGCCCGAAGGCGGCCCACCTGGCTCGCATGGAAGGCCTGCATGCCCATGCGGAGGCCCTGGACATCCGCATGAAGAAATAGAGGGAAGAAACGCATGAAACGTACAAAATCGGTGAGCCGAAAGACCCAGGAGACCGACATCAGCCTCGAGCTGTGTGTGGACGGCAAGGGGGACTCGCAGGTCCAAACCCCGGTCCCGTTTATCGACCACATGCTTACGCTCCTCGCCAAGCATGGCTTCTTCGACCTCAAGATCCAGGCAAAGGGGGATACGGAGGTCGACTACCATCATACGGTCGAGGACATCGGCATCTGCCTGGGCACCGCTTTCAAGGGCGCACTGGGAGACAAAAAAGGCATCCGAAGGTTCGGGGAGGCGACCGTGCCGATGACCGATGCATTGGCCTCCGTCGCCGCAGACTGGAGCGGAAGATCCCATCTGGTGTTTCTTGCGGATTTCCCCTCCTCCCGGGTAGGGGATATGGACGCGGAGCTCTTCGAGGAGTTCTTCCGCGCTTTCAGCAACAACGCAGGGCTGGATCTGCATATCCGCCTGCTTTACGGATCCAACGTGCATCATTCGATCGAAGCGATCTTCAAGGCCGTCGCCCGGGCCCTTGACCTGGCTTCCCGGATCGATCCGAGACAGCCCGGCATTCAGAGCACAAAAGGAAGCCTCGATCCCTGAGGCACAGGGGAAGACGCTGTGATAGAGATCATCCCTGCCATCGATCTGAAAGAGGGCCGATGCGTTCGCCTTGTGCAAGGCCAGATGGACAAGGAGACCGTGTACTATGAAGACCCTCTCGAGGCGGCCAGAATGTGGGCCTCCCGGGGGGCGCCTCGCATTCACGTGGTGGACCTGGACGGCGCCGTCACGGGAAGCCCCAAGAATCTTCCCACCATCGAGCGAATCATCCAGGCCCTCGATGTCCCCGTGCAGGTGGGGGGAGGCATAAGGACGCAAGAAGACGTCATTCGGTACCTCGAGATAGGCGTAGAGCACGTCATTCTGGGCACCCTCGCGTGTCAGGATCCGGACTACGTGAAGAGGCTGGCCGAAACCTACCCGAAGAAGATCCTGCTCGGCATCGACGCCAAGGAGGGCTACGTGGCGATCAAGGGCTGGCAGGACGTGACGCAGGCACGGGCCGTGGACCTGATTCAGGCTTACCCGGACATCCCGGTGGCGGGCATCGTGTATACGGACATCCAGAGGGACGGGATGCTTGTGGGGCCGAACCTGCCGGCGACCGAGGAAGTGTGCCACGTGTCCCCGTTCCCGGTAATCGCCTCCGGCGGGGTCACGAACCTGGAGGACCTTGTTGCCCTTTCCCGGATGGCACCTCTCGGTCTCACTGGCGCCATCGTGGGAAAGGCCCTCTATTCGGGTCGCTTGAATTATCGAGAGGCCCTGGATGCCGTCCGTCCAACGGAAGAAAACCATTAGAAAATGAGAAGTTTTCCTTGACTTCATGAGAAAATCTGTTAAGATAAGGGGTTGTCGTTGTTTCTGAAGGGCGGTAACCATTTTTTTGTTTAGAAATAGAGGGTTGTCCCTCAAAGAGCCTTTCCCAGGGAGGAATTGAGAACAAAATGTCTGGAATCCGGGTACGGGAAAATGAACCCTTCGAGATGGCCGTAAAACGATTTCGGAAAAAGTGTGAGAAGGCAGGGATTCTCACCGAGCTGAGGAGGCGAGAACGGTACGAAAAGCCCTCCGTGAAGCGAAAGAAGAAGGCCCTGGCCGCCAAGAAGCGAACCTTGAAGCGACTCAAGAAGCAAGGATTGCTCTAGAGTCTGGCGGTCCCTGGTCCGTTCTCAAAGGGCGACAGGTTTCGTCTCCATGGGAGTTCTTAAAGACTCGCGATAGACAGAGAAATCTTCCAAAAAGAGGGGGAGATTATTCTATCCGATCCGTATCTGACGATTCCGGCTGTTCCCCATCTCCCGTACCCACTGAAGTCATTCGGCGATCCAGTTCAAGACGCCCGCGCATTCACCAGTCTCAGCGGAAGCCTCTGGTTCAAAATGGACCTGCCCCCTGCTTGTTCTCCCAGCTTGGGGCTTGAGGATCACGGCTCGTCGTCCCCCTGGTACAGGGGGGTTGGGAACGGATAAGACGAAAGAAACGAGGAGAACCTGGCATCGTCGGCACGGCAAGGATGATTCGGGCAATGGGGCAGGACGTATCCGAAAAAACAATAATCGCTGAGAGGGTTTCCATTCTGGATCTGGTCTCTCCTCACGTTCAACTCAAGAAGGCAGGCAAGTATTACAAGGGGCTTTGTCCGTTCCATCCCGACAAGAACCCCTCCTTTATCGTCAACCCGGACCGCAACACGTTCCACTGCTTTGGCTGCGGGGAGGGGGGTGATATCTATAGTTTTTTCATGAAATTTCACAATCTGCCCTTTCCCCAGGCCCTGGAAGAGCTGGCACGAAGGGCGGGCATTCAACTGAGGGAACGGCATCTCAGGAAGGACCCGAAGAAGGAGGAAGCGTACAAAAAGGGGCTGGCACTCAACGAATCCGTCTGCCGATTCTACCATCGGACCCTGCTGGAGACCCCGGAAGCGGGCGTTGCGAGAGAGTATCTGGAGAAACGGGGGATCGGCGGGGAGACCATCCGTGCCTTCTCCCTGGGCTGCGCAACCGCCGGATGGGACAGGCTGCTTCGGTCTGTTCAGAAGAAGCAGGGAGCGATGGAGGTGGCCTCTGCTCTCGGACTCCTCATCCCGAGGAAAGAGGGAAACGGTTCCTACGACCGATTCCGCAATCGGCTCATGTTCCCGATCTTCAACACCATGGGCCAGGTGCTCGCCTTTGGCGGGCGCTCCCTCGGGGACCAGGAACCCAAGTACATGAACTCCCCCGAGTCCTTCCTGTACCACAAGGGGTCGGTGCTCTACGGGCTCCACGGGGCGCAGCAGGCCATCCGGGAACGAGACGCAGTCATCGTTGTGGAAGGCTACTTTGATCTTCTCGCCCTCCACCAGAACGGAATTCAGAATGCGGTGGCCGTTCTCGGCACCGCCTTGACGACGGGCCAGATCGACATTCTGAAGCGGCATACGCAGAACCTTGTGCTGGTCTTCGACGGGGACCTGGCGGGCAGGAAGGCCTCCTTCCGGAACCTGCCCGATCTGCTCGAAAGAAATATCCCGGCTCGCGTCGTCTATCTGCCCGAGGACGAGGATCCGGATAGCTTTTTGAACAAACAGGGAAAAGAAGCTCTCGAGAGGCTGCTCGAAGGGGCCCCTTCCCTGCTGGAACTCTTCCTCGAGGAGAAGACGCAAGACATAGGCAAGGGGGATCCGGTCGAGAAAAAGGTGGCCGCCCTCAGGGAGGTGTTGCCCATCATCAAAAAGATCCCGGATCGGCTTTCCCAGGGCCTCCGGATCAAGTCACTTGCCGAGGAGATCGGGATTCCGGAACTTTCTGTGCGGGAAGAGCTATCCAACCTTAATGAGCCTGCAAAAAAGGCCAGGGAGAGGGTTGCACAGGAGACAACACCCCAGGAAGCCGGCAAATGGCCCGCAGAGGAAAAGCTCATCTGCCAGATCCTGATACAGTTTCCGTCTCTTCTCCCGAGATTCATCGAGGCGGGGGTTCTCGGATCGTTCAGGAGTGCCTCCCTGGGAGACACGATACGAGAACTCGCGGAACATTACAGAGATGGTGAGACGCTCAACCTTTCCGAGATACTCCCCGAGGAACCGAGCGATCCCGGGCTCTTCCGCCTGCTTACCCGCCTTTCCTGCAGGGAGGAATTCACCAAGGAACAGGCGGTCAGGGCGCTCGATGACAGTGTCCGGCGCCTGAAGAAGAGGGCCCTCAAGGAGCGGATGGACGGCCTCAACAAGAAAATTCAGGAGGCGGACCAGAGCCAGCACGCGGACTTGAGAACGCAGCTGTCCCTCGAGATGCAGAGGCTCCTCCAAGAGAAGAAGGCTCTCCTCTGCTGAACGAAACTTGGGAAAGAGACTCCTCTAACCATGAGAGAGGTACATCACACTCATGAAAAGCTCACGAAAGATTGCCGAAGTCGAGAAGCTGATCAACCTCGGAAAAGAGAAAGGCTACTTGACCTATGACGAGGTGAACGAGTACCTGCCCTCGGACATCTTGTCCGGCGACCAGTTGGACGACGTCATGACCATGTTCGGCGACATGGACATCGAGATCATCGATTCCTCGAAGAAGATCAAGTACCAGAAACAAAAGGACGCGGAACCTGCGAAGGAAGAAGAGGAGGCAGAAGAGGAAGAAAAAGAGGTCGAAACTCCGGCGGTGGGCAAGACGAACGATCCGGTTCGTCTCTACCTTCGGGAAATGGGGATGGTCAACCTGCTGACGCGGGAAGGAGAGGTGGAAATCGCGAAGCGGATCGAGGCGGG
>RCNG010001636.1_pt1 | contig 11171 bp, 10 predicted proteins | sample 2041371 | NCBI WGS metagenome assembly RCNG01 (sample SAMN09708227, study PRJNA481090) | Marine sediment metagenome, whole genome shotgun sequencing project. | biome: marine sediment; feature: ocean; material: sediment; isolation source: Sewage treatment plant 1 marine sediment (STP1) ... | reverse complement strand
TTAAGTTGAAAAATATAACCTTTTTTACACAAATATTGAGAAAAGGGAGAGGATTGAGGCGTAACATCATTTCATAAGATTGATAGCATTCAATATGAGCCTAATTCGGTCAGTTGGTAGTTTTTTCCTGTCACCACGCCGCCAGCCCGCTCACATTGCTTAATTCCCTTGATGCAGTATTTATTGAAGGCAAAGATTCGAATCTATGGCAACATGATCAACATCCGCTGATATGGCGGTACACGGCAGAGCCTTTAACGGGGCCCCGCCTTTTTTGATGACGCGGATTTAAAAGACGCCGGGCCACCAATTGGGCAGCCCGGCAAGGAGGAAAGATCATTTAAGCGACTGGGCTCCCTGGTCCCATGGCGAGGCTCAGCAGAATACCCGTCTTATAGCCGCACAGTAACCCTCAAATCTTATTCGTTAATGATATATATCCAAAATGATTTTATAGCGTGGCAAGTAATTCCAATGTTAAAATTTCACAGACGCTTCCAGAAGGTTCTTTTGAACTGGATCGCTAAACCAACAGTCGAGAAACACTTCATTTTTTGACGGGTAATTTTTCTCGTATCTTCTTTTTATTTCTTCGACTTTATTGGCTTTGACAGCCGAGAAAGCCTGGTTTTGGAAACTTGCGATTTGGGAAAGCCGTTCTATAGTAAAATCTTCGAGCTCCTCTGGTGGGCCAACTACATCGATCAGCCCAATTATCTTGGCATCTGTAAAAGACATAAACTCGCCGCTGTAAATCATCTGTGACGCGTAGCGGTTTCCGATGGTGTGCCTGAGCATCATATCAGCCAGATAAGGGACCGGAAGCCCAAGATTCAATTCGTTCAGACCGATTTTCTTTTCCTCGGATACCGCATATCTGTAATCGCAGGTCAGAGCGAGAATATTACCACCTGCTACGGCATGGCCAGAAAGCGCACATACCGTGGGAAAAGGGGCGGTAAAGAGTTCCAAACACAATTTGTTAAATCTTTCCAAGAAATTTCCCATTTCAGGCCGATCAAATTTTAGCACTTCTGGCAGATCGAAACCAACACTGAAGAACTGGTCGCCACCGCAAAGCGCCATTCCGCGTGCAGTTCCTTTTATTGTAACCAGGGCCTTTGATAATTCATCCACCAATTTCGAACTTATCGGGTTAGTAGGACCACTGTTCAATCTTAATATTGCTATGTGGTCCTGAAATTCTTTGGTCACTGTTTGCATAATAAATCCTTTCAGTGTTTTAAATTTCAGATGGCTGGTACCGGTGAGTTCCCAGAGCTATTAACGGTCACCAGGTTGGTTTGAACCACAATAGCGAGCGCATTCACCGTCGCTTGTCAGAGCGAAGCAGAGATCCCGCTCATCGGGGCCGGGGAGAGGGTTCAATTGTCCACTGACCGCCGGGCCGATATCTGACTTGAAGGCAATCTGGCAAAGCCGGTCGGCAGGTCGAAGTCGGCAATTTCAATATCGAGGAAGATGAACGTGCTGGATTGTGATTCCTTTCTCTGTCTATCTGTCACCTTCATTAACAATTTCGGGGAGATGACCTTCTTTGCAGATTAGGCCATCAATCGGTTCATCGAAGGTGACTGCAAATCCGTCCTGATCATTGCGAACAACTTTTCCGGAGACCTGAATCGTATTGTCAAATTGAAACAATGGGAATTTGAGGACAATGGATTCTCCAGCCACAAATTTTCTCCATGTTCTGACGAATAAGCCGTCAGCACTTATGTTTTTGATAAAATCTCGATAAGCTCCCTCTTTAAGTTTATATTCCGCAATGATGAAAGCCGAACGGCGGGGATATTGGCGATTATCTGGTATGCGATTCATCATTCATTCACCTTATCCCGCAACTTACCAGAGCACTTGAAGGTCACCACCCGCCTTGCCGGTAGCATCAAATCTTCATCGGTGGCCGGATTTCGTCCCTTCCGCTCTGCTTTTTCCTTTACACAAAATTTGCCGAAGCCGGAGACCAGGACATCATCACCAGATGCCAGGGTGGACTTGATCATCTCAAGCAGGGTTTCGACGATCTGCACTGATTGATTTTTTGGAAAGCCAAGGCCGGATTGGATCTTTTCTGCGACTTCGTTCTTTGTCAGGGCCATAGATGTTGCTCCGTTTCGAAAATCATGGAATTAAAGGAAGGATGGCAACACGTTCGCAGAAATCTAAATTATTGTCAAGGGTTCGGTATTGCTTGACAATAGCATCAATACGAGATTTCTTTTAAAAGACCATCCCCTTTTATACTCTACACTCCTATAGGTCAGAATTGAACCGCGACAGCGAGCACATTCCTCGCCGCTTGTCGGCGCGAAGCAAAGATCCCGCTCATCGGGGCGGCGGGGAATGCGTGCGAACGGTAAATCGAATTTTGGTGTCCTTCTTGCTGAGATACTGCCAAGCGATCAGCAGGATGGACAAAAAAAAGGGCAAGGCCTTGAGCAGGAGGTCTTGCCCTAAAATGCGAAGCGAGAGGGCAGCGCAAAATAGAAGCTGTCTCAAAAATAGTCTAAGTGCCCATGGCAGCGTTATGAAACGGCTTAAAATGCTCACATACTACATGTATGCTCCGCTTTTTCGCCGTTTCAAGCCTTGCCCTGAACCCTGATCCTTATTTTGAGATAGGTTATAGTGTTTTACTGTGGCCTACGATGCTCACGGTAACGTAGCAATGATCTCTCTATATTCCTTTTCCGGAAATGCTTTAAGGGTTTCAGAGCGGACGGCTCCTGCGGCACCAATGGCAAGCATGGTGGTGGCGTATACCGCGTCATTCGGCGCTTCACTGACAACCACCATGTCATAATGGCCCATGGTAAGATAAAACGCCTTGAATTCACCTCCAGCGGCTTTCATGGCTTGCTTGACTTTGTCCAGTCTCGCAGGGCTTTCTTTGATGTTCTCAATACCTTTTTGGGTGTAATTGACTAATGTGATGTAAGTCGGCATGTTCCCGTCTCCTTATGTGAATGGTTGATGTTGCTGTGAAATTTACGATTGCCTTTGGTTCCTCCTCCATTTGGCAGGCAGCACCTCCTTTCAACTCGCCAAACAGTTTTTCCTCGAATACGCTCGACTTTCTTTGGTCATAGCCATACACAGGGGCAAAGAGCCGAACGTTCAATTTTGGGTGGAAAAGTTGCTTAGCGCGTGATGCTCAACTATAAGGATATAGGGATTTTGGTGAACCGAGGTAGAGGTACGGCGTCTCTCAGAAGTGTGACCAGAATGTCATTTAAGATTTGGTGATATCTATAGTAGCAATTTCCCTAAAATTTAAACTATGATCTTGATGGTGCGTTGTCAAGATATTGGCAGGAATCCTAAACTGACCATTCAGGGCGACTCGGCGCTACTGGGAAAGGGTCTGGGTTCGAGAGATGGGATGGACAAGCCACGGGGAATGTTCTGACTGTAACGGCAGTGCTACGCGGCACCGTAAGGATAAAAAAAGAGATTTCCAGTATGCTCGCTATGGCGGTTCAAGCGACGCCCTGGCAGCCACGGAAATGCATCTATGCCAGAGGTGTTGACCGTTGTATAAACAAGGAGTTCTACAACCATGTCGAACCATTTTGCCACCCATCGCCCGCTTCTGATGAGCACCAATTGGATGATCACAGCCGATCATCCCTTAGCCGTCCAAGCCGGCGCAGCCGTTCTGGAATCAGGCGGCAACGCCGTGGATGCGGCCATCACCGCCAACCTGGTGATGACAATCGTCAGGCCACATATGTGCGGCATCGGCGGTGACCTGTTCATGCTGATCCACATGGCCGCCAAGGGAACCTTCGACGCCCTCAACGCTTCGGGCCGGGCCCCGGCGGGAGCTACCCTGGAGGCATACCAGGGGCTCGGTTACCAGAGTGTGCCCGAGACCGGCATTCACACCTGCACCGTACCGGGTGCCATTGCCGGCTGGCAGGCGGCCCTGGAGAAACACGGATCCCTGGGTTTGGACACCCTGCTGGCCAGAGCCATCCCCTATGCGCGAGACGGATTTCCGGTTTACCCAGACCTGGTCAATGCCCTCAAAGAACGGCAGGCTATCCTGCAGGTCGCCGGAGCCGCCGGAGAGGCTTTTTTGCCGGGTGGGGCAATCCCCCGGGTGGGCCAGTTGATGGTACAGCCCAAGCTGGCCCAGTCTTACCAGACGCTCATGGAAAAAGGACCGGACGCCTTTTACCATGGACCTTTGGGCGAGGCCCTTATTGCGCATTCAGAGGCCATTGGAGGCTTTTTCAGCGAGGCTGATCTGGCCCGACACACGGTGGAGTGGGAAGCGCCGATCACCAGCGATTACCGCGGCTACACCCTTGCTACCCAGCCCCCCAATTCCCAGGGAATCGCCCTTCTCATGCAGGCCAACATGCTGGCAACCCATGATCTGGCGGCCATGGCTGTGGACTCGGCCGAGTTGATCCACCTGATGGTCGAGGCAAAGAAACTAGCGTTTGTCCATCGGGACGCCTGTGTCTGCGATCCAGCCACCCACCCGGTTCCGGTAACAAAGATGCTGTCCCGATCCCAAGCCAGGGATTGCGTCAATCTAATCGATCCTGACCGGGTGGCCAAAGGCTATGAAGCCCGGGATTTCACCCGGGGCGGTGATGACACGATTTATCTGACCGTGGTGGACGCCGACGGCAACGCCGTGGTATTGATCCAGTCGCTTTACGAGGCGTTTGGTTCCTGCGTGATGGTGCCGGCAACGGGCATGGTGCTTCATAACCGCGGCCGGGGATTCACCCTGGATGCCTCCCATCCCAACGTGCTGGCGCCCAACAAACGGCCGTACCACACGCTGGCCCCAGCCATGATTCTTAAAGACGACCGGCCCGTCATTTTGCTGGGAACCCCGGGGGCCGACGGCCAGACCCAGACCAACATCCAGGTGGCGATGGACTTGATCGACTTCAAGGCCGATCCACAGCAGGCCAATGAAGCGCCGCGCTGGCGCTCCAACCCGGACGGCTCGCTGATGATGGAAAACCGCTTTCCGGAAAGGACCATCGCGGCACTCAAAGCAAAAGGGCACGATGTCCAGGTCATGGAAGGCTACGCCGAAATCATGGGGTCTTCCCAGGTGATCATGATCGACCAGAAAAGCGGTGTGCTCAAGGCCGGTGCCGACCCGCGCAGACAGGCCTACGCCATCGGCAAGTAGACCGTTCCCATCCAGCTAACGGAATCGGTGACAATGCCTGCAGACAGGATTGACGACAGACACATGGGCGAAATCTGACCCGCCGCTCCGGCCGTCGATCATGCCTCCCTTAGTATTTTTAGCGATACCTTTACTACATGATCCTTAACTTTTTCTCTATATGCGAGCATATGGGGCGAAGACTGATGCTTTTTCAGATCCTCCAATGTATTCCATTTCTCGATTATCGTGACCACATTTTCATTACGCGTTTGGCCCGGTAATCCAGAAGGGGCGTCGATGGTCGGCACATATTCAATACAACCCGACTCTTCGATCACATTTGGGATATTGGATTTGAAAACAGTAAGGAACTCAGATAACCGACCTTCCTTAATGGTTATCGATGCAATTACATGGATCATATTTTCAACTCTATTTTCAGGGGACCAAAACAATCTTAGCTGCCGCGCTGCGCCCATTGTGCAGGTCGTCAAACGCCTGGGCACCATCCGCAAGGGAGCGTGTTTCCGCCCAACCCAAGTCTCCCAACATTCCGTCCGCGATGGCTTGAACAGCTGCCCGCATATCGGCTGCGGTGTAACAATAGACGCCGATCATGGAGACTTCAAACAATGTCAGTTTTCGAATGTCCAGTTCTCCACCGGAATCCATCAGGCCAATGTGTATGAATATGCCGCCTGGACTGACCGCAGTCATGGCGCTTTTGCGGGTAACCCCACCGCCCACCGCGTCGATCACCAGATCGAAAGCATCGGCATCCAATGCCGGATCGTTGATCGGATCGTGGACCCGGCAGCCCACGTGTCGGGCAACCGATTCCCGGCGCATGCCGTGGGTTTCCGCCACCACCAGTCGCCTGCAGCCATAGCCCCTCAGCAGCAATGCCGCCAGAAGCCCCACTGCCCCTCCGCCGATGACCAACGTTCGGAGTTCAGCCAAAGGGCGATGGGATGCCTGCATTGCCAGATTCAATGCGTGGAGTGCCGTCGCGGCAGGTTCGGCAAGCGACGCATGGACAGCATTCAGGCCTTCGGGAACGGGTATCAAATTGACCGAAGGGATGGTGACAAGTTCAGCATAGGCGCCTGCCAGCCGCATCCCGATCAGTTCCCGGCTGGCGCATAGGTTCGACCTGCCAGTATCACAAAGCGGGCATCGCCCACAGGTGATCAAGGGATTGATTACCACCCGTTTGCCCTCCGCCACGCCGGAAACAACAGTTCCGGCAACCTCGTGCCCTAAAATCAGAGGTGGGACGCGTCGGGGGTCCTTACCGTGATAGGCATGCATGTCCGACCCGCAGATGCCGGACGCTTCGACTTTCACCAAAGATTCCCCGGTCCCGGGGTTCGGGTCGGGTTCCTCCCGGTAGATGACTTCATTTGTTGCCGTGTAAACCAATGCTTTCATGCGCTATATCCTCTTGGCCGCCAACTATATACCCATTGTGTATGATGCATGCAACGAAACGATCCCGTCTCTGGACAAGCACTATTTGGCTGTCCAGCCCCCGTCCAAAAAGATGGTCTGGCCGGTGATGTAATCCGACGCCCGTGAGGCCAGGAATAGTGTGACACCCGCCAAGTCCGACAATTCCCCGTTGCGTCCGATGATAGTCTGGCGAGACAGGGCGTCGATGACCTTCTCGTCATTATACAGGGGAGAGGTGAGGCCGGTTTTGAAAAAACCAGGCCCGATGGCGTTACAGGTGATGCCGCTCTGGTCCTTGGACCAGGCTTCCGCCATGGCACGCGTGAGTTGCATCACCCCCCCCTTGGAAGCACCGTAGGGCATACTGTTGGGAAATGCGCGCAGCGACTGTAGCGAAGCAATATTGATGATTTTTCCCCATCCTTTCTCGTGCATGGATGGCACCAGAAGCCGTGCCAGAAAGAACGGTGCCGTCAAATTGATGTCAATGGTCTTGTTCCATGTCTCGGGAGTCACCTTGTCCCATGACTCCCTGAGATTGACACCGGCGGCATTGACGAGGATATCGGGTGAGCCGAAACAAGCGGCGGCGCGCTCCGCCACAGCGGTCAGTTGGTCAAGCTGGCTGACGTCGCAGGTCACATAGGCAGCACGCGACCCAACGGATTCAACGTCGGCCACCGCTGCCTTGAGCCCCTCCTCCTCGTGGGGAAGCGCGGCGTGCACCACCGCCGCGCCTGCCTGGGCGAGGTAATAGGCCATTGCGCGACCGATACCGGAACTGCCCCCTGTCACCAAAGCCACCCGGCCCTTCAGATCAAACAGTTCGTCGATCATGCTCATTTGGATTCTCCTAAATCGAATTTCTCATCTGGAAAATACTTGGCCAGGCGCACATCTGATGTGCGCGCATGGGCCTCCATGCCTTCCAGACGGGAAATTCGCGCAGAGACACATCCAATCTGTCGATTGGCTTCTCTCGTCAACCGTTGGTAGGTGACTGTTTTGATAAACTTGCCGGCACTCAATCCACCGGAGTAGCGCCCCGCTTTCTTGGTGGGCAGGATATGATTGGGGCCGGAGGTCTTGTCGCCATAGGCCACCGTGGATTCTTCACCCAGAAAGAGGGAACCGTAATTGGTCAATGTTTCCAACCACCAGTCGAGATCTGCAGCCTGAACCTCCAAATGCTCCGATGCATATTCATCGCTCACCTCGACGGCTTCCTCTCTTGTGGAGGTCACGATTACTTCTCCATAATCGCGCCAGGACGCCTCTGACACCTCGGGGGCCGGCAATGCGGCAATGACCTCGGGAACTTTCTTCATCACCTCCTCGGCCAGATTCTGTGATGTGGAGATCAAAACGGCCGGTGAGTCGTAGCCGTGCTCCGCCTGCCCCACCAGATCGGCGGCGACAATGTCGGGATCCGCCGTCTCATCGGCAATTACGCAGATTTCAGATGGACCTGCAAACACATCGATTCCCACTTCCCCATAGAGAATGCGCTTGGCCTCGGCAACAAATTTGTTGCCAGGCCCCACCAGGATGTCCGCAGGCTTCCCCGAGAAAAGCCCATAGGCCATGGCGGCAATTGCCTGTACTCCTCCCAAGGTCAAAATCACGTCCGGTTTAGCAACCGACATGGCATAGAGAATAGAAGGATGAATACCGCCCCCGTGATGGGAAGGGGAGCAGGCAACCACATAGGGAACCCCGGCGGCCTTGGCCGTGGCAATGCTCATGAGTGCCGATGCAGCATGGGCAAAGCGTCCTCCTGGCACATAGCAACCGGCGACATTCACCGGAATCAGTTTCTGTCCGGCAATAACACCAGTATGCAATTCCGTTTCAAATTCAAGCAAACTCTCCCGTTGCTTTTTGGCAAAATTGTATACCTGCTCATAGGCAAACTGAATATCGTCTTTTTTCTGCTGGTCCAGGCTGGCGGCTGCCTTATCGATATCTTCCTGGGTGATGATAAACGCACCGGTCCAGTTGTCCAACTTCTGAGCATACTTTTTTACTGCCGCTTCACCGTTTTCCCTGATATCGTTCAACATGTTTACTACGATCTCACGGGTTTGCGTTTCATCGGTTTCAGCGGTTTTGCTTGCCTTTTTTAAGTAATCGACACTCATTGATATACTCCTAATCTGAATTGTTTAAGGGTTGATATTAGTTTTCATCCGCAATAGATCAATTAATCAACCAGAGTGAAATCCATGGCACGTAGCCTATCAACAACGCGATGGCGAGCATGGTGAATACAAACGGAAAGACGTATCTGGAGATGGACATAATCGGTGTTCCGGTAACGCCTGAAACCACGAACAGGTTTAAGCCCATTGGGGGTGTAATAAAACCAATGCCCAAAGCGGTGACCATGAATATACAAAAATGAATGTCGTTCATACCGATTTCCTGGGCCAAAGGCAGCAGCAGCGGCGCCAGAATAACAATATTCGGCGTCGTTTCCATCACGCAGCCGGCAACCATCAAAATGAAGACCATGATGACAATAATCAAATACGGATTGCTGGTCAGGGAAGTCATGAAGCTGACGAACGCCTGAGGAACTTGCAGGCTGGCCAGGGTTTGGGCCAACGGCAGGCTCATGGCGATAATGGGCACGATCACACCGCTTACTTTTGCGGACGTCTCTAAAATCTTCGGAATATCACTGATTTTCAACGTTCGCTGAAAAAAGCCGATGATTATTGCGGTGAGAGCCGCCACGGCCGCGCTTTCCGTGGGGGTAAAGATGCCCGAGTAGATGCCGCCCAAAATGATTACGGGTATGAGAAGCGCAAAGCGCCCCGCGTATACAGTTTGACGCCAGTGTGTAAAATTGAATCCCGCGGTGCTGTTTTCGTATCCCTTGACACGGTTGACCAACGCATTGGCAAACATAATCGAGAGCAAAATCAGCACACCGGGAATGGCTGCGGCCAGAAACAGGGTTGATGCGCTGATGCCCAACACCAGTCCGATAATGATATAAGATATGGATGGCGGAATTAAAATCCCGGTGCATGCTCCCGCTGCCACCAGCGCGCAGGCATAGGGCTTGGGATAGCCTTTAGCTGTCAACCGGTCGATGGTGATCCTGCCGATGGCTGCGGCGTCGGCGGCATCCGAGCCGCTGATACAGGCAAAAAAACCGCAGCCCAGTACGGTGGACGTTCCCAATCCGGATCGATTTGCGCCCATGGTGGCTTCGGCCACGTCCAGCAGCTTGCCGGACAACCCGGTCCGCACAAGAATGTCTCCGGTAAGAATAAACAAAGGCACCGCAATCAATGCGAATGAATCGATCCCATCGAACAGCGCCTCGCCCAGTAGTGTGGGCGGGAGGACACCTGTTAACAGCAGCATGGCAAACGAGCCGATTCCAATGACGACCCAAACCCGGACGGCCAGCAAAATCAGCACGACCATCAATGCCAGCGGAACAAAGAAGCCCCATCCGAGAATGATTTCTTCTTGTTGCATCAAATATTGTTGAAGCATGTGTAGACTCCTAATCGAAAAGTTTCTTTCCCTCGAATATCGGTCGACCGGCCTTGAGGTCGGAGACATCTCGGATGACGGACTGAATCAGCCGTATAAGCATCATGGCGAACCCGAGCGGTACGGCAGCCAAAAACCAGGCCAGGCTGATTTGCAGGCCATGAGTCACCGAACCGAATTTAAGGGATACCAGAACCGTCTCAAGGGACCACCAGAAGGCGAGAACAGCCAGCACGATGGTGACCAGATCGCCTAAGATCATGATCATGGCACGCGCACGGTCGCCGACGAGCGGCAGGATTACGTCGATGCGGATGTGCGCACGCTCCTTAATGGCGGCCGATGCGCCAATCCATGAAACATAGATAAAGGCGTAGCGCGCGACCTCTTCCGCCCAGATCGAAGAGTAACTCAGTGCAAATCTTCGGAACACTTCCATAAAAATGGTTATCACGATCAGGGAATAAAGCGGCAGCAGCAACCATCGCTCGCCGTTTTCATCAATATTGTGGAGGATCGTTCGAATCGTCATGCGTCACATCCTTATTCTCATGCAAATTTCAAGTGATGAACGGGCGGCGCCTTTTTATGGACCGGCGCCGCCGTGTGTCAAAACTTATGCCTTAACGTCGTGCACGTAGTATCGTCCCATCGTATTGGCCGCATTGAGAAGCACATCAAATGTTTCCAACGATCCGGCCAGTTCTTTCTTAAAACTGTCCCATGCAGGCAACTGAGCGCCGGCTTTTTCGACCCACTGCTTCTTTTCATTCGCAGTGGGCACATAAAATTTCACACCGGCTGCAGCCAGTTCAGCCATGGCATAGGCGCGGGCAGCCGGCACTTTGGCCAGATTCTGCTGCATGGTGATGTCACTGGCGAAATCGATGCCTTCTTGGATTTTTTTGGGTAACCCTTCAAACCACTCGAGATTACAAGAATAAACTTGACTGTCGGGCACAGCGCCGTTGAAGGTCACCCAGTCCAGCACATCCTTGAAACCGAAAACATGCAGCGCTTCAACAGAAGGATCCAG
>RCNG010001635.1_pt1 | contig 11173 bp, 9 predicted proteins | sample 2041371 | NCBI WGS metagenome assembly RCNG01 (sample SAMN09708227, study PRJNA481090) | Marine sediment metagenome, whole genome shotgun sequencing project. | biome: marine sediment; feature: ocean; material: sediment; isolation source: Sewage treatment plant 1 marine sediment (STP1) ... | reverse complement strand
GGGACACTCCTCAGCAGGGCTTTCGCCCTCGGCAAAGTGTCTCTTAACTCAGAGCCCTTTTGTATCCGAGTTCAGCTGACGGGATACACGAGTGGACCTCGATGCCGGGCAACCAGAACCTGCATCGCAACGTTTTCTTCCGCGATGATGTAGGTCCCGACATGGTCTTTTCGGCCTTTGACTCCGATCGCCTGGAAGATCTGTGGACCTACCTCGAGACCCAGCGCGCTGCCGGTCACGAGTGCTTTGCGATCTCGCACAACGGCAACATCAGTAACAGTCTGATGTACGCACCCGTCGATTCCGAAGGCGTCCCGATCGACAAGCGCTACGCGGAGAGACGGAGCAAGAACGAGGTTGCGACCGAGATCCATCAGGTCAAAAGCTCATCCGATACGCATCCGGCGCTGTCGCCCAACGACGAGTTTGCCGATTTCGAATTGGAGTTCAAGGGTTTGATCGGCACGAACAATCCGACGGTGATCAGCAGAATCGACTACGGTTTCGTGCGCCAAGCCCTGATCAGTGGTCTGCGATTCCAGGAGGAGCTTGGCGTCAATCCGTTCAAGATGGGCATCGTCGGCGGAGCGGATGCGCACACGGCGCTCTCCATCAACGAAGAGTTCAATTTCAGCGGCCCGCACAACGTGTTCGACGCGACGCCCAAGGCTCGACTCGAGGGGGCAGTCAACAGTACAGGCGCATCTCCGGTGGCGTTGAGCTCCGCAGGCACCACCGCCGTCTGGGCACCGGAGAATACCCGCGAGGCCATCTTCGATGCCATCAAGCGCAAAGAGACGTATGGCACCTCCGGGACGCTGATTCGTCTCCGCCTCTTCGGTGGCTGGGACTACCCAAACGATCTGACGAACGACAAAGACTTCGTCGAGAAGGCGTACAAAGACGGTGTGCCCATGGGCGGCGACCTTCTCCAAAAGCCGGCCAGCGCTAAGGCGCCCACCTTCGCCGTCTGGGCGCTCAAGGACCCCGAGAGTGGGAACCTCGATCGCATCCAAATCGTCAAGGGCTGGCAAGTGAGAGGTCATGGTCGAGAAAGGGCCTACGACGTCGCCTGGTCGGACGGCCGTAGGCCCGATCCCGAGACGGGAAAGCTGCCGCCCGTCGGCAATAGCGTCGATATCAAGAACGCCAGCTATACGAACACCATCGGCGACAGCCAGCTAACTGCTGTTTGGACCGATCCCGACTTCGATCCGTCTCTCCATGCTGTGTACTACGTGCGCGTGCTCGAGATCCCGACGCCTCGCTGGTCCACATACGACGCCAAAACGCTCGGCATTCCAGTGCCCGACGGTGTACCGGCCACGATCCAGGAACGCGCCTGGTCCTCCCCGATCTGGTACACGCCGCCCGCGAAGGCCAAGAAGTAGCAGCCAAGACTGTCTCAAAAAGAGAGAGGGAGAGAGAGAATGACGACCCGAAAACTGTTCGCACTGCTGTCATTGACGCTCGCCGTGGCCTGGCAGGCCGGCGCAGCCAACGCACAGGACGCAAAGCCCAATATCGTCGTCATCTGGGGTGACGATACCGGCCGCAGCAACGTCAGCGCATACACCCACGGGACGATGGGCTACCGCACGCCCAATATCGATCGCATCGCCAAAGAAGGCATGATGTTCACCGATTATTACACCGAGAATAGCTGCACGGCGGGTCGCGCGGCATTCATCCAAGGTCAGGCTGTCTTCCGTACCGGCAACAGCAAGGTGGGTTTGCCCGGTGCCAAACAGGGGATCGACGCCAGAGACCCCACGATCGCCGAGTTGCTCAAGCCATTGGGCTACGCGACTGCCCAGTTCGGCAAGAACCACCTAGGGGATCGCAACGAATTCCTGCCCACGGTGCATGGCTTCGACGAGTTCTACGGCATTCTGTACCACCTGAACGCCTTGTACGAACCGTACGAACCGGACTACCCGAAAGATCCAGAATTCTTCGCTAAGTTTGGGCCGCGTGGACTCATGGATTGCAAGGCGAGCACAAAGGATGACAAGACGGTCGATCCCCGTTTCGGCAAGATGGGCAAGCAAGTCTGCAAAGACACCGGTCCGCTGACGCCCAAGCACATGCAGACGATCGACGATGAGCTCGCGGAGCGCGCCAACGACTACATGCAGCGTCAGGCCGAGGCCGACAAACCCTTCTTCATGTGGCTCAACTTCACGCACATGCACCTGTGGACGCAAACCAAGCCTGAAAGTATTGGTCAGTCCGGCCCGTTCATGAGCCCCTACGCCGACACGATGATCGACCATGACAAGAATGTCGGCCAGGTTCTCGACATGATCGACGCGCTGGGCATCGCGGAGAACACCATCGTCATCTACGGCACCGACAACGGTCCGCATGAGAACGCCTGGCCCGATGCCGGGACAACGCCGTTTCGCAGCGAGAAGGATACCGGCTGGGATGGCGCATTCCGTTCCCCGACGATGGTTCGTTGGCCCGGGAAAATCAAACCCGACCAGGTGTCGAACGACATCATGTCAAATCTCGACTGGATGCCGACTCTGCTTGCCGCGGCCGGGGATCCCAACATCAAGCAAAAGCTCCTGAAGGGCTACAAGGTCGCCAGGAAGAAGAAGTACAAGGTGCACCTCGACGGCTACAACTTCTTGCCTTACCTCACCGGCAAGGAAAAAGAAGGTCCGCGCAAAGAGTTCTTCTATTTTTCCGATAGTGGTGATCTGCTGGCCATGCGTGTCGAGAACATCAAATTCAATTTCATGGAGCAAGACACCTGGGGCACCTACAAGGTCTGGCAGTCGGAGTTCACGAATCTTCGGCTACCCACGGTTTCCAACCTGAGAACAGATCCCTACGAGCGCGCCAGCAAGACCTCGAATTCATGGTGGTCGTATCAGATGCACAAGACGTTCTATCTCTATCCAGCCATCGCGATTGCCAAGAATTTTCTGGCCACGTTCAAGGAGTTCCCGCCGCGCCACCCGGCGGCGAGCTACACCATGAGCAACGCCATTGAAGCCATCGATAGGTTGCAGGCCCACGGAAAGTAGACATGGCGATCCGAACACTGTTTGCACTACTTCTGTTGACACTCGCCGTTGCCTGTCAGAGCAGCGACAACAAGGTTGAGAGCAGGACGCCGGCGCCCGCTGAGACGCCCGTAGGGGATGACCGACTGACACCCGACGAAGCCAAAGACATCGCCAGGGAAGCCTACATCTTCAACTACCCACTAGTGATGATGTACCGGACGATGTACCTGCAGGCGATTGACACCAAGTCCAAGTCCTACAGCGGCGGCTTCGGCAAGTGGCTGCATCTCGGCACATCATCGCCCAAAGACACGGACATCGTTTCGCCGAACAACGACACGCCCTACTCGTACGCGTGGGTCGACCTGCGTTCGGAGCCCTGGGTGCTGACGCTTCCCAAGATCGAACAGAATCGCTTCTATACGAGTCAGTGGGATGATCTCTGGGGCTTCGTGCTCGACAATCCAGGGTCGGTCGAGGACGGCAACCGCGGCGTGCGCGTGCTGCTGGCGTCGCCTACCTGGAAAGGTGAGCTTCCGCGGGGCGTGAAACGGGTCATCCAGGGAGATTCCAGTTTCCTCGGCACGCTGACTCGGACGCAATTGATCGATCCCAAAGACCTGCCGAACGTCAAAAAGATCCAGAGCGAATACAAACTCGAACCACTCAGCGCGTACCTCGGCAAGCCAGCGCCCGAGCCAGCTTCCGCGATTGAATGGATGCCGTGGAAGGACGGAGTCGAGACCACTGACGGGTTCTGGGCCTACGTGAATTTCCTGTTGCCCCTTACGACGCCGAATCCACAGGACAAGCCCGTTCTGGATCGGATGGCCAAAATTGGTCTCATCCCAGGCAAGGCGTGGGATTCGTCATCGCTCAGCAAAAACGTGAGCGCGGCGATCGCGGATGGGATGAAGGACGCCCTGGCGGAATTGAAGAAGGGCTCGACCCATATCACCGATCCCAGTTTGTTCTTCCGTTCGCGCAAGGATCTCAACAAGGACTACTTCAGCCGGGCGCTGGGCGTGATGGTGGGCATCTTTGGGAACGTGAAGAAGGTGTCGGTCTATTTCGCCGTCCCCAAGGACGATCAGGGAGAGCTCTTCGACGGCAGCAAGGGCGACTACGCGATCACATTCACCGCGGATCAGATCCCACCTGCGAAGAACTTCTGGTCCTGGACCATGTACAAGCTTCCCCAACGCTGGCTGGTCGACAATCCGATCAACCGGTACTCGATAGGCAGCGCCACGCCGGGGTTGAAGAAAGCCGCCGACGGCTCCATCACCATCTACTTCCAGGCCAAGTCTCCCGGCAAGGACAAGGAAAGCAACTGGCTGCCAGCGCCTCAAGGACCTTTCTGGCTGGTGCTCCGCACTTACGGTCCAGGTAAATCCATCTTGGACAAAACCTGGAAGCTGCCCCCTGTGAAGAGGTTGAAATGAGTCACAAACCAATCGCCAAGTCCGTTCTTTTAACCGTGTTGATGTTCGGGCTCGCTGCGCCGGCGTGCGCCCAGGCAAAGAAGCACACGACCACCCCGGACGACGCGAAGGCAAAACAGGCCAATGCCCTCGGCATTCAGGCTTACATCTGGGGCTACCCGATGGTCGTGATGCAGAAGAGTCGGGACGCGATGACCAAGGGTGGGGATGCGCCAGTCACTCCGGAACAATTCAACAAGTCCGGGTTGCTCTTCGCGCCCGTGAATCAGGTCGCCAACGCTTGGGGGATGCTCGGGCCGAAATTTTCGGCAGTCCAGTCGGGAAACAGTGACACCCAGTACTCGGTGACCTGGTTCGATTCCACGGAGGAGCCGTATGTCCTGCATCTGCCGGACGCGAATGGGCGCTACTACACGTTCCAGTTCATCGATGCGTACACGAACAATTTTCACTATGCGAGTACCCGGACCATGGGGTCTCAAGAGCAGGCCTATGCGCTGGTGGCGCCAGGATGGAAAGGCAAGCTGCCGGCGAACGTGACCCGGGTGGATTGCCCGACTCCGACTGGCTTCATCATCGGCCGCTGGTTCGTTGCATCAGAGAAGGATGTCGCTGCGGTCAACGCGATTCAGAAGCAAGTGACGATGACGCCGCTCAGTAGCTGCGGGAAGAAACACACCCCGCCCACGGTGAAGGTGGTCCCCGCCAAGAAGTACACGGGCGACCTCGCGTTCTTCGAGCAGCTGGGCGATACGCTCGTGATCAATGGAGCACCGGCAGCAGATGCGGGCCTGCTGGGGTTGCTGAAGAACATTGGTCTGACGACGGACCACGGCTTCGACTCATCCGCCCTCAGTGACGCAGAAAAGAAATCGTTGGCACAAGCCGTCAAGGATGGTGAGAGCATGCTCGCGGCCAAGTCGGCGAGCATGGGCAAAAATGTGAACGGTTGGCAGCTTTCGCCAGTACTGGATGAGTATTTTGGCACCAGTTACCTGTTCCGTGCGGCGATCGGTTTCCAGGCCATGTTCGTCAATACGCCGATCGAGGCCTACTACCCTGGCGTATTCAAAGACACCGACGGCAAGGTGCTGGATGGCTCCGCAGGGAAATACACCATCACATTCCCGAAAGGGAAAACGCCACCGGCTGGCGCCTTCTGGTCCGTGACCATGTACGACGCCAAGAAGCGGCTCATGGTCGAAAACCCGATCAACCGTTACAAGATCGGCAGCGCGGACGAGATGAAAGCCGGCGCGGACGGATCGACCACAATCTACATCCAAGCCGACTCTCCGGGAAAAGACAAAGAGTCGAACTGGCTACCGGCACCGAAGGAACCATTCTACATGTTGATGCGGATGTACTTGCCAAAGATCGAAGTCCTGAATGGGCAGTATGAAATCCCCGGTGTCGTCAAAGGCGATCCCTAGCCATCTCCCGCCAGGATCCCGCTCGCGCTAGTCGACGGCCACGAGCTCGAGATGCTCCTCGATCCAAGTGGCGATTCGCGCGAGCGGCGCGCGACCTTGGATGACTTCGTCGATCAGAAACGCCTCGGCGTCATCCGCAGTGGCCCGTAGAGCGAAACCGTTGAGCTGCACAAAGATGGCCATAGTCGCAAACGCCACGCGCTTGTTGCCGTCGATGAAGGCGTGGTTGTTTGCAAGACTGTGGAGTAGTGCCGCGGCTTGCTCGCTGAGCGAGGCGTAGTAGCCGGAGCGTGGCCGGTGCAGCGCGGCATCGAGCATTCCGAGATCCCGAACACCCGGCTCGCCGCCATAGCGAGCGAGCAGCAGCGAGTGCAACACCAGCACTTCATCGAGCGTCGGATAGATCGTGGTGGACACAGACCCGCCTATTTTGCCAGCCGTGCAAGCAGCTCATCGTGCTCGACCAGCACGGCCTCGGCCGCTTCTCGAAACGCCGGGCGCACGCGCTTTCTGGCAAGGTAGTCTCGGACGGCTTCCGTCAGGAGCCCGGCAAGCGTCCGCCCCTCCTCGCGTGCATGGGCGCGGAGCTCCTCCAACGCCTCCGGCTCCATCTTGGAGCTGAATTTGACCATTTCACTCATCAATTCAGAGTATGAAGCATGGTCTTGACCTGTCAAGATCCGTCAAGTTCAGAGCAGATCTCTGAGGTTTGCGAACCACTAGCCACGCATCTGGCGTGGCCCGGGGCAACTCGGCGGGAGGCAGGTCGATAGGCAAGACATGTCTCTTCAGCGAGTTGACGGGGTGTCCCTTTTAGAGGACACTTAGCCTTGGAGGTCCGGCGGCGGAAACTCGTCCTCTATGAGACTGCCAATGGCAGGTGTCCCTGGCGTGAGTGGTTCGATGGACTCAAGGATCAAAAGGCCCAAGCCGCAATCGACGCCCGACTCTTGCGGCTTCAACGTGGCAACCTCGGCGACTGCAAAGGAATCGGAGCGGGCGTCTCGGAGCTACGGGTCCACGTCGGCGCTGGATGCCGCATCTACTTTGGGCAGGATGGTGACACGCTCGTCGTACTTTTGTGCGGCGGGAGCAAAGGCTCGCAGAAGCGGGATATCGACCGCGCGAGGGCCTACTGGAATGACTACCAGAGTTGAGTGATGGGTGGACGTGCACAGGACTATGAAGAGACGTTGCTCGAAAGGCTTCGCGACCGCGAGTATGCGGTGGAGTATCTGAACGCTGTACTGGCGGAGGACGGTGAAGACCCCACCGGGGACTTTCTGGCAGCTCTCCGACTGGTCGCAAAGGCTCAAGGGCTGACGATCACCCAGCTTGCCCAGGACGCGGAGCTCGGCAGGCAAGCACTCTACCGCTCGCTATCCAAGCAAGGCAATCCGGAGCTTGAAACGTTAACCCGTGTGCTCCGGGAACTCGGCTTTCGCCTGGCCGTTGAGAGCGCTGCATGAGGCGAGGGCTAGCCCCCAGATTCCTGTCAGGGGAGAAACTCTTGCAAGCCGGGATAGAAATCCTGCTTCTTCACGAGCTCCGGAGCCGGCGTGTACCAGATCGGTGACGACCAGGCGCGTTCCTGGATGGTCGCAGGGACGTCCGATGGCGGATCGATACCCAAAGCCTTGGCATCGAAGGTTGTCCAGCGGGGCGTCGGTATTTCGATCACGCGTGTGTAGTACACAGCATGCTGAGACGGGTCGAAGTCCGGGTCTGTCCAGACAGCCGCGAGCTGTGTATCGCCAATATCATTGGTGTAGCTCGCGTCCTTGATGTCGACCGTGTTGCCGACCGCCGGCAACTTGCCCGTGTTGGCATCTACTTTGCGCCCATCTGACCAAGCGACGTCGTAGACCCTCTCCCACGGGTGGCCGTCTTTGTACCAGCCCTTGACGATCTGGACGCGATCAAGGTTACCGCTGTCGGGATCCTTGAGGGCCCAAACTGCGAACGTCGGAGCCTTGCTCGCTTTGTTCGGCAAATCCTGCCCCATGGGCACGCCTTCTTCATAGGCCTTCTTCACGAAGTCCTTGTCTTCAACGAAGTTCTTCGGAAAGCTCCAGCCACCAAAGAAGCGTACCCGAATCAGCGGGCCTGAAGTGCCGAAGGTCTCCTTGCTCTTGATAGCGTCGAAGATCGCTTCTCTCGTGTTCTCGGGAGCCCAGACACCGGTCGCTCCCGGTGTACCAAAATTCTTCGGCGGCTCACCAGCAACAGTGGTGCCCGAAGTCAGGCGGATCTTCGGTGTGTCGTCTGTGTTGCCGTGCACGCCCGTGTAGTTGTTCTCCTCATTATCGGAAAACGCGTTGTGTGAGTCGGCACCCGAGACGACGCCGTACTTGAAGGGGTTCGCGCCGATCATCTCCTGGAACCCCTGACCGTCAGTCAGCGCCCGGCGCACGTAACCATTGTTGACCCTGCTGACGACACCACCTGAGCCAAGCAAATGCTTGTAGCTGGTCTCGAAGCCGGCGAACTCATCATTCGGCGACAGCGCCGGATGGGTCTCCGATTGCCCCTTGGTCTGGATGATCTCGGTGGCCGGCGTATTGCGGTTCGAGCGTTCAGCCCATTGCCTATCAATGAACCTGCCATCGGACATGGTGGGCGCATACATCAGACCGTTGCTCACATTGGCGTTATGGGGGATCGAGAAATTCTCGTGTCCTGCGGCACGCTGCACCTCCTGGTAGGTCCACAAATCTTCCCTGTGGATTGAGTCCATGGAGGAGAAGGTCGTGTCTGGACCCTTGTCGTCCCGAAAGAACACGTTGTGGTGCATGTTTTCGTACATGGCCTGTGAGGTCCATTCGAACGCGATCAGCGTGGTGAACTTGCCCGGCTCGTTGTGCTTGTTAGCGGCAGCTTTTTGTTTCTCCCAGGCAGAGGACAGGAGTTTTGGGTCATTCATATAAGGAATCGGATTCATACCGGCGACCGAGTCCATGATTTGCTGGAAGGCTTCCGCGCCCTGCTTCGGATCACCCGAGAGAATCAATTTGCCCATCGGCGTTTTTGACATCGAGCTAGTCTTATCAATGATCAACGGCATGATACTGAGGTATTCGGCATGGTCGGTCACCGCACACCAGTCATAGGGCGTCCGTTTCTGCACCGTGGTGCCACTGACGATTTTCTTGATGGCCTCACCCTTGCAGAAGCGAAAGGCATCGTCCGGCGTGTTGCGGGTACCCATGGCGAAGGCGTCCGGCGAGTTCGCCGTATGCAGATGCTGCTCACCGAAGTAGACGTTCTTCAGCGGGTTGGGTGCGTCCGAAGCGCGACCCGGCTCCCCGACGGGCGACGGTCCCGAGGGCGTGTCTGCGACCTTGGGTTCGCTCGGAGGCGCCTCCGCAGGTGCGGGCCCGGCGTCTGCCGCATCCGGGACCGGCGTATCTTTGGCCTTCTCGCCACCCTGACAGGCAACGGCGAGCGCTAACAACAACAGTGTAAACAGCTTTCGGCTCGTCATGCTCTTCCCTCTTTCTCTCTCGCTGAAAGACCGTGGCGGCCGCTACTTCGTAGCCTTCGCGGGCGGCGTGTACCAGATCGGTGAGGACCAGGCGCGCTCTTGGATGGTCGCCGGGACAGCCTTCGAGGGCTCGACGCCGAGCTTCGCGGCGTCATAGGTCGACCAGCGTGGAGTCGGGATCTCGAGGACGCGCACGTAGTAGACGGCGCGTTGCTTGGGATTGAAATCCGGATCGGTCCAGACGACGCTCAACTGCGTGTCGCCGATGTCGTTGGTGTAGGTCGCCTTGCCAATGTCGACCGTGTTGCCGACAGGAGCCACCTTGCCATTCTTCCCGACGGTGCGCTCATCCGAGAGCGCCACGTTGTAGATGCGCTCCTTGGCCTTGCCTCGCTCAACCCAGCCCTTGACGATTTGGATACGATCGAGGTTGCCACTCTGTGGGTCTTTGAGCGCCTGCACCGCGAAGGTGGGTCCCTCCATGCCCTCGGGCCTCGCGGCCAAGTCTCCGCCCATCGGCACGCCATTCGCATAGGCCTTCTTGACGAAGCCTTCGTCGCTCGGGAGGTCGTCCGCGTAATCCCAGCCGCCGAAGAAGCGAAGGCGAATCAGGGGTCCCGAGGTGCCGTACGTCTCCTTGCGCTTCATCGCGTCGAAAATGGACGCCCGGGTGTTCTCCTCGGCCCAGACGGCCGTTGCGCCTGCGGACCCAACGATCGTTGCCGGTTCACCGCTTGCGTTCGGTTTCGGGTCGAGCCGGACCTTGGCGGTGTCGTCAGCCACTCCGTGCGCGCCGTGCCAGTTGAACTCCTCGTTCCCCGAGTACCCCGAATGCACATCCGCACCAGCGACAATGCCGTACTTAAAGGGGTTCGTCCCCAGCTTCTCTTCGTGGATCAGCCCGGCGGTGAGCGCCTGACGGATGTAGCCGTTCTTGACCTTGCTGACCGTCGATGTGCCGATGAGGTTCGGGAACATCTCGAAATCCGCGAACTCATCGTTGGGTGAGAGTGAGGGATGGGTTTCGGAGGCCCCCTTGGTTTGGACCATCTCGGTCAGCGGCTCGTTGAGTGCCCGTCGCTCCGCGTAGCGGGCGTCGATCGGATCACCGCGGTGGTTCGTGGGCGCGTACATCAAGCCGTTGGATACATTGCCGTTGTGGGGAATGGCGATGGCATCGAGACCCATGTCACGCTGGACTTCGAGATAGGTCCATAGATCTTCGGGATCGACCGAATCGATCGAGGAGTAAGGTGCTTCGGGCCCAGTGTCGCCACGAAAGAACACGTTGCGATGCAGGTTCTGGCTGTCAGGAATCGAAGTCCATTCAAAGGAGATGATCGTGGTGAACCTGCCTGGGTCGTTGTACTTGTTCGCCGTGTCGACGTGGCGCTTCCAGTTGGACCGGATCATCTTGGGGTCCACGAAATCCAAGAATGGGCCCTCTGGAACGGCGCTCGTGATCGACGCGATCACCATCGAGGCAGCCTTGTTCTTGTCGGCGGGATCGGAGCTGTTGATCAGCTTTGCGAGTGGGTTGTCATGGAGCGGGCTCTTCGGGTCGGCGAGCTGTATGAACACACCCAGATACTCCGCGTGGTCGGTCAGTGCGACGAAATCGTAAGGCGTCGCTTTCTTAAACTTCTCGCCCGTGGTCGATAGCGTAATCTCCTCGCCCATCCCATAGAGGTACGCGTCGTCCATCTTCTGCCGGACGCCCATCGCGTAGGCGTCGGGGGACATCTCGGAGTGCAGATGCTGCTCGCCGAAATAGACGTTGCGGAGCGGGTT
>RCNG010001634.1_pt1 | contig 11173 bp, 8 predicted proteins | sample 2041371 | NCBI WGS metagenome assembly RCNG01 (sample SAMN09708227, study PRJNA481090) | Marine sediment metagenome, whole genome shotgun sequencing project. | biome: marine sediment; feature: ocean; material: sediment; isolation source: Sewage treatment plant 1 marine sediment (STP1) ... | reverse complement strand
GGCGAACCCCGCTTCCTCGACATTGGCCTGCCTCCCGGCGGCATCGTCTATGCCTGTCTTGCCGAGACCATCGTGCTCGCCCTGGAGGGCCGCTACGAGACCTTCACCGTCGGACGCAACATCGAATGGGAGAAGGTGCGCGAGATTTATCGACTGGGACTCAAACACGGCATGGAGCTGGCCGCCATCTCCGGCGTCAACGGCCTCTACACCGATGAGGACATCGCAAATGTTCGGAAGATGGCCCTGCTCGCACGCGAAAAACATGCATCAGCGACCACCGGCTCGGCTGAGCAACAAGTAGAAGGTCCCACGCCGGCAACCGTCAATTGAACGCAGCTGAAAGGTTCATCACGTGAGCACAACCAAAGAAATCATCAGCATTAGCCTGGGTCCCGGCAGCGAGGACTATGTTTTCGATTCGACCTTTATGGATCAGCCGATTCGTGTTCATCGGATCGGCGTGGATGGCGATCGGGGGCGTGTACGTAAGATCCTGGAAGAGTGGGACGACAAGGCTGCCGCCTTCGCGGTCGGCAATCTACTCGACCCCTACGTCCTCGGGGACAAAGCGGCTCAAGCAGAGCAAAAAAAGCAGGTGGCAGAATTATGCCGTGACCTCCGGACTCCGCTGGTGAGCGGCGATGGGCTGCGCCGGATGGGTGAAGAGTGGTCCATCCGTCACCTTCAGTTCAAATTCGGCGACAGCTATTTCAACAACACCAAGGCCCTGTTCTTCTCTGGCCGCACCAACGCCTCCCTGGCGGGTGCGCTGTCGGAGTATACGGAAAACCTGCTCTTCGCAGATTCGTTGCTGGAACACGACTGCCCGGTATTTCTCAAGTCGGTGCCGGCACTGTGGGCCTACGCCGACTCCCTGCGCGGCCGCCTCTATCGCCTGCCCGGCCACTGGCTCGGCAATGTCCTGTCTCCGCTGCGCGAATCCAACAAGAAGCGCCTGCGCAAAGCCGTTCGGGATTCGTTCACCCTCGTCGTCCCCCAGAATGGATTCTTCCGTTATCTGGAAGGCATGGAGCGGGACGAACTGAAGGAGAAGATCGTCATTACATCCGCGGCCACGGAAGAGCGGATCAGCTATCTTGGGGATCGCGGGGTAGACACCATCATCGACACCACGCCTCAGATCCTCGACCGGGTCGTCGACGCCAACACCCTGGAGGCGGTGTTGGTCGCCACGGTGGGCGGCGAGGAAGGCGTGCTCACCCAGGACGACATGCTGGAGATCGCCAGCACCCAACGCATGGTGCCGCGGGTGGTCTACCCATCCGGTACGCCCAAACGAAAGAATCGATTTGCCTTCGTGGTTCATCCCCTCGCCCAGGAGCACCTGAAGAAAGACAAGATTGTCGGTACGCTGGACAAGTATATGCCCAAGGGCTTTATCGACATGGTCGAAAAGGCCATTGCCTACGCTCCGCCCTGGGTATACTGCAAATTCTCCGGCGTGGTTTCCCCGACCGGGGTCGAGGCCGAGGGCTGGCTGATCACGGTGGGCGGCACGCCCAAGCAGATGCTGGCCCACTCGCCCGAGTTCACCTACAAGCGATTGCTGAAGGCCGCCAAGATGGCCAAGAAAATGGGGGCCCAGATTATGGGGCTGGGCGCGTTCACCAAAGTGGTCGGTGACGCGGGCGTTACCGTCGCCAAATTGGCGGATATCCCCATTACCACCGGCAATAGCTACAGCGCGTCGGGCGCGCTCTGGGCCGGAGCCGACGCCGCCCGTCGCATGGGATTCTTGGAAATTACCAGCGGCAAACGATTGAAGGCCAAGGTCATGGTGGTTGGCGCCACCGGGGCCATCGGTTCCGTGTGCTGCCGCCTTCTCGCCTACGCCTTCGAAGAAATCTACATGGTCGCCACCCGCGACGCCAAGCTGCTCGCCCTCCGCGAGTCGGTATTGAAAGATTGCCCCGAGGTTACCGTGCACGTGACCACGCGCGCCGACAAATACATCGGCGACATGGATTGCATCGTCACCGCCACCTCCGGTGCGGGGAAGAAGATTCTGGATATCATGCAAGTGAAGCCCGGTTGCATCATCACCGACGTGGCCCGCCCGCTTGACCTGCCGCCGGAAGATGTCGCCAAGCGGCCGGATGTGTTGGTGATCGAGTCCGGCGAGATCAAGATTCCGGGAAATCTTCGCTATGGCGATATCGGCCTGCCCGAAGATGTCGTCTACGCCTGCCTGGCGGAGACCGTTGTCCTCACGCTGGAAGGCCGCTTCGAGATCTATACCGTCGGGCGGAATATTGAGTGGGAAAAAGTGCGCGAGATTTACCAGATGGGACTCAAGCACGGCATGGAGCTCGCCGCCATTTCCGGTATCAACGGGGTGTATACCGACGAAGATATTGCGCGAGTCAGAGAACTTGCCATCGCTGAGCGAAAAAAGCGAGGAATACCCATTCCCAGCACCGTGAATGATCAGTCAGCCGAGTAGCTGGGTCCCCAGGGGCGCAAATCAAGAAAGCGGATAGCCCCTTGCCCGCCCGGCCCTTCGCCCTCCGCAAGCCCGCAAGCGGGCAAGCGGGAGGGCAGGCCACCCGCGGGCAGCGGGGCCACTACGAACGTGTTTCTTTGCGAAAACCTGTTCGTAGTGGCGCCGCACCTGTCACGCCGTAGCGCGCAGCGCGAAGGAGGAAGCACCCGCCGCACTCAACTTGGGTCCTCACACATACGCCTTCAGCGGGTGCAAGGCGCTATCTTCCCACTTTCTTGATTTGCACCCGATTCCTGGCGTCTGAGCGGTCTGTTCTTGGCCGGTCGGCGCAAGCTTGCTAGACTAACGAACGTTGTTGCAGCAAGGAAAACTTGCAGCGGCATATTCCCGGTATTCCAAGGAGTCCGGCATGCCATGTGCTGATACTTCTTAACAGGTAGCAGGTACGTGACACGGCAACCCCATAGACTAAAATGGTGCAGAAAGATCCTTGGTGCAATCGGGATTCTTGCCCTGCCTTGTGCAACGCCGGCGGTTGATTTCCCTGTCAAGATTTCCCTGGCGGAACCGGGAGAAGAGCCTGAACCTGAGGAGAGCTGGATCGATCGCTCCCACAAGACTCTGAGTGAGCAGGTCATCTCGTCCGGCAAGTGGTTCGATTCCTTTTTTGGCGATGAACGTGCGGAGGAGGAGATCCGAGGCACTCGGATACGACTACGCAGCTCGGTTCGGTGGGAAGAAGGCGGAGACGTCAGCCCCCGGCTCGGCGTCAACGGCAAGTTCTCACTGCCCAACCTCGACGACCGGGTCCAAATCGTCATCGACAGCCTCGCCAGCGACGACGGAGATCTTCCCGCGGAGGAATTCATTCGGACCGCGTTTCGGGATATCGAAGACGACTTCGACTTGTCCGCGGCCACTCGACTCCTGATCGGCGATACCGACGATGCCCTGCTGGATCTGGACCTCGGCCTGAAATTCCATTCCGATCGCGTCAGCCCCTTTGTGAAATTTCGGGGTCGAAAATTATACAACCGGGAAAAACTGGTCCTGCGCTGGTCCCAGTTCTTCTTTTGGGAATCCGATGACGGATTCGGCGAGACCAGCCGATTCGACCTCGACGTCCGCCCGACACCCGATCGGTTTTTCCGTTCCACCACCCAGGGAACCTGGTCCGAGTTCAGTCACGGGGTTGATCTCGTTCAGCGATTCTCCGTGTACCAGCATTTTGACCAGCGGCAGAAAGCCATTGGCCTCGCCGCGGCAGCCCTCGCGACAACGGACCCTGACGAATTTACGGAATTCCAGGCCTCCATCAAGTACCGCCAACGGCTCTGGCGCGACTGGCTCTTCTTCGAAGTCGAACCCGAGGCCATCTTTCCCGAGGAGCGTGACTACAAATTCTCTCCCCGCCTGAATGTCCGCTTCGATATCATCTACGGTGATTACCAACACTGAACGTCGAGAGAGGTCAGATCAGGGTTCGAGGAATTCCTCTGGATCTCCGAACGCTTCGTCCACGGTCGGACGGTTTAACTGTTCGGCGAGGGCACGAGCGAGGGTGCCTTCCGACAAGGCGAACAAACGGGCGGCCGCGCCGTCCTGGCGAGCCTCCAACGCCAGCAAACCGCGCAGCAAATTGGCTTCAGATCCTTCTTGGCCATCCAACCGAATAAATTTTTCCTGAATGCTGAGATCGCGGAGCGCGAAGGTCATTGCCAATTCGCCCTGCGGTATCCGTTTGGTGACCTGAACGGCATTTCCCGATACGCCCTCGATAATCAGTCGTTCCGGCCCCTTGCGCAGCTGCACAAAAATCTCCTGCCCAACCTGGTTGGTGAACGTGTCGATCAGCCCGGTATGCAATCGAAGCGCCTGGGTTAACTCCAGGCTCACTTCCCCCACTTTGTCGCCAAATGCCTTAAGAACCGGGTCGTCTTCTGCGGCCTGGAGGCGGTTTATGGCGGTGCCAGAACCTCTCTCAGTGATGATGTCGCCGGCAACGTTCTGGACCAGCGAGGCAAATGCCTTGCCCTGTACTTCTGCTCCCAACACGTCGATGTCCGATGCGCGCTCCAAACGCACAACTTCGGTTTCATCAGCCCATTCGTCGTTGTACTCACGGTACAGCGATGCCGCTTCCAGGTAATTCCCCGCCTCCAGCAATTCGGAAGCCGAATTCTCCAAGCCGCTCAGTACATCTTTGATTCCTTCTTGCAGGGCATAGGCTCGACGGCCAATCGCAATTTCACATCGTTTGGCAAGTGCCCCGAATTCATACGCTTCGGCCTCGCGTCGCAGATCCTTGAGTGCATCGATTCGCGATGGTTCATCTCGTTCCCGTCGCGAATCATCGGTTAGCACACCAAACTGAGCCTCCAGGTCGCGTCGTTTCTCGACGTTGGCACGCTTGCCCTTGTCACCGATTCTTTTCGGAGCGGGCGACGCCTTGACCACGGAAGACGTGTCTTCGGCATTCGGATAGGCGGACGAGACGGGTTCGACAGGGGGGGCGTCTCCAGTACGCGTGATCCCGTACAGGATTGCGCCGGCAACTGCGATCGCTCCCATCACACCGGCGATGACCTTCTTGGGTGAGCCGCTGGTGGCAGGCACCGCCACCGGCACCTCGGTCACCACGGTGGTGCGTCGGGTACTTTTCCGAGTCGAGGGTTCCAGCAGCGAGTGGGCCGGACCGGGAGCGGCAGCCTCCGGCATGGAGCCGCTCAAGACACGCAGAATGTCCGCACCGCACGCCTCCCAGTTGGGATATCTATATTTTGGCTCCCGCGCCATCATCACATCCAACAGCCGCACAAACGCATCGGACAGCTTTGGATTCAAGCTTTGGGGTGCCGGCGCTTTCTCCGAAAGCTGCTTGGTGACGACCTCCACCAGGTTTGCGCCTTCGAAGGGGGTGCGACCGGTCACCATATGGTAGAGCGTGGCCCCCAGCGAATACATGTCTGCACGCGTGTCAACGGAAGAGCTTTCCTTGGCCTGCTCCGGCGACATGTAGTGCGGTGTTCCAATGACCATCTCTCCGGTAGAGGGCTTGTCCGTATACTTGGCATGTGACTTGGACACACCCAGGTCCAGGATCTTGACCTCGGCGTCCTGGGCGATAATCACATTGCTGGGCTTGATGTCGCGATGAATCAGACCACTCTTTTTCCAGGCATACCCAAGACCCAGCGCGATCTTGCGGCTGATCTTCAACGCAGCCCGCTCATCGATTTGTCCGCGGTTGTCGATCATGTCGTGAAGGTCGAAACCTTCCACATACTCCATCGCCATGTAATAGATCTCGCCATACTTCCCTGCGTCGTATGCCGTTGCGATGTTGGGATGACTCAACGACCCCTGCATGCGTACCTCGGAGAGAAATCGCTCCAGGAACGTGATGTCCTGGGTCAACGCGGGAGGCAGCACTTTCAGGGCAACCAGGCGGCTCATGGATGTTTGCTCAACCAGGTAGACGTTGCCCATCCCACCGGTGCCGATCTTCCGGATCACCTTGTAGCCATCAATCAATGTGCCCGGTCCCACGGGTGTCAGCGGGACCACCACCTTCTCCGCACAATCCGGACAAGGGATCACGTCTCCGCGCATGCTGGTGTCTGCCTTAATGACAGCACTGCAAGCAGGGCAATAGAAATTGATATCGTTCATGAGTTCGTCATTCAGGTGAAGGCAGCGGATCCAATACCCAGCGCTTGTTGTACCAGAAATAGTGCTCGGGGTGTTGACGGATGAGGCCATCCAGGGAGGTCAATACGGCCTGTGTCATGCGCAGCCAATCCTCCCGCTTATCCATCTCCGGATCGGGGAACACCAACTCATGAAACTCCCATTGGTGCTGCGTCCATCCCACCCGCGACACGCAGGCCACCTGGATGGGAACCCCGGCGCTGCGGGCGAACATGGCCATCCCGGCCCCGATATTGGCGGTGCCACCCAAAAACTGAATGGGAAGTGACTCCGTGGGGGCACGAACATCAGGTAAAATCGCCAACACTTTCCCTTTTTTCAGTCGCCGGATAACCCCCTGGAGAACCCGGCTGTCATTCAGGACTGTGTCCACGCCGGTCGTCCCGCGGAGTCGATTCAGGAAATCATCCGCGAGAAGATTCTTCTGGCGTCGGGCGATAAAGAACATGGGCACCCCGCGAAGATGCGCGATGATTCCAGCCATGTCCCAACCACCGAGGTGCGGGACCGCCAGCACCACTCCACTGTCTTGGGCGGCCAATTCCAGCTTGGCAACCGCATCCATGTTGGTCATCAGCCGTTCCGCCCTCGGGTACGTCAGCTTGGGCATTCGGATCACATCCACCACGGTGAAACAAAGATTTCGCCAGGACCGCCAGGCGATGCGCCGGGCATTGGCTTCCGAGCAGGTAGTCTCACCCAGAACGTGTCGGATACGGCGGCGGGCCTCGGTGACTCGGAACCGGGCTCCAAAATGAGTCAGGAATGCAATTCCCCAAGCAAGGCCCAGCGCAGCGCGCAACGGCAACAGATTGCAGATGGCACTGAACAGACTGAGAGCCGCGTATTCAATGATGTGTTTCGGTCGATGCACAGCGCACACTATTAGGGATTTGGCACCCATAATTCCACCCGAAACCGAAAACTGTGAGGCGGCCATCCTCCCCTGACGCTCGCCCGAATCTGTCATATTTCCGGCCGAATCAAACGCCGAAACCAACTTTTTGACAAGATGTAAGCCACGGGTCTACACCGCGTTCCCTACAGTATCAAGCCGCAGAGCAGGAGATACTCCCCGTATGAGCACCCCCAGTACCTGCCGCAATTGGAAAACCGGAGCCCTGCCCCCGCTAGTCTCCTGCCTCATCGAAGACCTGAATGGATCACCCCTCCGGCAATGGCGGAATTCCGCCGCCGTTCTGACTACTGGCCCGGGGCGGGTGGGTGACCCGAAGCGGGTAACGCAACTTCAAGTCGCCGTCCAACAGGATTTCGATCCAGTGGGTCCCCACTTCCTCAAACGAGACATTCAAGAAGGCCTCTACGTTCGTCGCCGTCGCTTCCGGTCCCGGTAGCCGCACAGGAATAATCTTTCCCTGTACCAACACCGAGCCCTGGTCCGGCTTGAGAATCCGGGTCGCTTGGTTGAACTCCCCTTCCCCACTGCACCAACGCGTCACCATGAACAAACGCGGATAGCGCACCGGCAGGCTCTGGGCGACAATGGCATCGAACAGACCAATGAGCATGAACTTTCCATTGCGTTCCTGCCGGACATCGTCGCAGAGAATACTGGATTGCAGATCGGGAATCATGGTGGCCAGTATCTGACCGCCTCTTGAATATTGCAACCGTCGATTCCAGTTCGTATGCTACGCCGGTGAACTCCCTTCCATCTCCCGACGACGTTTTCCACTTCTGGTTCGCCGGTGCGGATCGCGACCCAGTCAAAGCGGCGGCTCGCGGGGCGCTATGGTTTGCCAGCTCTCCCGATTTTGATCGGGAAATCAAATCGCGCTTCAGCGCGTTGGTCGAGGCAGCGGTCGGCGGTGAGCTGGATGCATGGCAACACCAGCCACTCAGCTGTATGGCTCTCATCATCGTCTGCGATCAATTCCCGCGAAATATGTACCGGGGAAGCACCCAGGCATTTTCATTCGATGCGCGCGCTCTCCAGGCATGCCTCGCGGGCATCGAAGCAGGACTCGATCAAACACTATCCGCTGTCTGCAGAGGGTTCTTTTATCTCCCCATGGAACATTCGGAAGACCTGGCCATCCAGGAACAAGGCGTCGCGTGCTACCAGGAGCTTGCCGAACAAACCGACTCAGCGTTTTCCAAGATCACGGCGAACTACCTGGTCTACGCGCGACAGCATCGTGACATTGTCGCAGAATTCGGGCGCTTTCCCCACCGGAACGAGATCCTCGGCCGCCCATCTTCGCCCGAAGAACGTTCGTACCTCGAGGGTGGCGGCGCAACGTTCGGCCAGTGAATCGCTTGGCAGGTGCAAGCAGCCAGGCGTATACTGCCGCGAGATGAAGACACTCCTCGGATTTCTGTACGACGACCCGGCAACGGCTTGTTTTCTCGGGAGGATTCTGTGACCACCCAGGACCTGTGGGAGGGCCGCCCCGCGGCGCGATCCGGAGTCCTCTCGCCCCGCGGGGCGGGCCTCCCACACTTTCTGACCTGTATTCGTGGCTCTGCCGCGCTGCGGGTTGCCCTGCTGGTGGGCTGCCTTGCCATTCCGGGCTTCGAGGTCGAGGCCCAGACTCCAACTCCACGCGTTCGAACCTGCGCAACCTTCAATTTCTCTCCCACGGAGAAACGTTGGATCCAGGAGCAGCTCATCGTCCGCTACGCGCGCGTGGCGTCCCGCGCCACCTTCAAGCGATCCGGCCCCGTCTACCCCGGCACGATTCCCGTCGTGTTTCACGTCATCCATAGCGGCGAGGAAGGCCGCGTGGATCGGAGCGTGATCGACGAGCAGATGGACATCCTCAATGCCGCATTCGCCCCGATTCAATTTGGCCTCGCCGATGTCGAGTATGTCGACAATGCAAACTGGTTTGAGATGAATCCGTTCTCGCTGGCCACCTTCTTCAGCAAACTTTTCCTGCAACGCGACTACACCACCACGTTGAACATCTACACAGGAAAACTGACCGGGGGATTTCTCGGCTGGGCCTGGTTTCCTTTCCTGGCCGAATACTTGCCGGTATTCGACGCGGTTACGGTCGACTATGGCACCCTGCCGGGCGGAGACCTTGACCCATACAACGAAGGCGACACCATCGTCCACGAGGTCGGGCACTGGGCAGGACTCTTTCACACCTTCCAGGGGTGCTGGGGACCCGGAGACTGGATCGCGGACACGCCCGCCCAAGCCGCTCCCTCTTACGGGTGCTTTGAAGAAATCGACTCCTGCCCCTTCCAGCCCGGACTCGATCCTTCAAACAACTATATGGACTACGCCACCGACCCCTGCGCCACCGAATTTACGCCCGGCCAGGAAGACCGTATGCGCTGGAGCCTCGCCACCTACAGACCACAAATCTGGCTGCGCCTGGTTTTTGGCAATAACTGAGTGTGCGTTTGGACACCGACCATCGTGCCAATAGCGATTGCCGTGGCATGAAACTAGCTTATTTTGTTGGTCCGTAAACGCCACATCAGGCAGGGTTTTCGTACTCGTCATGCTCATCACTGTCAAATCCGGATCCGCAACCCCAGCCACCTATCCGCTGGGTCCCGGCCACATGCTGATCGGGCGCGATCCAACCTGCGAAATCAGACTTGCAGATCTGCAAGCTTCGCGCCGCCACGCCTGCATCCATCGACTGGGTACGCGGTACGAAATCGAAGACCTTCGCAGTGGCCACGGAACCCTGGTGAATGGAAGTCCCATTTCTCGACACCAGTTGCAGGACGGCGACCAGATTCAAGTCGGAGACACCGAAATGGCCGTCCTCACGGCGAATAGCCGACTGGATCTGGACACTGCCGGCACGAGCCGCGATCTTCTCCACGAATTGAGGAACCCACTCCTGGTCATCCAGCTTTCCCACCAATCGATACTGGACCAGCTCGATTCGGCGAACATGCAGGATGTGGATCGCGACGTCCTCAAAGAACTCTTGGGGAACATGCAGTACGGCATCGATCAACTCAAAAAGGTCGCCAACACGGTCCACGTCGGATCCTAAGTCCAACGATCCCACGGTCCAACAGTCCTACAACCTCATTTTCCCGTCGCACCCGGCCCTCCCCTCTGCTTTAGTAAGGGCACGTGAGCGGAACCAAACCCAGCCTGTTTCCATTTTTAGAGAGCGCGCGGGGCTATCGCCTGCCCACACTTCGGGCGGATCTGGTTGCCGGCATTACCGTGGCCGTCTTTGCCGTGCCCCAGACCATGGCCTACGCCATCCTCGCCGGCGTTCCCCCCGTCTATGGCCTCTACGCGGCCATCGTCATGTCGGTGGTTGCCGCGCTGTGGGGAAGCTCCGCCTACGTCAACACCGGCCCCTCCAACTCGGCGGCCCTGCTCACCGCCGCCGCGGTTCTCCCCTTTGCCGCCCGCGGTGATCACCTCGAAATCGTATTTGCGTTCACCTTGCTGGTCGGCATCATCCGCCTGCTCATGGGCCTGTTCCGCTTCGGATCCCTCGTCGACTTTGTCCCCGAACCCGCCTTCCTCGGCTTCACCATCGGGGCCGGCACCCTCATCGCACTCGGGCAGCTCCACCTCCTGTTCAACATCCCCCGCCCGGATCAGTCCTGGTTCGTCCTGCGCACTCTCGAGGTCCTCGGCAGCCTTCCCCAGGCCAATCCCTTCGCCATTGCCATCGGTCTGGGCACGGCCGCACTCATGCTCGCCGGCGGCCGGTTCGCCCGCAGGTTTCCCATCCCCCTCATCGCCATCGTGCTCGCTACCGTCGCCGCCTCGGTGGCCCCCCCATCCAGTTCCCCCATTCGCCTGGTGCAGGACATCGCACTCGTGCCCACCGGCCTGCCGACCTTTCATCTCCCCCTGTTCGACCCCCTCATTCTCTGGACCCTGCTGCCCGGCGCCTGCGCCGTGGCCGTGATCGGCCTCATCGAAGCGGTATCCATCGGCCAGAGCCTCGCCCTCAAGCACAACCAGACGCTCGACTACAACCAGGAGTTCGTGGGGCAAGGACTCAGTCACGTGGTCAGTGCATTTTTTCAGGG
>RCNG010001631.1_pt1 | contig 11180 bp, 9 predicted proteins | sample 2041371 | NCBI WGS metagenome assembly RCNG01 (sample SAMN09708227, study PRJNA481090) | Marine sediment metagenome, whole genome shotgun sequencing project. | biome: marine sediment; feature: ocean; material: sediment; isolation source: Sewage treatment plant 1 marine sediment (STP1) ... | reverse complement strand
CCAGGCGATTCGCGACGCGACGGCCCAACTCAGAAGACTCGCGAAGGTGACCCGGCGCCGCGTAAACGGCGCCGCAGTCGGCGACCGAAACAGAAGCCGAGTGGTGATGGGGGCGATCCGAGCGATTCGTGATGCGGGTCGCCCGGATCACCCTCCCGGCAGATCGGGCGCCGGCTCATTATCGTCGGACCATTCCGGAACCAAGGGACCTTCCGTAGACGGGTCACACCACACGACGTCGCGGGGCGCGGCAGGCAGATCGGCGGACGCCACATACTCCTGATTCTCAACCCTGATGATCTGCAGCTCGGCGGTCGCCAACCCGACCGCCACATCACGCTCGTCCGGTGAGACGGCAATCCGGACCGGAGGGCCGGCGAGCGGAACGGTCCATTCCTTTTTCCGCTGCAGACCTTGCTTCTTGTCCCCCTTGATCTTCCAGATGGCAAGCTCACCGCCGCCGTCTTCCCTCTCGAGGGCGACCACCAAAAATGTCCCCCCGGCTGCGAACACGAGATCCACGGGCTTGCCGATGACAGGAAATGCCGCCCTCAGCGAAAACGTCGCCGGGTCGGTCAACAAGACCTGGCCGGAGCCGGCATCCGCCAACGCGATCACGCCAAGCCTCGGCGAAATTGCGAAGTGCCTGACATCGCCGGACATCGGCCGTCGGTAGGACACCTTGCCGTTGCCGAGATTCATGGCAGTCACGACGGGGACTGAAGCACCGTCAGGTGACCTCTCCAGCACCACCAGAACCGTGTTGCCGGCGACCACAGCCACCTGCCAAGGGTGTTCGAACCGAACATCGAAGATGTCGATAACGGCACGTTCCGGGTAGCTCACAACCAGCACCCGTTTCCCCAACACCACATAGCGGTCAGAAAAGTCGCCGAAGTGAGGCATGGTGATCCCGTCGATCGTGTCCAGCTTTCTCGCCGTGCGGAGGTCAACGACCGTTGTCTTCCCGTGCACCAGATCGGGAGCGAAGAGGGTCCCGCCCGGCGCGGGGAAGAGCCACGCCACCGGCCCGGTCGGAATCGACAACGCATTGCCGAGGGTCGGATCGACCAGCACAACGACGTCGCCTCCCGACACCGCGATCAGCCCCACCGGCGGACTCTCCTTCTTGGCCCACACGGCGGAAAGACCCAACGCCAGACTCAAGCAGAACACACAGGCATGTCGGAGAATCATGATCATGGGCCGACTTCACCTCCAGGGAAACCAGGATACCCGAGGTTGGATTGAAATTAGGAATTAGGAATTAGGAATTGACGTCCCCCAGCTTGCATCCTCCGCCGGGAAACCCCGGTCGGCGTGGCGCAGGCGCGTTCTCCGGAGGTGCCTGACTCCTCTCGGGCAGCGCGCAGCCGGAACCCGGGCACGGAGACGGAGACGGAGACGGGCACGGGTCGGACGCGGACGCGGGATTGATGAGCTACCCTCGACATGCAATGAGCCTGACCGACGACCTCAAGCAGCATGCGCTTGACGAGGGATTCGACCTCGTGGGTGTTGCCGCTGCCGGCAAAGCGCACACCACCGCAAACCTCGAGCGCTGGCTCGATGCCGAAATGCACGGGGAGATGGCCTACATGGCCGATACCCGCACCCTCCGCTCAGATCCAGGGACCCTGCTTCCCGGATGCCGGTCGGTGGTTGCGGTCGCCATGAGCTACCGCACTGATCGCCCCCCCTCGCTATCATTTCCCTCCGGGGACGGCAGGGTTTGGGTCTCACGTTACGCGTGGGGGCGCGATTATCACCGCATCTTCAAGAAGCGCCTGGTCCGTCTCGGACGATGGCTCGCCGGCGCCCATCCCGGCGCCACCTGGCGCGCATGCGTCGACACCGCGCCGATCCTCGAACGCGAGTGGGCGGCACGCGCGGGTCTCGGGTGGATCGGGAAAAACACCATGCTCCTCAACCGTGATTTCGGCTCCGAGCTCTTTCTCGGCATCCTGCTCACCGATGTCGAGCTCACCACCGACCGGCCGCGGCCGGAGCACTGCGGGAAATGTACCGCGTGTCTCGATGCCTGTCCGACGCAGGCCTTTCCGAAACCACGGATTCTCGACGCCCGCCGCTGTGTCGCCTATCTCACGGTGGAACACCTCTCCGACATCCCCGACGAGTTCCAACCAGATGTGGGATCGATGGTTGCCGGGTGCGATATCTGCCAGGACGTCTGCCCATGGACCATCCGTGCGCCGGTCGGTCTCCACCTGGAGTTCGCGCCCGCCTCGCAGCGGTATCGCCCCCGATTCGGCGATCTCGCGGACCTCGATGAGGACGGATACCGCGGATGGCGGCGGGGCAGCGCCCTCAACCGGATCTCGTTTCACCGCTTTCGCCGCAACCTCGCGGTCGCACGGCGAAATCTCCAATGAGGCGGATCAGTTTTTCTTGAGAGGCCGAATGACCATCGTCAGATCTCGGCCCTCGAGCCGGTCGGGCATCCGGTCGACCTTGGCCACATCCGCGAGGTCCTCGGCGACGCGACGCAGCAAGTTGAAACCATTCTCGGGGCGCCGCATCTCGCGCATCCGAAACATGATGGTCACCTTGACGTGCTTGCCCTGGTCGAGGAACTTGCGGGCACGTCTGGTCTTGGTATCAAAATCATGGATGTTGATGTTCGGTCTGTACTTGACCTCTTTGACCTCGACCGAATGCTGCTGCTTCTTGGCTTCGCGCGCTTTCTTCTCCTGCTCGTACCGAAAACGCCCGTAGTCCATGATCTTGCACACGATTGGGCGCGAGGTGGAGGCCACCTCGACGAGATCGAGACCCTTCTCTCGGGCGAGCGCGAGGGCCTCTGCTACCGGCACGACGCCAACTTGATTGCCTTCATCATCAACCAGGCGTACCGGCGAGAGTCTGATTCGTTCGTTGATGCGCACCTGCGGTGCTTCGGGATCGTCACGAAACGCGTACTTTCTGATGGTCGTCCTCCCTTGGTCTACGTTGTCTGATCTGTTGCTCACGACCGCCCACGGCGACCGGCAACAATCGCCCCGGAGTATACCACCCGGGGCCGGAAAAACAGTGCTTTGTCAACGTTATTGCCAACCGATTCATCGCTCCGACCCAGTCACGTCCACGGGACGCCCGACCACCCGCATGAAGACAGCGATCACCGCAGCCCCGATCGCCAGGAGAATCCAGGCCGGGGCGTCGGTCAGGGCCTCGGGCAGATATCCGGCAAACACGGCCACCGCGGCGGCAAAGAGTGCGTACGGAAGCTGGGTCCGGACATGATCGACGTGGTCGCATCCCGAAGCCATCGACGACAAGATGGTGGTGTCCGAGATCGGCGAACAATGGTCGCCGAAAACCGAACCGCCGAGGATTGCGGCAACGGTCGCGGCGAGCACGTGGTGGCCGTGAGGGGCGGCATCGAGCACCAGCGGCACCGCAAGCGGTGTGAGGATCGCCATGGTGCCCCACGAGGTGCCGGTGGCGAATGAGACCATGGCTGCAACCAGGAACACGGCCACCGGAAGCAGGTTGATGGGAAGGCCCGAGCCGATTGCGGATTTCAGGAATCCCGCCGTCTCGAGGTCCATGCACACCTGGCCGAGGGACCAGGCCAGGGTGAGCACGACAAAGGCCATGAACATGCTCTTGAATCCGCCGATCGTGGCCGCCAGCGCCTGCCGGATGTTGAGGATGCCCTGACCCACGGCCAGCAGGATCGCCGTGGTAAGACCCAACAGACTGGCCCACAAGAGCACCGTGAAGGGGTCGGAGGCGCCGATGATCCGGCTCAAGGAGCGTGTGACATCGCCGGCCGCACGGAGGCTGGCTCGCCCGGTGTAGAACAGGCCGAACAACGTCGCAAATATCACGATGACGACCGGCACCGCAGCATTCCACCATCTGCAGGGCGCATCTTCCTCCGGCGCCAACTCGCTCGATTCGTAGTCGGCGAGGGGTTGGGCGAAGGCCGCCATGATCTCCCCTCTCCGCGCCCGTCGCTCGGCGCTTAGCATCGGACCCCAGTCGCGGCCCGAAACCGCAACCGCCAGAGTGGTGACGAGCGCGAAAATCGGGTAGAAGGCAAACGGAATGGAGGCGATGAAGATCGAAAAGGGATTGAGCTCCGATCCAGATTTGACCAGCGCATCGCCGACCAGCGACACCTGGTACCCGATCCATGTGGAAACCAACGCCACGCACGCAACCGGAGCTGCGGTGGAATCAACCAGAAAGGCAAGCTTTTCCCGGCTCACCCGATGACGATCGGTCACCGGACGCATGGTGTTGCCGACGATGAGGGTGTTGGAATAATCGTCGAAGAAGATCAGTATCCCCATCACCCAGGTGACGATCTGGGCTCGCCGCGGCGTCGTCGCCAGCGGCTCGAGGGCGCGAACCACGCCGACCGTCCCGCCGCCTCTGCTCATCACGCCGACCATGCCGCCGAGCAGCATCGAAAAAATGATGATGCTCATGTGATCCGGATCGATGAGTGCGTCACGGACGTTGGTGTCGATCAGACGGAGAAACCCAGCCGCCGGATTTCCGCCGGCCACCATGGTGGTCCCAACCCATACCCCCATGAAAAGGGCGAGGAGGACGTCACGGTAGACGAGCGCAAGCAGGATCGCCACCATCGGCGGCAGCAGACTCCACCATGAGCTCACTGCATCACCGGCGTCCGGAAGCCGGGCCATCGCAGACAGCAGGACGATCAAAACCGTGGTTGTCTTCAGCCACTGAGGCACGCCGGGAGGGTAACACGGAGGGAATTAGGAATTAGGAATTAGGAATGCCGGCACGGACTTCGAATTTCGAATTTGCCGCCCTGTACGCGAGACGCGTGTGCCACAAATGGCAAACGCATCCGGGTTGTGTTGTGGTGCGGCCGTCCCGGCCGCACATGCAGGTGGGACGCCTGCGCTACAAGGACTACGACCGGAGACCCCAGTCGGCGTGGCGCAGGCGCGTTAACCGGAGGTGCCTGGCATCCTCTCGTGGCAGCGCCTCCCCCGGGGCACAAGCATGGACGCTGGCACGGAAACGGAGACGGAGACGGAAATGGTGGTGTTCGATACTATGTGCCGGTGGCGATCATCGACGACGACGCGCTGGTCCTGGACCATCACCCATTTCGCGACCGCCACCAGGTGCTTGCGGTGCTCACCCGACGCAACGGGGTTCAGCGAGGGATCCTGCGCCGCGCGCGCGGCGGCAAGGCGCCGCCCGCTGGCGCCGCCCAGATCCTGTCGAGGGTCCAGGTCAGTCTGTACCAGAGACCGAGCGCCGAGCTCGCCACCTTCCGTCACGTCGATTTGGTGACCAGCTCCTACCCTCTTGCGAGCAATCTCGAACGGTCGGCGGCGGCAGCGGTGGTCGCGGAACTCCTGCTCACCTTCTGCCCACCGGGCGAGGAAGCCGAGCGCATGTTCCGGCTCGGCGGCGCGGCGCTCGATAGTCTTCTCGGGGGGACTGATGCGGGCTTGGTCGTGGCCTACTCCGAGTTTTGGACCCTCGTCCTCGGGGGGGTCTTCCCTTCCCCGGAGATGATCGGTGCCGACCTCACCCGGAGCGACGCTGAGTTCCTGGCTGCGTGCCGCCGCCAACCTGTCACCGATGTCTCGCCTCCGGTTCCGCCGGGGGTCGCGGGCTGGCTCGACCGCAGCGTTCGCGAGGCGGCCGGGCGACCCCTCCGCGCGCTTTCATTTCTTCGCGAGGTGAAGACCACGTGATCCTGGCGGCCTTCGATCCGGTCCCTCCCGGTCCTTGTAAACCCAGCATTCAGCACATCCTCAGACGCTGTGGGATCGTTGACAAATTCCGCACCTCCATGGTACATAAGTTATGACAGTGGAGGACTTGCCACAGGTTGAACCGAACCGATCATCACCAATTGGCGGTCGCGCCCAGCCATAAAAAACAGCCGCCACAGAGAGCGAGGGACATCCATGAGCCGCACGATTCTGCTTGCCGACGACAGCCTCACCATCCAGAAGGTCGTTGAGCTAACCTTCGCAGACACAGACTATGAGGTGGTCGCGGTCTCGAGCGGGGATGACCTCCTCCGGCAACTTCCGGAGTGCCGACCCGACCTGGTGATCTGCGACGTGATCATGCCCGGCACGGACGGCTACGACGTATGTCAGGAAATCAAGCTGAGTGCCGACTTCCTCCACGTACCGGTCATCCTGCTCACCGGCACCTTCGAACCCTTCGACCGCGATCGCGCGCTCGCCGTAGGTTGCTCTGAGATCATCACCAAGCCCTTCGAGGCTCGAAAGTTGGTGGAGGCGGTAGACCGCCTCTCCAGCGCTGCGGGCGTCGCTTCTCCAGCCGTTCCACCGACTGCCGAAGAAGTAGCCCCGGATGTCGAGGTCACTCCGCCACCACCCATGGATGCCCCTGACGAAGCCGAAATCACCCGAGACGAGATGGAGCTCGAGGACACCGCCGTGACCGCCGACGATGAGTCGTCTGATGCAGGGGTTGCCGCCACATCCACGGACGACGACGATGATGTGATTCCCACCGAGGAGGAGTTCGCTGAGGAAATGCAGGACGAGCCGAATGGGTTCGAGCTTGTCCTCGACGAACCGGCCGCAAACGGTGAGCCGCCAGCCTTCCCAGAGGTGCCACCACCGGCCGCCGAGGTCGTCTTGGAGACGCCGATTGGTGCCGAAACGGTGGCGGCAGTCGACTTCTCAGAGATGGCTGAGACGGCAGAGGCCGAGGCCTTTGCCGACCGCCAGCTACCCGGCCCGGCTGAAGATCCGTTTCCGGCCGAAGCCGACGATGAGGAGGTCTTCCCCTATGAAAATCTGGAGCAGGAGGAGTCGGCAGCCGTCGATGATTACGTCGAGAGCACCAAGACGACTCCCATCAACGTGGATGCCGTAATGGCGGAAGGCTCACCGGGAGGGGACGAAGTCGGTGCCGAGATCGAGGTGGAGTCGACGGACGTGGACATGTCGGACGCCGACACCCAGGACCTCACCGAGAAGGTTTCGTTGCCGGAGCAAATCGACGAACCCGCATCCACCGGTCTCAGCGACGAGGACGTGGACCGCATCGCGAGACGCGTGCTCGAGCTGGCGGGTGACCGCATCGAGCATATCGCGTGGGACGTCATCCCCGACATGGCCGAGCTCGTGGTCCGCGAGAGGGTCCGGGAAATCGAGACCACCGCTCACCGCGACTAACCTGCACTTCTCACCACGTCGCTACTGCGGCCCGCGATATGCCGCCATCTGCGCCGTTTTCTCCCATCGGGTGCTGTGCATAACCGGCCGCAACAGGAATCTGGTGAGAAATATCCCTTGCCCTTGCACCACATCCTGAGGGCGGGTTAATCTCATCCATGCCATGGTCTTCACGAACCGGAACCGCCTGGACCGCATCAGAGAAGGACTCGCAGCGCATGTCGAGAACCTCGTGCTGTTCGACGTCACCGGTTCCACCCACGCGTTGGCGAGAACGCTGATCGCGGACATGGATGAAGAAGACCAGAACCTGGGATCAACCCTGATCCTCGCCGATCGTCAGGACAGCGGCGAGGGCCGCGGTGACCGTCACTGGGAATCGCCCCACGGCGGATTGTATATGAGCTGGCTGCGTTCCGGACTCACCGCCGAAACCATCGCGCTGCTACCCATGCTCGCCGCCGTCGCGGCCTACACTGCGGTCACAAACATCGGTGTCCCGGACGCGCGCATCAAATGGCCCAACGATATTCTCGTCAAAGGCCGAAAGCTCGGGGGCCTACTCGTGTTTGCGCGCCATGGCGAGACCACCTGGGTCACCGTCGGGCTTGGCGTCAACCTGGAATCCGCGCCGGTGATCGTCAACGACCAAGCGATCCTTGCAACCTCGGTTGCCGATCACGTCGCCGATGGCGACCTCGACTCTTGGCGGCACGACATCGTGTGCACGTTCGTCACCGCGCTCGATCAGTCGATGGCGGACCCCGGGCCGGCGATCGACCTCTGGCGAAGTCTGCTCATCCAACAACCCGGGGACTCGATCGTCGTGCGACTCGCGTCGGGCATGGTGGTGTCCGGAACCCTGGTTGGCATCAGCGAGGAAGGCTTCCTGCGCATCCGTAGCAACGGCAATGAGCGGGTCATCACCGGCGGCGACGTTATCGAGAGCTGAGGACCGGGTCGAATTCGGAATTCGGAATTGCCGCCCCACAATCTGCATCCTCCACCGGAATCCTCCAGTCTGCGTGGCATTGGAGGGCGCGTTCACTGGAGGTGCCTGGCACCTCACGGGGAGCACTCTGAAAACGGATCGCGCATCGGCGTGCCTGGCATCCTCTCGAGGCAGCGCTTCCCCGGGGAACAAGCACGGACGCGGGCATGGTAACGGGCAGAGCCGCGGTCGGAGACCGCGGACGGCGGGCGGGCACGGAGACGGAGACGGGTCAGGGCACTGCCTGCAGGCGTTTGAGAAAGCGATCGGGGGCCTCGAAGCCGGTGATCCGGAAGACCTCTTCGCCACCCGAGAAGACGATCACCGTCGGCACGCCCATCACTCCGTATTCGGCAATCAACGCCTGGCCGCTATCGGTGGCACGCGTGAGATCAACCTTGAATCGTGCATAGCCCTCGAGCACTGTGCGGACCTCCGGCGCCGAGAACGTCCGCTCGTCAAGCTCGCGGCACGGCGCACACCAATCGGCGTAGAAATCGATGATCACCCGACCGCCGCCAGCAACCGCTGCCTTCGCGCCCGCCGCCTCGTACGCCTGCCACTCGAGATGGCTGCCCCCGCCCTCGACCGCGGCGCCACCATGCCGGACCCCGGGCATCATGAGCACGCCCGCGACCAACATCCCGGCCGCCAACACCCGCATGACCCGATCGATGGTCGGCTGCCCATGCCCGGTGCGATCCACCACGAGGAGATAGACGCCGCCGAGCACCAACACCCCGGACATCAACCAACTACCCGAATCGCCCGGCATCAGAGGAGCCGCGAAGTACGCCGCCATGGCGATCAGGATGACACCGAACACCCGCCGAACCCCGATCATCCACATTCCCGATGCCGGCAGCTTATTGATCGCGCCGGTAAACGTACCGAGGATCAAATACGGCAGGCCGAGGCCCGCGGCGAGGGTGAAGAAGAGGATGAATCCCAGTACCGGATCACCACGCTGGCCGACGTAGGTGAGCAGACCGACTACAAAGGGGCCGATACACGGCGCGGCGATAAAACCCATGACCAGACCCATGATGAGCGCTCCGAACACTCCGGTTCGACCGCCGGACGCCTTCTGCGCCCAGGTCGGCACCCGAAGCTCCCAGAGACCAAACATGGAGGTCGCCAATAACAGCAGCACCACCACGATCAACCCCACCACCCATGGACTCTGGAGGGCGCTGCCGAAAATGGCGCCACTGAGGGCGGCCAAGACTCCGAGGACCGAGTATGTGAGCGCAATACCGAGGACATAGGCGAGCGCAAGTGGGAACGTGCTCCCCTTGCGATCCTTCGTCTGCTGGGTGAAAAATCCGATGGTGATGGGAATGAGTGGGAAGACGCATGGTGTGAGGTTGAGGGCGAGGCCTGCGAAGAAAACCCCGATCAGCAGGAGGGGAAGTGACTTGGAGCCCAGATCCGGGGAGTCTCCCGAGGGATCCGAACCGGTGTCCCCGGCCGCAACCGCTGCGAAGGCCTGCTCGTTCATGGCCGTTGACGAGCTTCCGGGCACCGCCACCGTGATATCGACGCCGGCACGTACCTCCTCCGGCGGCAGACACTGGGTGTTGTTGCATGCTTGCGCCGTCACAACCACTCGAACGCGCACCTCGCCAACCGCCGATTCCGGGATCGACAATCCGGCGAGAATCACGGCCTCGTCCTCCCACACCTCGATCGGAGCGTCCGCAAATTCGAACTCGAGCATCTTGCCGTCGGGAAAGCTCACGACCGGCGCAAGCCACCCTTCTGGAAGCATGAACTCCACCGTGGTCGGCAGCGAGAACTCATCTCCGGGATCATCCGAGTTGACGTGCCACCCGCGGTCCACCGTGAGTTGCACCGCCAAGCGCAGCTCCTCGCCGGCAACCGCCGGCAACCGATCGGGAAGCAATCGCACTTTGAATACCGGTTCGGAATCGAATCCCTGAGCGAATACCACCGTCGATGCAATTCCAACCAACAACGCCGCGATCATCACGTGCTTCTTCATCATTCCCCTCATACACCTCTCAACCCCGGAGGTCAGCAGATATCACTCATCATCACCCGCCGGCACTAACCCGGACGCGAAACGCCGTATCAGCGCCCGGACCTCCTCGGGGTATCGCTCCCAGCTCCTCTTTACGATGTCCGGCCGTTTAGTTACCGTCGCTTCCACGCTCCGCTCGAGCCGCCAGCGACGGATCGCTTCGTGGTTTCCGGAGCGGAGCACGTCCGGTACACACTTTTCCTCCACCTCGGAGGGACGGGTGTAGCAGGGGTGATCGAGGAGTCCGCTGCCGAAGCTGTCCTCGGCAACGGATTCCGGATCCCCGACAACCCCGGGCACCAGCCGTGCCACCGCCTCGACGAGCGCCATGGCCGCAACCTCTCCGCCACCGAGGATGTAGTCTCCGACCGAAATTTCCTCAAGGTCGAGAATCTCGAAGATCCGCTCGTCGAAGCCCTCGTAGCGCCCGCACAGGAGGAGTACCCGGTCCTCGCAGACGAGCTCTTCAGCCAGCTTCTGATCGAGCACCCTGCCGCGCGGCCCGAGGGCGATCGTTCTCGGCGGCTGACCTCGCACCGCCAGTTCGCGCACAGCCGCCAGCACGGGCGGCGCCTGCAGCACCATCCCCGCACCACCCCCGTAGGGCTCGTCGTCGAGCTGACGCCATTTATTGTCCGCCCAATCGCGCAGATCGTGGGCCTCGAGGCCGAGGATTCCCTTCTCGATAGCCTTGCCCAAGACCCCAACCGAACGGAAGGTCTCGAAAAGTTCCGGGAAAATCGTCAAAACATCAAAATGCATCAGATGGCCCCCCGGGGATGCAATCCCCACCCGGGAGCGCGTATTGAACCACAAAGACACCAAGACACCAAGCCGCCGGGCGCCCACAGATCAACACAGATGAGCCCCCGATCCATCGCAATGTGCCCACAGATCACGCAGATAACGCAGATGGACGATCTCGAGACTCGAGCACGTGGCGAGGTCCCGGCCGTCGTCG
>RCNG010001630.1_pt1 | contig 11181 bp, 6 predicted proteins | sample 2041371 | NCBI WGS metagenome assembly RCNG01 (sample SAMN09708227, study PRJNA481090) | Marine sediment metagenome, whole genome shotgun sequencing project. | biome: marine sediment; feature: ocean; material: sediment; isolation source: Sewage treatment plant 1 marine sediment (STP1) ... | reverse complement strand
GGAGGAGGGCGACCCCGACTGCCTCACCAAGGTGTATTGCAAGGTCGTCAAAGGCATGCTGTGGATCGAGGGCACATTCGGCCCCGCGAAGTTCAACGCCACGAAGTTCCGTACGATCAACCTGCTCGAGGACTTTGGAGGCAACCTGTCGCCGCAGGTCGTGGTGAAGGGCCCCGAGTTCGGCGCGGCGATCGGCGTGCAGTTCAAGATCTTCAGCATCGGAGCGCGCTTCAAGTACGCGAAGTTTGATCCGTTCGACCTTCTCACGGCGGGCATCGACATGGGTTTCCTCGTGAAGCGGGTGCCGTTCGCGCATCCCTACGCGAGATTGGGCCTCTACTACAATACGACCCGGGGCGGCACCGTGATCCCGGTGCTCGATCAGCTCCTCGAGGACACCAAGACCAACGGAGGTGGCGTCTCGATCGGTGCGGGCGTCCGCGTTCCGGTGATCAAGTGGCTCTCGGTCGCGATCGGGTTCGACTACACCGTCGTCGCGCTATACGTATCCGGGTTCGATCCGAGCGAGAACGAGGACTTCGCCAACGGGACGATTGGCGGCGAAATTTCGGGCACGTTCACGCTGACGGTTCACCCAATCTGAAGGGCGAGGCTCGATTGCCGCGAACGGCGCTGCAGTCCATACCGCACAGGGGTTCGCGCATCGGACAGTTGTCCGATTTGGACAGGTAACTCTGTTGAATTGGGGTGCCAAGGGGTATCCTCGAGGGAGGCGACCGATGAAGATAGGCATCGTGGGAATGGGCTGGGTCGGGGCGAGCGTGGCTTCGTCGATCCTGCACAGCGGACTCGCAACGGAGCTGCTGCTCGCCGATGCCAAGCCGGGGCTTGCGGAAGGTGAAGCGATGGACCTCGCGCACGGAGCAGCCTTCTATCCGACGTCGTCTGTCCGGTCCGCTTCGATCGAAGAGATGCTCGACGCAGATGCGGTCATCATCGCCGCAGGCAAGGGGGGAGGTCCAACGGACAGCCGACTCGGTTTGCTTCGAGTCAACGCCACGATCGTGCATGACATCGCGCGGCGATTGTCCAAAATGCAAGGGATATTGGTCATCGTCACGAACCCAGTCGACGTCATGACTCAAGTGGCCGCCGAGGCTTCCGACCTGCCTCTCGCGCGTGTCATCGGCACCGGAACGATGCTCGACACCGCACGGCTACGAGAGGCACTTGGACGAACGCTCGATTTGGAGCCTCGCTCGATCCACGCCCAGGTGATCGGCGAGCACGGCGACTCGTCCGTGGTGCTTTGGTCGGGTGCCCAGCTCGGTGGGGTTCCGCTTCGGAAGCGGCCAGGTTGGAGTCGCAAGAGGGAGAGCGAAATCGCACACGACGTGCGCAACGCCGCCTACGAGATCATCGCGAGAAAAGGCTCTACGAATCACGCCATCGGCCTCGTGACCGCAGCGCTGCTCCGTTGGACGCTCCGAGGAGCAGGCCGACGAATTCTGACCATCTCGCGCGTACAGGAAGGCGCTGTCGGGATTCGTGACGTTGCGATCTCACTTCCGACCATCGTCGGCCGAAGTGGGGCCGTCGAGGTCATCGAGCCCGAAATGGATGCGGAAGAGCGAGAGGCTCTGAAACGCTCGGTCGAAGTCCTCCGGCAAGCGTACCAACAGGCGCGAAGCGACCCTTGAGGGCGGGCGCGACGTCCGAGCCGACCAACGTCTCACGCTTATTCGCGTCTACAGCCCATGTCAAAACCAGGCGTTCGTGTCCGGTAGTTCTGCCGGCACAAACCCGACACTTCTATATTGCGTCTACAGTGCAGCAGCTTCTGAATTGTGCACGTACAGGGCGGTGGTGGTTGCGTTCTTGTGGCCGGCGATGTGGCCGATCGCGGTGAGGTCGCTGCCGACGGCGGCCATGTGCGTGAGTGCCGCGTGGCGGAAGTCATGGGCGCTTGGGTGCCGGGCTTGGTGCTCGGTGGCTAACACTTTGCGCGCGGCCTGAACCAGGACTCGGCGGTATTCGAAGCGACGGAAGATGATGCCTTCGTCGAAGCAGATCGCATCGAGCGTTCGGCGCGCCCTGGGCGTCAGCGGGAGCGATCTGGAATATCTCGATTTGTCGATGTTCTCGGAAATCCTCAGGATATCGTCGCCGCGTTTGTAGTGCTTCGGCACCTCGAGGCGCCACCTGGTTCCGATGCGGAGGCTCATGTCCCAGATGACGGTGAACAGGGCTCGGATCGGGTAGCCGGCGACCGGGGTCCGCTCTGGTAGTTGCGCAATGATAGCCTCGGCCTGCTCGGTCGTGAGCGTCACACGCACTTTGTCGCGTTTCCCGCCCTTGAAGGCGGTGCCGGTCGATCGCCTCGGTGGATTGCGGACCGGAGGGGCTTCGTCGATTTCGTCTCGGCGCTCCGCCCAGCTCAGGAAATTTCTCAGCGCTGAGAGTTCCTTCGCGACCGTGGGCCGTGCGACTGCGCGTAGCCGCATGCGGCTGTAGTCCTCCGCCGAGAACGAAGCGCAATCAGCTCCCGCCGGGTTAACTGTGCCCGGTGTCCCGGAACAGGGCTATACACAATGGGTTAGCCGGGGGCCCCGGCTCTCGATTGTGTGCGTCGATCTGCCTCGATCTGAACCTGGGAAGATTGGGTGGCGGACTAGGGTTCGAGCTGCTCCCGGAGTCGCTTGTGGTCGGTGATGATTCCTTCGACGAGGAGACCGTTCAGCTCTTCCGGCTCGTTCACCGTGTACACCATGACGCGTAGTCCCCGACGGTGTGCCTGCTGGACTACGGACGGGTCGAGTTGGCGATGGTGAATGAAGATCCAGTCCATGCCCGAGGCGGCGGCCGTATCCAGCTGCCCGGTCGTGATGGGCTCGTCGTTGGGCAGATCCCAGCCCACCTCGCATTCGCAGCTCTGCGCGATCGAAGCGATCAGCGGCAAGCTGAAACCGTCTGCCATGACCTTGCGGGTCAAGTGACCGTCTTGTCGCGCCCGGCGCAGCGAGCGGGCCAGGGCGCGAACGAGCCTACGGGAAGCGTCCTGGGTGAAAGGAGGCTTGATGTCGAGGCAGACGCTGACGCTCTGACCTACCGACTCGAATAGCTGATCCAGAGAGACGACATGCTCGTGTCCCGGTAGCGATCGAAGCGCATCGTAGCTCAGGTCTTCGACGCGCAGGGTTTGCCCCATCGAATCGGTCACCGTCCGGTCGTGGAGAACCACCACAACCTCATCGCGGGTCACGTTCAGGTCCGCTTCGATCCACTCGAAGCCCGCATCGACGGCAGCGCGAAACGACGAAAGGCGGTTGCCGGAGCCAAGAGCCCCCGGGCCTTCGATGTTTCCACGGTGGGCAAGGATGTGCTGGATTCGTCCGCCGCTGATCGAAGCTCGCTGTGCCGCTCCCTCGTGATCGGGCGGCGCAAAGTTGTTTGCCGTGAGTCGATGACGGCTGAGCGCGAGCAAGGTCTCGCTCACCGCCAACAGATACTTGGCATCGGGAGTACCGGCGGCGCCTTGGGTGAGCATCTCGAGCTGACCCGTCTCCCGGCTCCAGCGCCCCAGGGCACTGGGAGTGCGCAGATACATGTGAGTGAGGTCTCGGCCCGCAAGACCATACACAACGCGCCGTGTCGGCCAAAGGTCACTGAAAATGTCGAGACCTTGGTCGCAACGCCCCGTCGGGATTCCGGTGAGTCCTGCCAGCGTCGCGGGCACGTCATGTTGACCTGCCAGCCTGTCGCGGAATCGAGGATCGCTCAGCTCCGGATCATTCCCGGCTACGATGAATGGCACGTCGAAACGCACCGGTTCCCCTGCAGCGATGCGGCGCGAGAGATCGAGCCGAGGCGTGTGATCGCCAACGAGAACGAGATAGGTCCCTTGCGGACGGGCAACCTCGTTGTACCAGGTGTAGAAGCGAGCCAGCTGCCGATCCAAGTAGGCAAGTGTTTCATCAAACTCTACTTCCTGGTCTCGCTGTCTCCAGACGCGGGCCTCCCCCGGCGGAAGCGAATAGGGATGGTGGGAGGACAGGGTCGACAACGCACCCAGATACGGTGCTTCTCCCCTCTCCATGCGGTCTAGCCATTCTCGGAAGCGGTCGAACATGACCGAGTCGGGATGACCCCAGCCCGTGGGGTCGCCTTCGCGGAGCACATCCAGCTCATCGATTTCCTCGAATCCAACCATTTGGAGGAAAGCCCGTTGCTGCTCGAACGAAAGGTCACCTCCGTGAAAATAGCCAGTGCGATAGCCTGCACGTTCGAGCTGTCGCGGATATCCATCGAACGAAGGCAGGGGTTCACGCCAGACCGGCAGCCCTGCCGATTGGGCGGGTTCACCGGCGAAAAGCGCGGGAAGAGCCTGGGCGCTCTTCGTTCCCGACGCGTGGAAGGCGTTCGACGAAAAGCTCTCTTCGGCGATGCGCCGAAGCGCCGGCATCACCGCACTGCCCTCGCGCTCTTTGAACATTTCCTCCAAGCCGACGGATTCGAGCACCACCACGATGACGCTGCGTTGATTGGGCGAACGACGGGCAGTTGGCGCAGTGGCGCGACAGAGTGGGTATCTCGGATCCTCGCCCGCAAAGGGCCGCTCGTGACCGAGACTGCGTTGCAACCATCGAAGGCGAGAGCTTCCTGGCGCGGGCGCTTCGTTCTCGTCGGATGTGAGGTGTGCTCCGGCGGCGGCGAGCTTGATCAATGGAGAGCGCCCTGCGAGCGCGTACGATGGCCCGTAGAGCGCCGGGTGGTTGTGCGTCACGAGGGCTAGAACCGACATGGCGACGAACAAGCCCAGTGCTCCTTTCGAAAGTCGCGCGTCGACCTTCTGTAGCCGCCGAAGACGCCATGCAGCCGCCGCCAGGACCAGCGAGCCCAGCCCCACGGTCATCGCGGCTAGCCACCAAGCGTTCGTGACCGATGCATCGAGCTGTCCAAGCTGCCCCGCGTATAGGAACGCGTCTGCGCCTGGAAGCTCCCCGAGAATCGCTTCGTGCTGGATGCAGACCGCCTCGATCGCCAGAAACAAGACGCTCGGAATGAATGCAATTCCCAAGCGGAGAGGCACCATGACGGCGAGCGCACCGAGGAGCGTCCCAAAGGCCCACTGGCCGGGGATGCGCGGCAACGAAAGGACGAGCGCTTGCAGGGGCCGCTCGATCAGCCCGTGGTCGACTAGAGCGTAGGAACGCGCGGCCCAGAGGATCAGGGCGTAGAGCAAACCGTAGACTACCGCGCCGATGAACGGAGCCTGCGGACGCGCTTCACCATTTGCCATTGCGTTCCAATCAATCGCCCGTTGCTCCGACGCGCACCACGCTGAGCATCGAATCTTGGTGTAGTTTCTCCAACTCGACCACCCCCCGCCCGATGAGCGCGTCGGCGATTGGATCGGGTACGATCCACACGCCTTGCTCGAGCTGCATACGGTCCGGTAGATCGGCGAGTGGCACGTCGATCATGTTCTTGCCGTATCGAATATACGGGATGTGGCCCGTCACCTCCGCAGGCCCAGGGCGTGTCCAGACGCTGACCGCGCGCCGCTCCGAATAGAACTGCGCCGCCACGAAGTAGAGATCAACGACGTACACGGTATCGTTCTCGTTGCTCGCGTCTCGGGCAGCGCGGGATGCAGCCACCACAGGCTCCGCGCCGGCGAGCACCGAGCCGCCAGGGAGTATCGCCGGAGTGTCCATGAGCAGTGCAACGACACCCACCGCAATCGCGACGTTGCGAATGGCTGAGCTCCCGGTGACGGCAACCATTCGGGCCAAGAGCACCGCCGCGTAGGGAGCCAGAGGAATCAGGTAGAGATCCTTCTTGGTCTCGGAAGCCGACAGAATCACGAAAATCGCCATCCCGCTGATGGCGAGCAGCCTATCGAGCGAGCTCGTTGGAAGCCCTTTTGCTCCCCGGAACGCAAATGCGAGCCAGCCACCTAGAGTGACGAGCCCCACGATCGGCAACTGTCGAAGCCAAACGTCGAGATAGAAATACCAGGGGCCCGTAGACCAAGGTTGGGCATTGAAGATCTGGTCGTGGACATGGAGGTTCCAGGTGAACTCCATGAAGACGTCGCGCTGGGTCTCGAATTGGTAGAGATGCCAGGGTGCCGCGACGAGCATGAGGACGGCTAGAAAAACCAATGCGCCAATCCAGACACGCAAGTTGGCAAGCGCCCGCCCGCGCGTTTCGATGAGCAGCCAGGCCGCGAAACCGATGACTGCAAAGAGCCCGACCAAGCTCTTGAGCATGAACGCCACGCCGGTGAACAACCCCGCTGCTGCGTACCAGGCGATGTAACCTGTTCCGTCACGAGAGCTCCGCCACGCCCGCAGAAGAGCAAGCGTTGTCGCAAAGACGAAGAGAGCGACCGGAACTTCCATGTAGGCCCGGCGCGCGTATTCGAACCAGATCGTATTGCCCAAGAGAAAGAGGACCGCGAGAGCGCCGGCGACCGTCTCGGGGTTACGACTCCGCGCGGCGTCGTATGCGAGGACGCCAGTGGCCCAAGCGCAAAGGATGGCTGGCAACCGAAGGGTGAAGATCCAATCGGAGAAGACAGACTGCACCGCGGCCATCATCCAATAGAAGAGTGGCGGCTTGTCGAGGAAAGGAACCCCGTGGATGCGAGGATTGAGCCAATCGCCGGTCCGGAGCATCGTGCGCCCCACGTCCGCGTAGAGCGCGTCGTTATCGAGCGGAAGGAAGCCAGTCCACGCAAACGCCAAGAGCCATGCGGCCGCGCCAACGAGCACGAAGGTTCGCCGCGTCGCGAAGGTGCGGAGTCTATCGTTCATTGCGCCCATTCGATCACAACCGGCTTGGAGGGGGGCAACTCGACCCGGGCCCAGAGCCGCCCCGCGATCTGAATTTCCGATGCTTCGAGTCGCCTGCCATCAGCACGGACCTCTGCCTTTTCAGGAAGGAGAAGAGCGACACCGGACCCGCCGGTGGTCACGCTAAGCTTGCCAGGGCCTAGCCGAGCGATCTGCGTGTCTCGCATGGCGCGTTGATGGTCGAGCCAACGTTCGGCGCCCCAAATAGGCATCGCTCGCGAGCGACTCGCCTCGAGGAGTGCACGCTGCCAGCGACCGTCGGTTTCGTAGCGCCAGACCGGATGATGATTGATGGTGATCGGGTGCGGAGGGTCGGCCAGGGAACGATCCATCAATTTCTGTGTCTCCGCGATGAGCCCGTCGACATTCATCGCCTCGTACCCGAAACGCGGCGGCAGAAGAACGTGATCATCGACTTGGGTGCCCTGCTGCCAAATGGGCAGCACTGTCCCGTCGACTCGGATGAACCGAAGCGGCAAGCCGCTCCCATTGAGGTACCCGAGCTTGCCTTCGCCAAGGAAAGACAAAGCCATGAAATCCAGATTCATCCTGAACGCCGCACGCGCTTGATGCTCGGCCATCTGGGTGTAGCCCTGCCAGGCCAAGTGGTGATTGCGAACCGTCACTGCACGCTTCCCGTATTCGCGCTCGAACGCGTTGGCTTGGTCCCGGAGCACCGCCGCGTATGCGGAGGGCTCTATTCCTTGAAGGTTCGGGTGGATGCCCAGCTCGACACCATCATCGGCCCTCACCGAGGCCCAGCGCGCCGAAAGCGTCGCCGGATGCTCAGCCCCGAAGTCGACATCGGGCTTCCCTCCAAACCGAGCATCGGTGAGCAAGAGGGTCAGCGCCTCCGGCGCGCCATCTTCGATTTGAGCCTCCACCCCTGCCTCGGGCACATAGTCCTGGTCCGCCGTGAAGATCGTCAAGCCAGGTGCATTCGCCGGAAGAGGGTGCAGCCGAAACGGAAGCCGCAGGGCGGCAAGGACTGATTCGACGAGCAGGTCAGCATGAGGACGGGCGAAATCTGCCGGGCGGATCTGGCCCACGAAGAGATCGCTCGGTTGAATTCCCCCTTTTTCGTTCATGTCGCGGTCCGCGAGCGCCGGATTCCCCTGACGCATTCGTCGGACGCCATCGACCAAGTCGCCCAGGAACCGCAGGCAGCGTCCTTCCCCGACTCGATAGAAGATGAGGGCCGGTCTTTGGGCTTCGTCTTCCAAGAGCACTCGGCGATCCGTGCAACGCTGACACGGGGTCTCATCCGCGAGGGCTCCGGGGTAGGCGATCGGTTCGTCGAAGGCGGGACCCTCGAGCCGTGCGCTCCTCAAATTGTCGACCCGGACGCTTGGCGGGGCGCAGACAGGGCTGGCAGACGAGGTCTCCAGAAGCCCGCCCCCCATTTTCACGAAGTCAAGGAGCGCAGCGATGAGCTGAGGCGAGGGAGACTCTGCGGACAGGGCGACCCAAGTGTCCTCGGGCAACCAATCTCCCATGGTCTGAGTCAGAGCCGGCATCCATGCGGCGGGCACACCATAGCCGCGCAAAATCTCGAGTAGCGCGTCGCCACCTCCATCTCGATCGAGAACGACGACGGTCGGCCTGCCGACTAGGGGCTCGATTCGAGATACGGCAACAGCCCCCTTCAGTCTCCATCGGGCGACGCTGCGTTCCGAGTCGAGGACGAAGATCGCGTCTCGTGCGCTGACCTCGGTCGGCGCCAGCGCGCTTCCTCCATCGAACGCGAGTCGAAGAGAAGAGGGATCCCCGTTGGCGAGTCGCACAGCCACCGCGCGTACCACCAGCGGCGCGAGGCTTCGGACTTCGATCCATGGGGCGGTGTCTTCGGGTAGCGGTCGCCACGATGATGCGATGCCTCCGCCCGAGCGGCTGTCGAGCACGGCGCTGGCAGGCGCGTCCGCCATCTCGGTGCTTGCCTCCGCTCGGAGCACAGCCGGGATCTCCGCGTCCTCTTTCGTCGACCCCAGGGGAGCAAACGACACGAACAGGGTTGCCGCGGTGGCAGCCAGGACGAGCGCAGCCGCAGCCAAGAAGCCGCAGGCCCGAGGAGTCATCGGACCAGGCTCCGTCGCAACTCGGCCCCACGACTCAGGGCATGGAAGCGCCAGGCCTCGAGGAGCTCACGAAGCTGAGCTGTGATCTCGGGCTGGTCCCGGGCGATGTCGTTCTGATTCAGCGGATCGCGAGAACGATCGTAGAGCATCGCCGGCGCTCCGCCGTGGTCGACGATCAGCTTGTGCTTGCCCACCGAGACTGAGGTCTGGCTTCGCGGATAGTCGATCGTAGCGAACACGGGGCGTCCGGCCGGAGGCGGCCGCGAGGTGAGAATCGACGGTGCGAGGGTGCGCCCTTCGAGCGGCGGAACACTCCTTCGCGCGCCGGCGAAATGCAGAATCGTGGGCAGGATGTCGAGCTGGCTGACGGGGTCATCGAATTGGAAGGCCTGTCCCCCAGGGACGTGCACGATCAGAGGCAGCTTCGTCGATGTGTCGTAGAGAGCCCAGGTGTGGTCGGTCCCGCCGTGCTCGGGCAAGAACTCCTCGCCATGGTCGCTGGTCACGATGACGATTGTCCGCGAGTCGAGGTGTGTCTTTGCAAGAAGGCTCAGGAGCAGGCCGATGTAGCTATCTGTCTTGGCGATCTCCGCGTCGTAGAGATCGACGGGCTCTTCACCGAACTCGGGCCCTCCTTCGTGACGGACGTAGTTTCGATGCGGTTCGAAGTAGTGCACCCAGAGGAAAAACCGCTGTGCGCGCAAGCGCTCGAGCTCTTGTACGGCAAACGCCGTGACTTCTTCTCCGGACGCCATGTCGCGATCGACTTGGGCCTGGCTCGCAGGCTGAAACGTTTGGAAGCCCCGCTCGAGACCCCAACCGTCGAGATATCGGTGGCTCACGACAGCCGATGTTTGCAAGCCTGCAGATGCGATGCGCTCGCCCAGTGTGGGCCAACCTGGATGCAGCGTACACGCATGCCAACCGCCCTTTGGTGGATAGACGTCGCCTACGCACGCGATCTGTTCGTAGAAAGGCAGGCCCGTGAAGATACTCGGGAACGCGCTTCGGGTTCCCGCTGAGTTGGCCTCCAGATGCGTGAAGGTGGCCGAGGCGGCGGCAAGTCGGTCGAGGTTGGGCGTCGTCGGACGCTGGTACCCACCAAAGCCGGTGTGGTCGCTGCGCAAGGTGTCGATGGTGATGAGGACGATGTTCATGTCCTGCAGCGCAGGCGGGATTTCAAACGCCAAGCCCTCGTCGGGCACGTCCCGCCAGGCGGCCGTGTCGGCCCCGCTACAGTTTTCGTCGATGCCATTGCCAGGAATGTCGACGGCACCCGGAAAGATCTTCGGATCGGTCGGCGCGCAATCGGATTCACCGAGGAAGGCACCGCCGCCATCGCCGTCCCAATCCGAGGCGAGGCTCGCGATCTTTGCAGTCAACTTGGTTAGTCCGGGCCCCCGAAGCCTCGCTGCGAAACCGCTTACGATCCCCGGATCGGTCGCGGCCGACCAGCCGGCGATGACGAACGTGGCGGAGGCGAGCATTGCCGCGACTCCCAGACTGCGAAGGGTCGCAGTCGATGCGGCCAGCGCCGCAAGCGAGGCAACGGCGCCTACAGACGCGGCCATGAACAATCCCCAGGGAACGCCCTCTACGACCTGATGATCGGTGGCAAGAACGGCTCCCGCCAATCCCAGGCAAGCCGAAGCAAACACGAGGATCCACAGGAGTGGGTGTGAGCTTGCATCAACGACTGCTCGAGCGCGGGCGCTTAGCCGATGCCCTAGGGTCCATGCGATCGGAGCGCCAGCGATCGCGAGGATCGCCGCGAGGGCTGCAGCCAAGGCCGGATGCGCCATCCAGCCTTGGAGCAGGCGTAACGCGACAAATAGGGCAATCCCCAGAATCGAGCTCGCAGGCAGAGTGTCCACGGCAAGGTCCGCCACCCGGCGCACCATCTCGGCCGGCGTCTTGCCCAGACGTCTCAGGATGGACATGACCGGTACGGCCAGCAGCCAAGCCAAGGGCACCCAAATGAAGGCTACCGCGAGCAGCGCGAGGCCCGCACGGATGCCCCCGCCGCCGATCAAGATCCGGACGAATTCAACGAGCGATGCTGCGAGGACCCCGAGATGAACGGCGATCCATGCGATGAGGCTTGGCTGCATTTGCGCGAAGATCCTACCGACATCGGCCGACACGAGGCGAGCTTTCGGTAATTGCTGGGCTCCGCTACCTTTCGAGGCCGCGTAGCTCGTTGTCGAGGCGCCGGACGCCCGCCTTGGCTTTCGCCATCCGAATGAAGCTCGAGAGCTCACTGGAGGGCGCGCTCTCTCTTAGCC
>RCNG010003792.1_pt1 | contig 11190 bp, 15 predicted proteins | sample 2041371 | NCBI WGS metagenome assembly RCNG01 (sample SAMN09708227, study PRJNA481090) | Marine sediment metagenome, whole genome shotgun sequencing project. | biome: marine sediment; feature: ocean; material: sediment; isolation source: Sewage treatment plant 1 marine sediment (STP1) ... | reverse complement strand
TGCCACATTGCGACCCAGAGAATGGATGTGTTCAATCTGCTTCTGGATGTAACCGGCAAAGCAGTCCTGGGATTCGCGAAAATTTGAGAAAACTTTTTCCTTTATGTCTAAGGGGATATGATCAATGGAGGCCATGGCTCTGGTAACCTGCCGTACTTCATCGTCGGATAGCTCCTCAAAAATCTTCGCTGTGGCATCCTCCCCAAGACAGATTAGTAAAACAATTACCGAGGTAAATATCAGGTGGAAGTAGTGGACCTGCTGTATCAACTCAAAAGTTAAAATTGGAATGCAGAGCAGGACGAAAAGCAGCCACAGCAGAATCGAGATTAAAGAATCGGTGTTAAGCAGGCTGCTCATTCGTGTAAAACGGTCGTCAGATATATTCTTGCGGACCTGAATTCTACGAGGACTTATTTTCTTCCAAAACGGCATCTGTTTATCCCATATAAAACGAAGTAATACTTAGAGCACCTAAAAAAATGACTCTGCATTCAAACGGCTTATTTCGCCTCTGGTCTGCGTCAGGCTGCATCGACCATCCTCAGATGGCCTGCTTCGCCTTCCTTGCCAGAGACGAAAATGCTCGTTTTCGGTGCTACGATTCATTTTGTTAGGCACTCTTAATCAGTAGAGGATATGATGACGGAGCGATCATTGATCCGGCGTATCCTTTTCATTATTGTACTGCTTCATAACGCTGTTCTGGCCATATCTATCCATGGTCTGCTTCCTTATCTTCCGCTCGGAGAACTCATTGATGCTTAGAATTATATCCTCCATGGCCTTTCCCAGTTGCTGCAGCATTACTCATTGCTTTACTCTTATCTTTTATACCTGAAAAATTTAAAGCTTCGACTATATATATTATATTTAAATGTTCATTTAACATATCATAACGATCCATATTTTTATCCTCTTACTACTTTTTTCATAAAGTATTTAACTATTGCAAAAACAAGACCAATCATTATCATTACCATTGCAAGTTGTCTAGCACCTTTTAGGATCTCTCTTGCAGATGGAATCCACCAAAATAGAAATAACATCATGAAAGATACTAACCAAATTTTTACACCCTTCCCTACCAACTTACCAGGGTGATTCCATACTGTGTCAAACAATCTATCAAGATGTTTAGATAATTTACTTCTTAATGTGGGATTGTTCGTTTTCTCAATTATGCTTCTTGTTGTTGCATATAATACAGCTATACCATCACCAATTGGATTTTGAGCTTCTTCTCCTAATTTTCCCAATGCTTCTTTATAATGCCTTTTAAAGTTGGGGTCTTTTGATACTTGCATTTTAGCTCTGGATGGATCTAACATAGGAACTTTCTTAAGAACTTCAACTGCTTGTGCTGTAGTCGGTTTTGTTGAACCATCCACATTTGAATTGTTCAATATATCTTCAGCAGAAGTTTTTAAATTTTCTCTTAGATAAATATAATCTTGCTCATTTAACATATCGTGACGAGTCATTTTACATCCCTCCCTCTGCTAAAGCAGGGTATTCATCTCTACTCCATGAACAGTTAGTTGTATTGGTTGCCAATCTTGTTTGGATTCTGTCTAGATCATCATCATCCAAAAATTTAGAATATTCTCTAACGAAATGATTATAATCTCCCTTTACAAAATCAACGGGTATTGTGAGTCTTCCATTGTGGAATTTTTCATGCATACTTTTAAGCAAAGTCACATAACCTATTTTATTTTGAAAATGTAATTCAATCGCTTGTTGGCAAACATCAAATGTACAAAATTCTTCTTCTGCTTCAATACGTTGATTTACCAATGCGGTTGTTAATGTAAACAGAGATGGCAGATGATGATGAACTTCAACAGTTACTTCATCCATCCTTTCATGTGTGATCATACATTTATTAATCTGAAGTACATCAACAATATAATTTCTCCATAATTTATATTCAATACTTCTCCTTATCATCATTTCACAATTTCTAACAAACTTTTTATATGCTGATTCATTTTCAAAGTTTCTTATTCTTAATGAAAGTCTAAACGGATAAGTATCACTATATAATTCTAAGCTTTCTACATTTGAATCTACTGTAACATCATCTTTCATTGTTAATCCCTCAACATTGAGTATTTTTCTATTTTTGCTAATGTTCTAGCATCTGAAAATAATTTACGTCTATTGGTACTCTTAATGGTCCCGCTGATCGTTGTGCATCTTCTATGTCTTTATACACTTGACCAATCTCTTTTCCAAGAGATGAAAATATAAATGGATATCCAATTGTTGAACAGATTCCACCAAACTGTTTCATACAGAAAGTTACTTGCTTGTTTACATCATCTGTAATGATCATTGATGCCCACCCAAGTTTATATAATTTTTTAACTGCTTTCGGTGAAGAAAAAATATCATCTTTTTCAAGATCAAGTTGTGAAAAAGCAACTAACATATTTTTACCATATTGACTTGATGCCCACACAATATCTTCCTTTGCATTTCCGCTTACTGCTCTACCTCTCATACCAGGTATTCTTAGTCCTTTAGCAGCTCTAATAAGTACTCGCATAATAGTTCTGCTTGCTTTATTTGTAAAATATGATAAACCTTTTAGAGCTTGATCATTCATTAAAAGACCAATCATGCCATTAGTTGAGGTTACTTTAAACGGAACAACTTTTATGCCAATTACTTTCACTCCATGTTCAGTCTCAACTTGAACCCATGTTGGTTCTAAAGAAACAGCATCATGTTTGGGCATATCAACTCTTTTAACTTTTGAATCAAGAGCTTTTTCAACACTATCGGCAGCTCTATCAATTTTATCTTTAGTTGACGGTTCACGATCTTTATTAGATTTTGAGCTTTCAGCTTCAAATACTATTTTCTTTCCTTTTACTTTAACTCGCCCTATAGCACCAGCTGCTTTTGCAGCTTTATAAGCTGCTGCAATACCAACACCTGCTAGTGCCACATCAGCTGCAACTTTAACGCCTGTAACTGCAATTTTAACACCTTTCTTAAGCGCACTATTAACATTCTCTACATAATCCTCAGTCATATATACTATAACGTATTTTTCAACAGCTTTTATTATACCAGGTAATAGGGTTGGATTAACACTCTCTGAGGTTAACATTGGGTATACTACTATCATTTTATATATCTCCTATAAGAGAAATTTAGCTTCTTTTATTTTAGGCTTTTCTTTTTCTATCTTTTTCTTTTTCTTTTTCTTCATAAATGGTGGAGTGTAATTATCACTTGCATCATCTTTACAAAAGCCTTTATATGGACACCATTGACAATGATCCTTAGTTGCACCAATTGGATCAGGAACCACATTCTGTTCAAGAGCAGATAATAGTATTCGTGCCCTAGTTAAGAATGATTCAGCTAATTTCAAATCAACTTCAATATCAAACGCTTGAACTGTTTTTAAATCTCTAAGAACATATATGATTGTAATATTATCAATATCATAATCATACTCTGTCATTAAAATATAAGCATATATCAAACCTTGAAATGCATGTTCTTTAAGATATGTACCTTTAAATTTTGTGGGATCGATGCTTTTAATTTCATAGAGAGTTTTTCCCTTTAATGCATCAAGTCGACCCTTTACCTTAAACTTTTCGCTCACTACACTTTTTTCAACTTCTGAAAAATTATATAAATCTTGAAAAAGTTCATGTATAACATTACCAACTTTTTGAATCAAATATAAGTAAGCAAATCTGAATTGTCCTTTAATATCAGATTGGTATCGTTTTCTTACATAGTAATTTTGCCTGAGACAAACATACAATTCACTAACCGAAATATAAGGTCGTTCATAACTTTGACGAGTTTTATATTCTTCAACGAGTTTACTTCTCATCATTGATTCAAATTTATTAATATCGAAACTAGTTGATTGGTGTGTTTTTCTAATATGTACATGAGGAAGATCAATGAAATCGTCAATTGTTGCTTCCTCAAGTAGTTTTTTCGTATTTTGAGAAGCTAGTTCTTTCTTTGATAAATTTGGTTTTTTAACTTTTGCTGCAGGAGTGGCAACTTTCTTGGGTTCATGTTTTTCTAAATACCGTAAAAGATTCTCATATTCATTTGCAAGTGCCATTCATCCCCACTTTCTATTTTTTCTTCGCTTTTTTTGCTTTTGCTTTTGCTTTTTGTAATTCCATACCAAGACCCTTGTTTCCTAACATAAGACAATGCATGAATTCTGTATTATCTTTGGAATGAGATCTGCAATAAGTTTCTATTTTCTTTTTATTGTTCTGTTTCCATTTAGCAAGAAATCCACCAGAAATACCACCAGAAATACCACCAGCAATCATTGTACCAGGAATAGGAATTATCAAGCCAACTAAGGCGCCTAATGCAATTCCACCAACTACACCTTCTTTAGTTACTTTTTTTTTTCGTCTTCCTCATCTTCCGGAAGATCATCATCTTCATAAAGAAGATCATAAGCAGATTCAATTAAGTTGTCACGAAGGATCTTATATGAATCTTCGATAATTGTTCCTTCCCAATCATTGAGTTTATCAAAGGTTGAGGATTCAGAAACAACTCGAGCAAGTAATAGATTATCAACAGCAAGACTAAAAGCTTGTTGTCTAATCTTTTCCTCGATTGCAGCAGAGAGATCCACACTTGAATCTTCCTTATACATGACCTTCAATTCTTCTTTGATAGAAGCTCTTGATTTTGGAGTAGACACGATTTTCTGTGCATTCTCACGTGCTATTTTGGCAGTATTCCTTGCATTATACATCAGATCTTTTGAATTAACTTGTGCCTCATTTACCGCTGGTACATGATTTACAAGTTTTAACATTTCAACAAATACTGAAAGCAATGCTCCTTTTATTGAAAGATATTCCTCTTTCACTAATGGGCAGCAATTTTCAACTTGACTAACTGATTTTCCGAAGAAAACGTAATCTAGGGCATAGAAATTTTCTAATACTCTAATTTTAGACTCTTTTAATAACATCTTTAAATCCTCCTAATTAATTATATGAAAACTCAGAGTTTTCATCTTCAAGCACTTCTAGCATAACTCTCCTCGAGTCATCGGGATAATTTGTATTTTTAATTGCTAGACATAGAACTTTGAGAGCATCAATAGTTCTTCCCCTTTTACCAATAATTTTACCACAATCTGATTGATCAACTTTAACTTGAATGATAATCGCCTTAGTTGATATAGATGCAGATATTTCGACAATTTCGGGCTTGTCAACAACCGCCTTTGTAGTATTTTCAACATAATCTTTTAATAATCCTGACATCTCGCCCATTTTCAATTCTCCCTTTCAATTTGTATCGTTATACACAACTCTTTATTTTTTGTTCTAAAACTGATAAAGCATTAGATCAGATCTCGGGGTTATACTTTTCAATTATCTCTGTTTGAATTGCTTCTTTAACCGCTGTATCATAAGCTACCTTAAATTCATCATCTGTATTGTATAATTCGGGTGCATCTTTGGTTCTAAACTTTTTATCAGGCAATGATACAAGGAAATTCCATGCACCACTATTCAGACGTTTTGTTAATTTCAAGAAATTATAATTAGTCCAGAAATTTGAAAACCCTGTTGTAAATGAACCAACCATTTCAACCTCAACATTTGGCGGAAATAATTTATTCTTTACACATTTCAATTTTACAATTACACCTTCAAATCCATATTTATTTGAGTCTTCTGCTTTTCCTTCTGCGATTGCAGATTTGACTTTCATCTCAACTAATTGAAATGCATTGAATTTCAAAATGTTACCACCAGGCATATCTTTTGATGCAGACATGAACTTCAAATCCTTTGGTGGTGCAAACTGGCCAATGTTAATAACATCTCTTAATTGATTTACTGCTAGGAAACATATGTTATTTTGAGCACATTTTGCCACATATTTAGGAATTAGAATTGATAACAATCTTGCTTTATAACCAATTACCGTATTTGGATCATCGGTTTCTCTTTCCTTTTGAGATAGAGTGTTTGCAATACTATCCCATATTACAATTGAAGGTGTTTTAGTTATCTTTTTTTCTTTCTTGAATACTGACAACCCTTCAAGAAATTTGAATACTTTTTCAACTGTAATATCTGTATATGGTTTGATTTTTGGATAACGAACACCGAGATTTGATAATCTCAATGTTGTGGTTGCTTCCTCTGAATCAAGGAATCCACCGAGTAAATCTCCCTTATATTGAGTTTGGCCTTTACCAAGAGTTTTAATTGCCAGCATTGTTTTACCACTACCTGGTTGACCAACAATTATACTCATGCCGCCAACTGCAAACCCTCCACCCAAGATAGCATCTACAAGATCAATTCCTGTAGAAATAACTTGTTTTACTCCAATATCAGAAACAATATCGGTTTTGGTTTCAAGAAAAGAACTAAATTCACTATATAGTTCTTTAGTCTTTTCTTCATCTTCAATTACATTTTCAGCAACACGTTCTTTAACTACTGTTTTAACTTTATTAGGTTTAGGATCTTTTTCTTCCTCTGGTTCCACATCTATCTGTACGCTATCTAAAATTTCTTGAGCAGTTTTATCTTCGAGTACATCTGTGATTTCGTCTGACTCTGACATTAGTTATTCCCCCATTACATAGCATTCATTTTTTGGACTTCTTCCGCTATATCGTCAGTTGCTTTTTGAGCTTCTTGAACTGATTTTTCTTTCATTTTATCTTTCTTTTGTTTAAATACTTCAACCTTCTCAGCAATTTCTCTTATATTAATTATTTTTTCAATGTCTGTTTCTTTATCAGCAACATTAATTTTTCTTCTTATATCAATTTCATCCTTTAAACTTTTCTGAATTTCTTTTCTCATATCAAGTAAAGCTTTAAAAAATTCTGTTACTGTCTTTACTTTCTCTTCAAAAAATCTAACATATCTAGAATCGAGACTATCCGGAATCAGTTTATCAATTTTATCTTTTAAAATTTCAATATCAGTTATCATTTGCATAACAGCATCGCGATGCTGTTTAAATTCTACGAGAAGATTACTAATAATTTCTTCATTGGTTGACATAATAAGCTACCTCTTTTATATTTTGTTCTTATTATTCCATGATAATTTTCATTTTTCCTGTCTGATCATGTTGATTGCGAGTACCGCCTTCAATGATTTGACCATTCTTAACATGGGAACAATTGAATCTCATTGTTCGCTTTGCTCTTGCTCCCCAACATTCATTGTTTTTATTATATGGACAATGTGAACCATGTGGGCATTTCACACCCGCCTCTAAAATTAATGACATAATATCTCCTATGCGATATTTTCTGGGATATTATCTGGTTTTTGATAGTTTGATAATTTAACCAATTCGTAGCTAACTATTGCATTGATAATCATATCCCATGTTTTCTTTGTAAATTTACCATCTGGTAGATCATTCCCTCGCAGCCAATCCTCACCGACACGAGCCTTTCTTGTACTAACGGCGCACCCAAGATAACTATCATCGCCATGAAATCTTTCAATAGCACTGATACAATATTGATGTTCCTCTGTATAAAAACAAATATCCCTTGAGATCTCAGAGGGGTTATCTGCCCCACCCACTTCCTGTACAAAATTTTGTACCTCACCAGGAAATATTAATTCTTTTAACCATTGATCTAACATTTCCATTTTTGTTGGTTCTTTTCCTGTAATCGAAACTACTTTTTCTTCTTCAGACATAATACCTCCTTATACTTCACATGATCCTGTTGCACATTGAACATCTTCTGCTTCCAGAGATGATTCAACTTTTTTATTTTCTTTCATATACTTACGTATATCTTTTTCTGAAATCTTATTTAAAATCTGACCTTCTCTTGAACCATCACGATATACGGTTACACCTTTCAGATCATAAATATATTCAAGTAATAGAGCACTCAAATCTTCTTCTGATGTATCTTTGGGAAGATTAATAGTTTTACTAACTGAAGCATCACAAAATTTCTGACACGCTACTTGCATTTCAAAATGATCCTTAGGTTCAAGGTCATATGAATCTACAAACCAATCAGGTGTTTCCTCCCCGCTTTCAAGCAACTCTTGATATTGTGGATGGATATACATTCTTTCGCTCACCCTGTCACGTCTCAACATCGCCTTAGCAAACAATGGCTCGATGGCACTTGTGTAATCAGCTAATAGTGAAATAGTACCAGTTGGCGCTAAGGCCATCATTGTACAATTTCTAACTCCATATTTTTTAATATCCATTCTTAATGAAGCAGGTAGTTTTCTAATGAATGATGCTTTTCCATATGCCATTGAATCAAATTGTGGAAATGCTCCCTTTTCAATTGCTAATTCAACTGATGCTTGATATGCAGTATTACGAATAAATTGCATCAACCCCTCAGTTTCACGAACTGCCTTTGGTGAACCATATCTGATTTTCTTTGCAAATAAATATTCAGCAAGTCCTATAACGCCAATACCAATACGCCTTGATTTATGAGCATTAATATCAATCTCTTTCAATACATATTTATTAACTTCAATTACATTATCTAAGAAACGAACTGCTAACTTTATAACATTTTCAAGTTTCTTCCAATTTGTATTAATGTTACCTGTAATGAAATTTGGTAGGACTAATGAACCAAGATCACAAACACCGTAAGGTCCAAGTGTTGTTTCGCCACATGGATTTGTACCAAGGACTGGTTCAAAGTAATATGAATTGTTTTTTGCAAATGTTGACCAATTGATCAAACCTGGTTCAGCACAATTAACCATGTTATTGACTATTTTATTCCATATATCTCTTGCCTGTACTGTTCCATATGATTTCTGTTTGAATTTGAATGTCCAGTCTTTGTCGCCTTCAACTCTTTCAAGAAATTCATTATTTACCATAACTGAAATATTAAAATGTGTTAATGCTCCAACATCAACTTTTTCTTTGACAAATTGTTTTATATCGTCAGGAGCATCATCTTTTAACCATTTGGTAATATCAGGTTTGTTTAATTTTGCATCAATAAAATTTAATAGTTCAGGATGAGAAACATCAATATGACCAATAGCAGCAGCTCGTCTACTACCACCGCTTTCAATTAATCTTGATATGAAGTCAGCTCCTTCCATGAAGCTAACCAATCCTGAGGAGTTTCCGCCCTTTCCATGAATAGGATCATTCTGTGGTCGCAGTGGTGAAAAGTTAACTCCAACTCCACCCCCCTCTGACCAAAGTGTTAGAGCGTCTTTATATAACTGTCCAATTTCTTCAATTGAATCTCCAATTGGTAGATGATAACAATTGAATAATGAACCTCTTGGTCTTGCACTATTTCTTAAAATTCTTCCACCCGGAAGAAAATCCATGTTGTAAATCATATCATAGAATGCTTCTTTGATTTTTTCTTTGTTACTCAGTTCAGGCATGGAAATTGTACTTGCTACTCTTTCCGCACACCCACCCCAATCTTCTCCATTCATATAGTATCTACTTTGTGCAACTTCCAAGGCATTGTCAGACATTGTTATTTTTTTCATATATACATGTTCTCCTTATTAATAATCAGTAGTGATGGTAAGATGAAATGGGTCACTTGAATCATGAAGTAACCATCAACTTCTGCAACGTTCCATTTTGTAATTTTACATAATTTTTTAATAGTAAGTATTGTTGCCGCACGAATCTCACACTCACCTTGTGAATGTTTTGGTATTAAACTATTATTGAGAATAGCATCATCTAAATCATCGTCATAAATAAGACATCCGAAGTGATTCAGCATTTTTGGGACTTGGTAATCTGCAGGAACGTGAAGGGTGTGAAGATCGCTTTCAAACCAACCAAAACGTCTAAACAATTGGATAAAAAATAATGAGGCTCTTTTTAAGAATGTGTCTGATGCAAAACCAGAGAATGTAGATACAAGATTTATCATATGAGGTTCAATTGTAGTATGCTCATTACAAATCCCTTCTGTAAAACTTTCTCCCAATTTTACTAACTGACGCAAATGACGCTCCCGCTCTTCAAGAAGAGGGAAGCGTCTAATAGCTAATAATTCAATATATCTGGTTATACAATTTTCAAAAGCAAAAGTATGCCCAGTTGATGATGTTTGTTTTTGATAATTATCTTCATAATCAAAAAATGCATTTTGAAGAAGTTCATACATCATTGTGGATGATGCGCCATTTGGTCGAATGTTATCTTTTCCATACCAATAACAATAATTAACAGATGCAGCTACAAGTTCTAGTAATACAGCTTTAAAATCATTTTCAACAGGAGAGACTGGAAATGATGGTTTTCCAACTTTAATCATTTCCTCTGCAACTGATTGTATTTTATCTTCATTCATAAAAACATATTCGGATTCTTTCATAAAACTTTCTGCAATTTCATATACCGATCCAACTAAATTCATATACCTACCTCCAGTTTAGTATTAATTTGTTCCAAAAAATACTAAACTTTTCTCAATTCAAATTATTCTCTTTTACATTTCTTCGACTTCTTCTTTACCTTCTTCTGTTTCTTTTTTATGCTCAGGGTCTACTTTTTCAAGAACAGATTCAAATTCACCAGCATGTACTTTTTCTTCATTTGAAATATCAAGCATTACTTTTTTAAGAAGTTTGTCAGATGCCAATTCCGCTAACCTTTCATATAAATTAGAAGCATCTAGTTCAGCTATTATTCCTATTCTTGTTATTGCCATATCTCTGCGAGATCCTTTTGGCATTGCTTCAATCTCACCTGCTTGAACAAATAGTTCATTGAGCATAGTCTCAGGTTCGGGAACATTAACTTCTAACAAAATTTCTTCTGTATTCTCTTTGATTTTAATTTTGCCTGGTTTTGCCTGGTCTTTTAAAATCTTTAAGTCTATCTAAATAATCAGTCATTTTAATACACTCCTACCCTTTTGATCTAGCTTTTTTGAGTTTTTCTTCTGCGATTTTAACATTTTTCATTTGTTGTTTTTTACAAGCATCATCTTTACATTTACTTAATCTGTGTTTAACAAGTTCAAGCCCATGTATAGCTTGTTTTAAACGTAATTGATTCCAACACATTTTGCGTTGTTGATCATCCTTTATTTTTCTACATCTTTCTCTTTCAAAATTTAACTTACTGGCCAATTTAACTAACCAGTGTTTATCATAGGATTTACCACTTTGCTTTCCAAAAACT
>RCNG010001629.1_pt1 | contig 11191 bp, 13 predicted proteins | sample 2041371 | NCBI WGS metagenome assembly RCNG01 (sample SAMN09708227, study PRJNA481090) | Marine sediment metagenome, whole genome shotgun sequencing project. | biome: marine sediment; feature: ocean; material: sediment; isolation source: Sewage treatment plant 1 marine sediment (STP1) ... | reverse complement strand
ACGATATTACAATCCTTACAGACCATTAACATATAATGCGAGGTATTGTATGGCTCGGCATAGGCCTCATCATCTGTGACGACAATGCCAGTGTAAGCACCAATTGTGTCATCCTTATAGATCGTTTTTCGGGCGAACAAGCCCATGCCGATACCCAGTATTGAAGATTTCTTTAACTCAAAATCCTCTTCACATAAGACACTCTTTTTTCTCTTCATAGCTGAATAAAATCCGATCTTAATACTTACATTAGCGGCGTAATGAACTGATTTAGTTATTACTCCTTTCTCCAGGCAGACTGGGTCAGTTCTTAAATTCTCATGACCAGGCAGAAATACTATCCTAAACCAACATCATAATTATAATCATAGGAAGTATAAACACTCTTTCTAACCATGGTCAAACTTACCTGCTACATTAAATCACTCCCCTCTCTACAACCAGCCAATAAACGATATTTTTTACAGATGTACGACTGCCCAGGGTCGAAATTTCCCAGTCAGACCTATAAAAATTTGATAGCCTCAACAGGATCAGATGGAGGTATTAGATAATACGCTTCCTCATACTTTTCGATCAACAGCAGAAGAGCATCAAGCTCATCCCCTTTTTTGGTATCACGCTTCACACCCCAAAGTTCATTAATACGATTTAACGCCTTCTTTAATTCAGTTTTGTTTTATTGGTTTAAGCTTAATAGTGGACTGATTGACGTAGTATCAAAGCTGTAAGTGACATTAATACTTACACTATCGATGCCGGTACGATTAACAAAAGAAGACGCGTTAAACAGTGTTTTATCAATAACAGCATTAATGGCTACTTCAGGGACAAATTTCCCTGCAATCAATGGCATTTTTTGTAATACCTTCTATTGTTGCCTTAGTCATATTGCACATTAGATGATTTTTCTTATCAAAAACAACAAATAGTGGAGCAGTTGAGAAAGCAGCAATATATGCAATGGAGTGCTGTTTACGTTTTTGCAGCAACTAGTTACTACTAATCAATTTATTTGTTACCCCATGAATAGTGTCTTATGAAACTATCTGTAAAAGTGTTGATATATTCAGGACTGGTATTTCCAGGCGCTGGATATTTTATTCTCAAAAAAAAGCTTCGTGGAGTTATGGCATTTGCAATCACCATCAGCTGCCTTTTGTTTATTATCACAGAGGTTTTTCAGCGAGCAAATATTATTGCTGAAAAAATCATTCATGGTGAGATTGTTTACGATATTGCGATTATACGTGAACAGATATTGTTAACACCTGGCGCTTTAAGCGAAGGTACTATGAATGCCCTGTCAATAGTTATTGGCATGGTATGGCTTATTAGCATGTTAGACAGTTACTACCTGGCCAGACGACAGGAAGCAACCTGCAGTAATCAGGAAAACCCTTTGTCACTCATTTGAAATATCACCAGTTATAAAAAAGTTGGTCTCTTCAGACGCAGTTAATATTATTTAAATAAATGAGAAAAAATATTTGAGATGGTAGTCAAATCCTTTTGTTACCACGCTAATAAATAATATATTTACAGGAGTCTTATAATGAATGATCGGTCCAACGGAAACGAACCAGCACAATCGAGTAATACGCTAAGTTTTACATTTAATGGCGACGGCATGGAGTATTTTAAAATATGGATAGTTAACGTGCTGTTAACTATTCTTACTTTAGGCATTTATTCAGCATGGGCAACCGTTAGAAATAATCGCTATTTTTATTCCAACCTCAATCTTGACGGCAGTAACTTTCGCTATCTCGCCGAGCCGTTAACAATACTAAAAGGGCGGCTCATCGCAGTGGCTGTTTTTATAGCATTTAGTGCCTTGTCAGCAGTTGAGCCTGCGGCAAGTATGATTATGGCAATAGCCCTGCTTTTGGTTTTTCCCTATTTCCTGAATCAGTCGCTCAGATTTAACCACCGGATGTCTGCTTATAAAAACATCCAGTTTCGCTTTAAAGGTTCATATTTTGAGGCATTTATGGTGATGTATATCTGGCCGATTTTAGGTATGTTGACCCTGGGTATTTTGTATCCGATGGCAATGTTAAAGGGAAATGAGTACGTGGTTAAAAACAGCTCATATGGAACAACAAGTTTCGACTTCAATGCAACATTCAAAGATTATGGCATAATCTTTTTGGTACTGGTAGGCGCCGGATTATTACTTGGGCTGCCGCTCATGTGGCTGATGAGTAGCTTCCCTGCTTTGAATTTTGTCTCTTATCCTTTAATGGCAGTCATCTACTTCGGTTTTATTCTGTTTTTCATGGTTTCGACAAGTAACCTGTTTTATCGCAGTCTTTCGCTTGCCGAGCATAAGTTTTCTGCAAAAATAACTATGCCAGGATTAGCTAAAGTAGTGTTGATTAATATTGCACTCACCATATTAACACTTGGCTTATACTTGCCCGCTGCAAAAGTTCGAATGACAAAATACATTTGTTCATGCCTGGAGATGAATGCTAACGGTTCACTTGATAGCTTTGTTGCAGATGAAAACCAAAACGTTAGTGCCGTAGGTGACGAACTCGGCCAAATATTTGACTTTGGCGTATAACCTTTATGCGTATAGCAGGAAGCTATCTTGATGGAAAAACTTCCAGGTGCCAGGACGCATACCTGGAAGTTTTAAGTGATACTGCACAGACAGTTAGCTTATTCGTGAGCAATACCAGTGATGGTTTAAACGAAGAAATCAAGGTTAAATATAACGACTTAAAAATACTTTCTCGACTAGGGGACACACCCAGAGAAGTTTTACTCGGTCAGGATGGCCAGTTGTTTATGACAGATAATCACGATGCCGTTGACCTACTCGTTAACAGCCACGCCAGGTTAAAATCAACATCCTGTATTCACCAGTTAGAAACGAACACACTGCTAATTATACTGGCATTGATAACCACACTTTTTACCGGCTGGAGCACTGTTGTTTACGGCGTGCCTACCTCGGCAAAATTTATCGCGGACCAGCTACCAGATTCTACCTGGGAAAAATTGGGTAGCAGTCTTAGTCTGCTAGATGAAACGGTTTTTGAGGCTTCGACGATCGATGAAAAACGTCAAAAAGAAATCATCGAACTAATCTCGCCTTATCTCGAAGATTACAAAGAGATTAATCCTAAGCTAAATTTCCGCTCAGGTATGCATGCAAACGCCCTGGCTTTACCCAGTGGCGATATTGTATTGACAGATGATCTTGTTAAGCTGGTGGAGGATGATCAGGAGTTACTGGCCGTTTTTTTTCATGAAGTAGGTCACCTGAAGCACAAACATATAATTCGCCGAACACTGCAGGACTCAATGGTAACTTTGCTGCTTATTTTAATTACGGGAGATGTTGAGAGTTTTGACCTGATGACAGGATTACCAGCGTTGATGTTAGATTTATCATACTCTCGTGAATTTGAACGTGAGGCCGACGCTTTTGCACTGGAACAGCTACATACATACAACATACCCGTTGATAGCTTTGCGACAGTTATGATGCGGCTGCAAAGTTACTACACAGAGAAGAAAGAATGTGATATCAAAAAGGAAAGCGAGATCATAATAACCAGTAACACAGAGGACAAACACACTGATAAAAAATCCATGCTTGATTATTTATCAACACATCCCAGCACGCATGATCGCGTCGAAATGGTGAAACAATTTAAACTCAATCACGCGCTAAATAATTGAATGATGTCCCTGATTCGCTGAGATTTTTCCAAAAACTGCATAGTGGTCACGGGAGCATAGTGTAGTTTTCTAATATATAAATATTAATCAATATAATCATAATGTTAAGCTGTATTTTTAGCGTTACTATGAAATATCCGGGTTAAGCCGGCGACTAATAATAAGGTCTTTTTTGTTTTCATATGTTCGATTCCTTTACGCATTTTATTGAATGCTAGTGTGATCGGGGGCAGATTACTACTATGTGCTGCCCCCGGATTTACGGGCGAATAACTAAACTATTAGTTGATGCCGTACATCACTTCTTTTCCAGCTTCCAGCCCCAGGGTAGCCCTGCGTTTTTCCAGTCATCAGCCACGCGTGCTCCCAGGTGTGATCCGTCTTTAGCTTTGCCGCCTTCAAAACCGTCGACCATGTAGTAAACGTTGGCATAACCATTGTCGAAAAAGGTGTTCGCTGCAGGTGTACTACGTGTTGAGCCCGAGCGGCACATGAATATCAGGTGCGCTTTTTTACGGACATACATTTTATCCAGTTGTGTTTTCACTTCATCGGCAATTTGGCATTACGGTGACCACCGTAACTCTGTTTTTTATCATCCCATTTATTGCTGTCGATAATTTTCCACGGTACATGGATGTCGGTCATTTAATAGATAATAAAATCGGCTAGTTGTTTAAAATTATTGGTTGCAATGATTCTCGTTATTGCTGTTACTGCCAATGTTTAAGGTACTCTGATTGCGAAGATGGTTAGCCATCTCCAGTAAACGTTGCATCAATTCGTGGCTTTCTGTTTCTGGCCAGTCCATATCAACTAATGCTTTTTTTGCACACAGTAACCATTGGTCACGTTCTGAATCACCTATGGCTATATGCATGTGGCGACGACGTAAACGCGGTTCGCCATAAAACTGGTGATACAGTTTTGGGCCGCCCAGCCAGCCACTGATAAAGTTAAACAGGCGTTCACCGGCTTCACTTAATGGCATTGCATGCAAATCACGTACCGGTTTCACTTCAGGTAACTGTGCCATGTACTGGTACAGACGTGTCACAAATAATCGCAGTGGTTGTTCGCCGCCGAGGCGAAAATAAAGTTCATCTGTTTGCAAATATGTGTTTGTGCTCATAATGCTTCTCTTTAAAAATCTGTTTGCTGTAATGGCAGACATTAGTATGTCACCCGGTTTGATCCAGATACTTTCAGGTGACGATGCGTTGATAACAAATTACTGGATAATTACCAGCTAAGTTCAGCGGCTACATCGTTTTCAGAAATCACAGGCAATTTGTCTGTCTCTTCAACTGCCGGTGTTGATATATTGTCAATAACTTCACAGTTACTGTTGAAATCATCAAAAGTCCATGGAATGTAATTGTCTGTCGCAGCGAATGTTGATGACGTTGCAGCAGACAAAGATATTGCTGTAAGAACTATTGCTAAATAATTTTTCATCTTGCACTGCTAAAATTGAGTAGTTAATAAGTTACTTAAGTGGTTGTTTGATGCTTACTGCACCGCGTAAATCACCTGCTTTGTAACCTGTTGCTTTATCATGTGGGTAAAGCGAGTTGATTTTTGCCTGTACGCTAGCGGGTATCTGCTCAGCACTGCCATGACAGGATAAACACATTGGCGCGGTACCGATGGTTTTCATGTAACGCAGTGATTTACCTGCTGGTTCTTCAACCACTTCTGCATGAAACATTGTTTCCATTTTTTCGCCTTTGACTGCGCGTTGTTCAAAATCGCGTAACACGGTTTGTTCCCAGCTATCAGGCATTGCCATCATTGAATTACGTGGTTTGCTGCTGATGCGCGTTACCTGCCAGCCATTTTTTAGCGAAATGTCGCTGGCGATTTGTGGCGCAACTTCGCGGCATACTTTTATCGCCGATTCTGGCCCATTGCTTTTCATTTCGCTCTTTAATGTACCGCCGAGACGTTTTAGAAAATCACCTGTCGCCGCTTTTGCTGCATCAATGCGTGCCTGTGTATCAGTATCCTCCGCTGCGATGGTTATAGGTGTGTGTCCGAAAAGTAAAGCGATTGCGATAAGTATACTTAGTATTTTTTGCATCATTATTTTCCTGGTTTGTGTTTCTAGTTTATGTTTCTAGTTTATGTTTCTAGTGTGAGATTTATTAAACATTTCTATTTGTTGTTACTGGCTGCCGTTACGGGCTGTTATTTCTGTTGTATTCAATAATCTCAGCGCCGGTTGGCAGTCAGGTATTCCTGTTGTCATGTGTTTCCATGACATAAGCCAGTGTCAGATTCATCGCCTCAATAGTGCCTAAATATGCATCGATAGCGAGCACGCTTACATTCATCAGTGCAGCTGTGGTGTTACCAGATCTGCAGGTAAGTAGCTGATTTCTTCATCTGCAGTGCAAAACTGGCGGAATATCACTGTTATCAGCCTCATATATGAAGCGCCTTATTCGGCACTGCTTCCCTGTAAAGAAAGCAAGCACCGTGCCACAATAAGGGTCTGCTAGCTTTTTATTGCGATTAGTGACTGTAACTATCTGTTCTTAAAGTTTTTAAATGGTGTGTAGTTTTTTTTATTCCAATTCGGCGGTACGATCAGTGGCGACTATTAATCAAGTAAGTGACATTTATGGCGCATAAATGCTAAGGTTTAATGCCATATTTGGCACTATTAGAGGAAAGTCATGGTTCAGCAACTGCGATTTAGCAAGCGTGCAACAATAGAAGTGACTTGCGTACTGGATGTAATTGATGCGCCAGCCGTTGCACTGACACCCGATTACCGGATTCTTGCCGCTAATCATGCCTACCGGAAAACTTATGGTGATGGCAAACCGTTACATGATCGAACCTGTTATGAAGTCTCTCATCGTTATACCGTGCCCTGTGACCGCGCAGGTGAAAGCTGTCCTTTGGCCGATTGTTTACAGACCGGGCGTAAGCAGCGGGTATTGCATCTGCATCACACGCCGCGAGGTGAAGAGCACGTTGATGTAGAAACTTATCCAGTCAGGAATGAGCTAGGTGAAATCAGTTACCTTATTGAGATCATGCGCGAAACGCACACTGCTAGCAGTCGTGTGGATGCGTACAGTATGGTCGGTCGCTCCTCTGCTTTTAATGGCATGTTGTCATTGATTAACCGTGTGGCACCCGCAGAAACCGCCGTGTTATTGCAAGGTGAATCCGGCACAGGTAAAGAGCTGGTAGCGCGCGCTATCCATGACAATAGTCCTCGTAGCGATAAACCTTTTGTCGTGGTGGAATGTTCTGGTCTGACGGAGTCCCTGTTTGAAAGTGAATTATTTGGTCATGAACGTGGCGCTTTCACCGGTGCGCATGCTAAAAAAATTGGTTTGATTGAATCAGCAGAAGGCGGCACTCTGTTTCTTGATGAAATCGGCGATGTTCCGTTGGTGCTTCAGGTCAAGCTGCTGCGCCTGCTGGAAACCGGTACTTATCGGCGTGTTGGTAGCGCTGAGTCGCAACAGGCGAGGTTTCGACTGGTTTCAGCTACGCATCGCAATTTACAGTCGAAAGTTGCTAATGATAGCTTTCGACGCGATCTTTATTACCGAATCAGCACCTTCCCAATTGAATTACCATCACTGAGCGAGCGCACTGAAGATTTGCCATTATTGATTGAATCGCTACTTTCACGACTTTCACCAGAGCGCCATTACATGGTTGCACCAGAGAGCCTGGCAATTTTGCAGCAATATTCTTTTCCGGGCAATGTTCGCGAGCTGCGTAATATTCTTGAACGTGCAACGCTGCTTGCCGATGATGATGTTATTCTGCCTGAGCACCTGCCCGCTGATGTTTCTGCCAATAATAATGTCAGCGCACACATACCACTGGCAGATGGCGGGGAAATTATATCGCTTGATGAGATCGAGCGACGCTACCTGGTGCAGGTAGTGTCAAATTACTCGGGTGATCGCAATAACCTGGCAGGCAAACTTGGTATCAGCAAACGTACATTGTTTCGAAAATTACAAAACTTGAAAAACTGAACACAATCTTTTCGAGTTAAGGTTAGATATCAATAGCTTAAGAGAATATAACACAATCATTCAACTGATTTATTTAGGTTCAATGATAAAAAACGAAAAATAGTACTAATAGATTGAATCAGGGTTTTATATGGGCGTATATAATGTTTAGTGACAGGCCCATTAGTCGATGACTGGGGAAAGACAGTAATATGAAAGAGTATAATTAGTGCGGAAACACATAACGCGACAGTTTCGAGTGTTGCCTGAAAAACGGCAGCACTCAAAATCGCAGATTTTCTCTGCACCAGGCAATTAAATAAGAGGTAGTAATGAAGATTGCAGTAACAAGTCAGAATCGAAAGTCCATAACGGAACATGCAGGGCGATGCAGGAAGTTTTGGGTATTCATTACTGAAAACAATAAAATAGTTAATAAAGAACTTCTTGAGTTCCCTAAAGAGCTGGCATTTCATGAGAGTTCTCCGCATGAAACCCACCCGCTTGACGACATTGATATATTGATTGCTGGTGACATGGGTCAGGGTCTTGTCAAACGTCTACAGCGAAAAGGCATTACAGGTTTGATAACGAAAGAAAGTGATCCTGAAAAAGCTGTTTTACTCTTGCTGAATGGTTCACTCGAAAGCGAGCAGCCAAATCAGCACCATCACGGACATAAATAAGTGAAAATCCATTCGCCTAACAGGGATAGTCAGCGGAGACTAAAAAGTGAGATGCCTATTACGGTCGTAGATTATGACCGTAGACTAAAAGACAAGTGCTTATAGAAAATACTTATAGACAATGCTTATAGAAACAGTGTCCACTGAAAATCAAATAGAAATTATTGTAGGCCTGGCCGGTGAAATATGGAATGAGCATTTCACTCCGATCATCGGCAAAGCTCAGGTCGATTATATGCTGGAAAAATTTCAATCGAAAAAAGTTATCACTGAACAAATTGAAAATGGATTTTTGTATTTTTTAATTAAAAATAACACTGACTATATTGGTTATCTGGGCGTGCTCGCTAAAGACAACCGGTTATTTTTAAGCAAGCTTTATATTATCTCAGCTGAGCGTGGCAAGGGGCATGGCAGAAAAGCGATAGCGTTCCTTGAAAAACTGGCAATTGATAAAGGCCTAAGCAAAATTTCACTAACAGTAAATAAGAATAATTCAGCTACGATTAAAACCTATATAAAACTTGGCTTTGAGAACTGCGGCAGTATTGTTCAGGATATTGGTAATAATTTTGTAATGGATGATTATAAAATGGAGAAAGATATCAAACATGATAATTAACATTAAAGGGTACTCAAGATGAGCGAAGAGGCAGTAGTTGCTAAAAAAGGACCATTTGGTGTTGTAGTTAAGAAAGATGAAGCTTACTGGTGGTGCGCGTGTGGTCGCAGTAAGTCGCAACCATTTTGTGATGGTTCTCATAAAGGTACGAGTTTTGAGCCAGTCAGGTATGTGGCAGATGATAATGTGATGGTCGCGTTTTGTGGCTGCAAGCAATCCAGATATAAACCGTACTGCGACGATTCGCATATAGCAATTATAGTAGAGCCAGAAGAGATCGATGAGTCTAAAAAGAAACGAATCTTTTAGTGTAGATGCTTCCTGCCATGAAAACGTTATGCAATCAATGCTGACAATGATTGCTGAGAACATGTTGCCGGAAGCCTGTTTCAAGGATGGCTCGGTAGTCGGACTGTCGACTTTGAGGGATTTCTTGTTGCTGTTTTTTCAAAGACGCTCTACTATTTTAGTCATTCACTCTGCCTGTTATTATTAGAGGTGAATTTAAGTTGAAGAGAGAATACTATGAAAGCTAGAGCTGCAGTGGCATGGGCGCCGAAAAAGCCTCTTGAAATTGAAGAAGTTGACGTCATGGGGCCAAAAGAAGGCGAGGTGCTATTAAAGGTTATCGCTACGGGTGTTTGCCATACGGATGCCTTTACGCTTTCTGGTGATGATCCGGATTTTTAATTGAAGAGTTTTAAGGTAGAGAAACGGCAATGCAACTAATTGAAAGTGTTAAAGAGTTTGGCGGATACCTGAACCGTTATGTACATGACTCGGAGAGCTGTCATTGTGAGATGACGTTCTCTGTCTATCTGCCGCCTCAGGCTGAAGTCGGTGAAGTGCCAGCCCTGTACTGGTTATCTGGTCTCACCTGTACCGATGACAACGCGCGAGTTAAAGCCGGCGCACAACGTTATGCTGCAGAACAGGGTGTTGCACTGGTTTTTCCAGACACTAGCCCGCGTGGCGATGATGTTGCCGACGAAATAGATCGTTATGATCTTGGTCAGGGTGCCGGTTTTTATGTGAATGCAACACAGCTACCATGGGCAGAGCATTACCAGATGTATGATTATGTGACCAAAGAACTGCCTCTTTTACTGGAGGCAAACCTGCCTTTATTGGCTGGCGTAAAATCTATTAGCGGCCACTCTATGGGGGGCCATGGTGCATTAATTTGCGCACTTAAAAACCCGGCGAGCTATCGATCGGTTTCTGCCTTTTCTCCGATTTGTAACCCGGTTAATAGTGCCTGGGATAGTGCATGTTTTGATGCTTATTTAGGTGAAGATAGCAAAGCCTGGCTGGCCTATGATGCTACCGCCCTAGTTGATGCAGGTGCGAAGGTTTCAGCTATTTTAATTGATCAGGGTTTGGCCGATGAGTTTTATAAAGAGAAACAGCTGTTACCAGAAAATTTTCAGGCGGCATGTGATAGAGAAGGGCAAGCTGTCACTATACGTATGCAGCCGGGATATGATCACAGCTATCACTTCATCGCGAGCTTTATAGGCGAACATATTGCTTATCACGCAAAAGCATTGCATGTTTAATTTCAATTAAGCAGAGTAAAGGGTAAACCCGAATATTTCATAGGAGCGCTGAAAATAAACTTAACACTATGATTATTATAAGAGATAGCGGTATATTAGAGAAATACGCTATGTACCTGACAACGCTATGCAGTTTTTGGAAAAATATCAGCGGCCATTTTGACGAGTTCCTCTTTGGATTCAGCGGCATTGACAAATCCCACCGGCAGCCCGATGATCAGGGCCGGTGCGGCTTTTTTACGGCTCACCTGCTCCATGAGGCGAAGCAGGGCCGTGGGGGCATTTCCCACGACGTAAATGCCACCCTCCATTTTATCCAGGCCGGCATCCACGGCGGCTTTGGCCCTTGTAATACCTGATTCGGCGGCGATTTTCGCAACCTGCGGATCACCCATCAGGCATTCAACAGTGACACCAAAGCGTGACAATTCCCCTTTCCGGATCCCGACCCGGGCCATATTGGTATCGGTTACGACGGTTTTTCCCCGCCGGATGGCGTTCAAACCTGACGCGATGGCATCGGCGTGGAAACGGATACTCTGCTTGTATTCAAAATCAGCAGATGTATGGATCATCCGCCGTCCCCCCTGCCACTGATCTTCCGTAAACCCGTGCTCGCCGATTTCCTGTTCG
>RCNG010001628.1_pt1 | contig 11195 bp, 13 predicted proteins | sample 2041371 | NCBI WGS metagenome assembly RCNG01 (sample SAMN09708227, study PRJNA481090) | Marine sediment metagenome, whole genome shotgun sequencing project. | biome: marine sediment; feature: ocean; material: sediment; isolation source: Sewage treatment plant 1 marine sediment (STP1) ... | reverse complement strand
CGATGGCAACGAGTTGGAAACCCTGGAACGATCCCTTTCAGCTCAAAGGGATCAGGACGACGGAGTCTGAGACCGATAGCTACAAATAGTCATCCTCATGGAAATCGTTTGAAATATATATGTCAGGGAATCCATCATTGTTAAGGTCACATATTTTTACCCCTAAACCATATCCAATCTGGCTGCTATATATACCAGCTTTTGCAGAAACATCATTAAAAACTTTCTCTGCTTCACTTCCATCGTTTCTATACAACCTGTCACCCGCTCTTATAAGAGAAAGCAGGAATCCTCTTGCTTTAGCTGGAGGAGGAGGTCAAGGACAGTATTCCAACCAGAAAGCTTGATATACACTTACATCGACAGGTTCTTCGAAACTCAAGTTACAAACCCAAAAATAGTGACCTTGAAGATTGGGCGGGATTAGGGCCAGCAGTTTGCTATAGTGATGTAGTTGTCTGCGAAAAGCATTTCGCAGATATTATAAAACGAGATTCATTCAAAACTAGAGCTAGAGTAGAAACAAGCATTTATGAGTTATTTAATAATGCATCATAAGCGCGTGCTGAAGGAAGCCATAAGCTTTGCTTGAAAAAGCACAATCAAAGCTTATGGCTCCTCAGACGCAGTCGTTATGTGAACAATTTAAATACATTAACAGGGGGACAATATGTCTGAATCAATCAAACAAACCGGAAGTTGCCTTTGTGGTGCCGTACGTATTACTGCAAGCAATCCCAGTAAAAAAGTAGGCGCATGCCATTGCGGTATGTGTAGAAAGTGGGGCGGAGGGCCATTTATGGAAGTCGACTGTGGTACGGATATTTCATTCAAAGGAGAAGACGCTATTACAGTGTATAACTCTTCGAGTTGGGCGGAACGCGGTTTTTGTAAAAAATGCGGGAGTCATTTGTTTTATCGATTAAAAAAAAGCAAACAGCATATGGTTCCGGTTGGAATTTTTGATGACCAAGAGCATTTTGTTTTTGAACGCCAGGTATTTATTGATAAAAAACCTTCGTTTTACAGCTTTTCAAACAAAACTAATGATATGACGGAGGCCGAAATCTTTGAAATGTATGGCTCGTCATAATCTGCTGGTGCAGACTCTGTCCTTCTTGTTGGTTCCACCCCCATGACTGATATTATTTTTCACAGGAGTCAAAGCATTGAGGGATACGGAATATACCAATCATCATTTTTTGGTTTAAAAGAGGCGGTTAATTACATAATCTTTCAAATGTGGTTAATCGATACTGACTCAGGAAAAGATATTGCCAGGACTCAAAAAAATAGTCATTCCTCTCGTCAAACTTCAAGGTGGTTAAAAGAGAACGATCAGATATCTGAGGACTTGCGGCTACATATAAAAGAAAGTTTCGAGTTACTACTTGATTCTACTGTGGAGAAATCACTGAAAAAGTTGTCACTGATATAGCTGTTAAAAAAAAGAGGGCAAGCATCATATTGCTCTATTTTTTGTGTCTTTTGGGTAAAAAGACTTAGGATTGGTTAAAGTATGTGCAATATGATACTTGATCCCTTCACTTTGACCCCTTCATTTGGGCAAACATACCACTTCGTAAGAATTTCCGGGCCTGCCATTTTCTGTCGAGCGTCCGCTGAATTTTTCGTTACAAACTCAACCACACGGATCCAAAATTGAAAAAAACAAATTTTTAGCCTACAATGTAATACATAGTATTCACAAAATAGGTGTCGTGATGGGTGTAACAAGTGTAAGACTGCAGCCTGAAATTGAAAATCCCCTTGAAAATTTGTCTAAAAAACTAGATAGAAGTAAGAATTATCTTATTAATCAGGCAATTAAAGAGTTTTTGGACCGAAAATTTGTTGATGAGCAAAGGTGGCAAGAAACTCTTGAAGCTATTGATTCTGTAAAATCTGGCAGTTCAATTGACGAAAACAATGTAAGTGAGTGGCTTGATAGTTGGGGTTCTGAAAATGAACTTGAGCCACCTATATCATGAAGCTTTCATATTCACCGGAGTCAGTCATTGACTTAATACGGTTGAGAGAGTTTATAGAAATAAAGAATCCGCAAGCCGCACAGCGGATTGCAAATATAATAAAAAAAGGGATTAATCAATTAAAATCATTCCCATATCTTGGTGTCAAAGTTGAACAAGCACCAAATCCAGATATTATTCGAGATCTAATTATTGGCAACTATACAGTGCGCTACTTAATACGCCCAGAAGAAATTACAATTTTGCGAATCTGGCACCACAAAGAAGATGAAAATCGTTTATAACAAGGCTTTGAAATGGATCGCTGGGTCTATGCGACTTTTAAAAAACTTATGAGTAATCCGAAAGGGCATTCATTTTTTACAGACTCTTTCCTTGACCCAGCAACCAATTAAAGCAACGTTAGAAACAAGAAGAAAAGATGAAGTGCCTCATAGTTACAACACATCCATTGAATGACAGTCTTTGCAAACTGTTGGGTAAGCACGTCGAAAACAAGCTAACCCAAATTGGCCATGAGGTTACTATCGAAGATCTCTATGCTGAGAATTTTGAGCCAGCATTAACGGTTTCAGAAAGAGAATCATATTATGGTGGGAGCTATGACTCATCAAATATCGCAGAACAAGTAGGTAGGCTTCAGAATGCAGAGGCGCTGGTGCTGTTGTTTCCAACCTGGTGGTTTGGTTTTCCAGCCATGCTCAAGGGGTGGATCGACAGAGTCTGGGGTCCTGGTATCGCCTTTGACCATGCAAGTGATTTAGGATCAATTAAGCCTCGGTTGAATAATCTAAGGAAAGTCTTAGTGGTAACGACACTGGGTTCTCCTTGGTGGGTTGACCGTCTAGTAATGTGGCAACCAGTGAAACGAATAATGAAATTGGCTTTGCTTGGAGCTTGCACCAAGAAAAGCAAACTCCAATTCTTGTCTCTGTACGATAGCGAAAAACTGAATGAGCAAAGAATTGCAGGGTTTAAAAACAAGATTGAAAAAGCACTCGTCACTTGGAGAAAATGATGTTTCTAACAAGGTAATGTCACGCAGACGCTAAAAAACGTCGTTCGTTCCTCATTATGTTTTTTGCCTCCCAAAATGACTGAAGATCAATTTGAAGAAAACACCAAAAATCCAGTTCCCAATGGTGAAGATGTAATATGGCATGTATTCCCTGTAATTGAAGTCCCGTTTTTTTACCTTAAGTCTCGTTTTAAAAAATGTTTGGTAAATTAAATACAGATGAAGCATTACAAAAATCAGATTCCATTTTGAAGATCATTCTTGAAAAAGAGAATTAAATTGTATTTTGTGTAGAGCCATAAAATAGAGGCATAACCAGATTTTACGCAAAACTGAACATTAGCCAAGATAAAAGCGAGAGTATTATGCGAAAAAAAGGAAAAATTACAAACTGGAATGATGGTAAAGGTTTCGGATTTATAACTCCTATAGGTGGCGGAAATCGAATTTTCATTCACGTCAAAGCATTTAAAAACCGTAACACTCGACCAGAAATCAATCAAATTGTTACCTATGACATATCCACGGATAGTCAAGGCAGAGTTTGTGCAGAAAATGCTTCGAGATTAGGAGATAAATCGACTAACAGATCAAAAAGAAAATTTAGTATTACTTCATTTATTGTTGTTTTTGTATTTTCTGTTCTTCTTTGTCTTTCGGTGCTGGCAGCCAAGATACCTGTCATTATTCTGGCTTTTTATGCTGTTGCCAGTTTGTTAACTTTTATCACATATGCAGTAGATAAATCTGCTGCTCAAAAAGGTGATTGGAGAACGCCGGAAAGTACATTGCATTTTTTATCTCTTGCAGGTGGTTGGCCAGGAGCACTAATAGCGCAACAGAAGTTACGTCATAAATCTAAAAAGCAATCATTTAGAGCAGTTTATTGGATGACAGTATTTGTTAATTTTGGTGCATTTATTTGGATATTAACTCCAAATGGCAATGCATTTTTACAATCAATTTTGGTTAACATAACATAAGTAGCTAACCAAAATTTCACGCTTCAAGGGGACGGTGACAAATGAGAATTATTTATTTTTATAATTGATTATCATTTGTCACTAACCCTTTTAGTTCCTGTCTATAGATATTGTATTCCGATTTATCTCATAATAATAAGATCACCAGGAATTCATAATTGTTAAATCAATTTCAATTGTTTGATACTGATTTGCCATCGACTCGATCACCCAGGCAATATACTGAAAAGGATTTCATACTTGTAGTAGACGCTTTGGGTGCAGAAGGTGCAAAAGATGTATTCGGTAAAAATGCCATCGAATTCTACAAATTGCAAAAATCAGATATCAACATATTGCAGCGGACAAGAGATTTCCCCCGATAAAATGGACAGGTTTGTTACTTTACTGCACAGCGCATTTGATTAACTTTATGAGGTGCTCGGGCAGATACTGCTCAGCTCCGCCGATAGGCTTGCCCGCGACAGCGGGCAAGCCTATCATCTTAGATCACCTGAAGAATCGGCAGCTTATCTTGAAGCATGCTTTGAAGAAGCAAATGGTGATGCAGCATTCATTGCAAAAGCATTAGGTGACATTGCAAGAGCGAGAGGAATGTCCAAAGTTGCATAAGATTCTGGTTTATCACGTGAAAGTCTTTATAAAGCTCTTTCTGGAGATAGAAACCCTAGTTTTGATACCGTACTCAAAGTGATGAATGCTCTTGGTTTTGAACTTCATGCCAATGCAATTCTTTCAAACAATAGCACAGCCCAACAAGGGCATTGAAGCGGATCAAATTGTCATTCGCTAAAAAACGCCAATGACAATTCGACCGTTCATGCCGACGTTAAGGCAATTTAAAATTGATCGTAATGTCCGCCAATAGCAAAAATATAAATGTAGTCCTTATCGTACTTATAAATAACTCGGTCTTTCTGGCTAATTCGGCGAGACCACAAGCCAGAGAGGTTATGTTTTAATGGTTCAGGTTTTCCTGTACCAGTGCTTGGGTCATCACGAAGCATTTCTTTCAATAAACGGCAAAGCACCTTGTGTAGTTTCTTGTCTTTTAGCCTAAGTTCTTCATATGCAGCCCAAGTATTACCTTCAAATACCAGTGATCTCATCAAGCTCTCCGGCAGTAGGTTTATATCCCTTGTTGCTTGCATTTGCAGCCACTGAGGCTGCAATTTGTTTCATTAAGCCACTGTTTTGCAAAACATATAATGTTTCTTGTTCACGCTCCCAATCATCCGCACTTAAAATGACAAAATCATCACCATTTCTACGCGTAACCTTAAGCGGTAAATGCTCTGTAACCACTTGTTCAACAAAGCTTTTTAGGTTATCTCTAAATTTATTTACACTAATACTGTCCATTTCGCTCACCTCATTAACGTACTGCAATACCGTACATGATAGTGGTAAAGCCCTAATTTTTCAATAAAAATAACTCTTCAAACAAATCAATTGCTCTGATTTTATTTAATCAATGTATAAATCATTGTTTTCAAAGTCTGCTCATTGATCTTTATGAGTGAATGCCAGTGGAGTTTTATTTCCGGTAACCATAACCAGGCTGCGGTTGCGGTTAGATTCACTGGAGTTGACCATTGTGGGAATAATACCGCCATCAATATTAAACTAAAAATCAGTATGTTTTTCATGATGCTTCTCCCGCCTGATAATCCACCTGTTGATATCCTGAATAATTATGGCGATGGATGTTGCCTTTTAATTAATGTTTAGTTAATAACAACCACGAACTGTGCCAGAACAGTAGCAGTATAGAAATCATCGCATTTTTAAACTCAATTCATTAGAAAATTTCTAAAGTTCTTATAAATTCGTTAACGAAATATCGTTAAGAATGAAATTTCAGCAATATTTTCTTATACCAGGATCTATAATAAATCATTATTTATCAATAAGATAAATTAAAAAATGTATTTGGCATATTTTGTGATAGTTAAAATGAGCATAGGATGAATTAAATCCTGTCAAGACACAATATGCAATCAGTCATAAGGAGATAAGATTATGAAAAATGTTGAAGTTTATTTCACTAATGACGGTTCCACAACTATGTTGAAATAGAGAGGTATCAACAATGAGTCTATTGGTGGTTTCGATGAACTTTTACATGTTTGGTGACAATTAACTTAGCCGATCAGGAAAGCTGTATTAAATTATATTTATCAGGGGAAAACTCATGAAAACATTACTGCAAAAAGTTAAACCAAATACATTATCCGTATTTTTATTAATAGTTGTTTTTGTATCTGCACTTGCACTTAACGCCTGTTCACAGCATGCCAAGACTGATATACAACGAATTTCCGATGCGAATATTGCGCCACAGTATTTACATACTGAACATAAGAAAGTGACGGTTAACGGACAGGAAATATTTTACCGCGAGGCCGGTGACAAAAATGCACCGACTATTTTATTACTGCATGGCTTTCCGACTTCTTCCCATATGTTTAGAAATCTGATCCCTGATTTAGCCGATCGCTTTCATCTGATTGCACCTGATTATCCAGGTTTTGGGTACAGTTCACAGCCATCCATGGAAACCTTTGAATACAGTTTTGATAATCTTGCCAATATTATGGAAGAATTTATTAATGCATTAGAGATCAAGCAATACAGTCTTTATGTCATGGATTATGGCGCACCGATAGGTTTCCGGCTTGCGGCAAAACATCCTGAACAGGTGCAATCACTTATTGTGCAAAATGGTAATGCGTATAAGGAAGGGCTAAGGGAATTTTGGGACCCTATACGCAAGTACTGGAACGATAGAAGCCCGGAAAATGCTCAGGCTCTGGCAGGTTTTATTACGCTCGAGGGAGTCCAATGGCAATATACCCATGGCGTTCGTAACGAACAGAGTATCAGTCCCGATAACTGGAATGCCGATTTGAGACATCTGACTCGTGAAGGTAATGCTGAGATACAATTGGCCCTGTTTTATGACTATCAGAACAATGTTCCCCATTACCCGGAATGGCAGGCTTATTTTCGTAAATATCAGCCTCCAACTTTGATTGTCTGGGGGAAAAATGACACTATTTTTCCGGCTGAAGGTGCACATCCATACAAGCAGGACTTGAATAACATTGAGTTCCATCTACTGGATACAGGGCACTTTGCCTTAGAGGAGGATGGCCAGTTAATTGCCCGGTACATTCGTGAGTTTATGACTAAGAATCTGGATTTATAACTATAATAAAATGTGTGTCCGGTCATGGTTTCTCAGTGATGGCCGGTCAATCCTGCTGAGAGGTTTTTTTAAGCAGGTGATCAATTATTGCTGTGCTGAATCCCCAGTTTTTTTATTCGGGATGCCAGTGTAGTTGATTTGATACCCAACAGCTTTGCCGCACCCTCATCTCCAGAAATTTTCCCACCCGATAGTTTTAAAGCTGCCTGGATATTGCGTCTATCCTGTTGCAATCGTTCAGCTTCAGTAAACGGGCGGTCTAAAGACATCGTATCAGCTGATTGAATCGATTGTTGTGTTTCTGTGCCCGGCAAATTAAATTCCAGATGGTTGTTCTGATTGATGATCACTGCTCTTTCAATGACATTCTGTAACTCACGAATATTACCGGGCCAGTTATAGGATTCTAACTGGCTGATATTCGCTTTTTTGAGTGCTGCATTCTTACGTTTGTATTTAGCGCAATTGAGTTCAATAAAATGTTTTGCCAGTAAGGGAATGTCCTGTTTTCTGTTCCTTAAAGGAGGGGATTCAATAGGAAATACATTCAAACGATAATAGAGATCTTCCCGAAAATTATTTTCCTCTACCATTAATTTTAAATCCTTGTTGGTCGCTGCAATAATACGCACGTCAATCTTTCGAGTTTTTTCGTCACCAATTCGTTCAAATTGTCCTTCCTGAAGAACGCGTAATAATTTACTCTGTAAATCCAGAGGAATTTCACCGACTTCATCTAAAAACAGAGTACCATTATCAGCCAACTCAAAGCGACCAGCCCGATTTTTCAGAGCTCCGGTAAAGGCTCCTTTTATATGGCCAAAAAACTCACTTTCGAATAATTCATGGGGGATGGCCGCACAGTTTACCCGGATCAAAGGGCGTTGATTCCGCTCACTGCGATCATGAATTGCCTGGGCAATGAGTTCCTTTCCCGTTCCAGATTCACCATTTATTAAAACATTGGCATCTGTTGGTGCCACTAATTCAATTTGTTGTAAAATTTGTCCAATGGCATCACTTTCGCCAATAATATCTTTAAAGTTATGGCGGCTAAGAAATTCTTCCTTCAGGTAGATGTTTTCAGCTTCTAATTGATCTTTCATTTTTGCTACTTCAGTATAAGCAGCCTTAAGAGCCTGTTCGGTTCGCTTTCGTTCACTAATATCAGTAAAAACAACCACGGCACCAAGCAGACGTTCTTTTTCATAAATCGGTGTACTGGTGTAGTCTACAGGGATGCTGCTGCCGTCTTTATGCCAGAAAACTTCATCTTCAATGTGATGCACTTTACCGTCTTTAAATGCGGCATAAATCGGACATTCATGCGCCGGATAGTGGCTTCCGTCTGGTTTTGTGTGGTGCAGTATTTTATGCATGGGCCTGCCCAGAAGCTCAGCAACTTTCCAGCCTAGAATCTTTGCTGCTGCTGGATTTAAAAACGTGGTTATACCATCACTGTCAATGCCATAAATGCCTTCACCTGCAGACTCAAGGATTAAATTATTTTGATGTTGAACACGTATCAGTTCATCTAATGATGGTTCTTTTGTAATGGATTCATTAGACAGCATGGTTGAAAACCTGTTGTGTTAATTGGGAGCGCATAAGCAGATTCAGTTGAGCTTAAAGAGTAAATTAAATATCGCTGTTTAGCAACGAATTTTCATTTATTCAGTTACGAAATTTCATTAATAACACAAAAATACGATACACGAAAAAATCGGACGTTTAATTTAATATTTTAATTATCAATGATATAAGTTAACTTGTCGGCATTGGCATGGTTGCTGCGTTTATAGTGTTGAGTGAGTAATTCTAAAAATGAAATTGGAGTAAAACAATGCGTGATAAAATGAAGGTTCTACAGCACTTTTTTGCACGACAACAACCCAGGCAATCGAATAGCCTAATCATTAAATCCGGTTTCGGAGGCTTGACTGGGATTGCGTTATTGGGGTTACTGAGTCAATCAACGGACAGTCTCTGGCTCATGGCACCCTTTGGTGCTACCTGCGTGCTGCTTTTTTCTGTACCGGCAAGTCCTTTGTCACAGCCAGCAAATGTGATCGCGGGTCATTTGCTGTCAACCAGTATTGGTTTAGCTCTGCATACTTTTTTACCAATGTCCTGGTGGGCTATAGGATTAGCAGTGGGTCTGGCAATTGCTGCTATGGCTGTTTTACGGATAAGCCATCCTCCTGCCGGAGCTGATCCACTGGTTGTTTTCTTAGAAAGTCCGGGCTGGGATTACCTGGGGTTTCCAGTATTGTCAGGTAGTATCATTCTGGTTCTGGTTGCCTGGTTAGTTCATCGTGCGCCTCCCGTGGTCCATTATCCTATTCATGTTGTTCAGCAGACTAAATAATTTAAATGCTTACAAAGGTAAAGTTATCTGCGTTAGTGTATGGTTCAGGTCATTCACACTTGCCTGAACCATACGACTTTACTGTTAAAAATGATAAACTTAAACCTAAATAAATCTGTTGAATCTACTGCGGGCGTCCAATGTAAAGTGAATTCACGATGGCATTTTACAAAGTTGAATGGCCTGTATAAAACCTGCCACGCATAAATCGTTGGCATTGAGAGAATAAAATGATCAGAATTGGCCAGACTTACGAATTAGATGTAGTAAAAGTTGTAGATTTTGGTGTTTATTTAGATGCCAAAAATTTAGGCGAGGTATTGTTGCCGCGAAGACATGCTCCGGGTGATCTGTCTAAAGGCGATTCTATCACTGTATTTCTTTATCTCGACTCAGAAGATCGGCTTGTGGCAACCACCCAAAAACCCAGGGCGATGGTGGGTGAATTTGCCTATTTAAAGGTCCTGGATACCACCAATGTGGGCGCTTTTTTAGATTGGGGTTTAGATAAAGATCTATTAGTGCCTTTTGCTGAGCAACACAGACCGATGGAAGCCGGACGTTCTTATCTGGTGTATTTATATCTCGATAAGCTGGATGGCCGGATTGTGGCGTCATCTAAAATTGATAAATTTCTTGATGATAACACCCCCCATGACTTCAAACCGCAACAAAGGGTTAATCTGATTATCGCTAATAGTACCAGTCTGGGTTATAAAGCCATTATCAATCATAGCCATTGGGGATTATTGTATAAAGATGAAGTTTTTCAACGTTTAAATTTTGGCCAGAACAAAACAGGCTATATTAAGTCTATACGGCCTGATGGAAAAATTGATTTAAGCCTGCAATGTGGTCAGGAAACACGCGATAAAGATGCCAGTTTGATAATAAGCTACCTGAAAATTAAAAATGGTTTTGCAGCAGTGCACGATAAGTCTGATCCTGAATTGATTTCAAACCTGTTTGGAATGAGTAAAGGCGCGTTTAAAAAAGCCATTAGCGGTTTATACAAGCAGAAAATTATTAGTATTGAAAAAGATGGTATCCGTTTAATTGAAAAGTAGCTTAGATGTGAATATGAAAAGCAGGAAGCCCTTGGTCACCAGAGCAAGGCATATTAATTTGACCGATGTATTCTTCGAGCAATGAGCCATATGCTGAGTAAAACATTCATTGACTATCTTTAATAAAATGCTGGTAATACACTCTGAGTTAGTCGTTAAACATCAAAAGGAGGAGTTTTGAGAGTTCATCATTTACAACACGTACCCTTTGAAGGATTAAGTAGCATTGAGTCCATTCTCAAAGAAAAAGGGCATCAATTATCTGCTACTCATTTATACGATGACCAATCTTTACCGTCAATAAATGATATAGATTGGCTTATTGTCATGGGCGGGCCTATGGGTATATATGACGAGGAGAGTTATCCCTGGCTAAGTGCAGAAAAGCGATTTATAAAAGAAGCTATTAATTCAGGAAAAATTGTTCTAGGTATCTGCCTTGGTGCGCAACTTATTGCTGACGCGCTTGGAGCCAGGATATATAAGAATGAACATCGAGAAATTGGCTGGTTCAATATCAGTCGTTCGCCTGATACAAGCGGCACTATTCTATCCAC
>RCNG010001627.1_pt1 | contig 11197 bp, 8 predicted proteins | sample 2041371 | NCBI WGS metagenome assembly RCNG01 (sample SAMN09708227, study PRJNA481090) | Marine sediment metagenome, whole genome shotgun sequencing project. | biome: marine sediment; feature: ocean; material: sediment; isolation source: Sewage treatment plant 1 marine sediment (STP1) ... | reverse complement strand
GGTTCCGAGGGCCGATTGGGCATCATCACCGAGGTCACGTTGCGTGTACGACCGAAGCCGCGCACGACCGTCGTCGACGCCTATCTGGCGCCGAGTATCGAGCGCGGCATGGAGGCGGTGCGCCGGCTCGTGCGCAGCGATGTGCCCCTGTGCATGGTTCGACTCTCCGACGCTCGGGAGACCCGGGTGGCGATGGCTGTGGGTCTCGGTTCGTCAACCTTTGCGCCGCTCGTACAGCTGTACCTCAAGCTGCGCGGCATCGGCGACGAGGGGTGCCTGATGCTCGTCGGCGCCATGGGTGCGAACGAGGACGTCGGCGACGCATTGACGGGCGCACGCTCGATCATCGATCAATACGGAGCGGTCTCGCTCGGCCGCCGGCCGGGCCGCCACTGGCAGCACGATCGATTTCGCCACCCCTATCTGCGCGAAGCCCTACTCGATCGGGGATGGGCCACCGACACCCTCGAGACCGCCGTGCCCTGGTCACGGGTCATGGAAACGCGCACCAAGGTCGTTCGCGCCATCGAGGAGGCGGCCGCCGCCGAGGGTGAGCGAGCCGTGCCCCTGTGCCACATCTCCCATCCTTATCGGGACGGCACGTCCTTGTACTTCACCTTCTTCTTTCGCAATGCCTCGGATGCGGATCATACGATCGCACGTTGGGCCAAACTCAAGAGAGCCGCAAGCGAGGCCCTCGTCGCGTGCGGGGCAACGATCAGCCACCATCACGGGGTCGGGAGTTGGCACGCCCCATGGCTCGAGGCGGAGACGGGCCGGGCCGGAAATCAGATCCTGCTCGATGCGGCACGGCGCATGGACCCACAGGAGATCCTCAACCCGCAAGTACTGCTCGACCCCACCGACCGCTTGGAGGAATGATGTTCCACCCGGGTTGGCGGGCGGCCGCTTTGAAGCAGGTCCAGGAGGGATTCGACGTCATCGTCATCGGTGGCGGCATCACCGGCTGTGGAATTGCCCTGGACGCCGCCCAACGCGGCCTGCGGACCCTGCTGCTCGAGCGCGGGGACATTGCTTCGGGTACCTCCTCGAGGTCCTCGAAGCTCATCCACGGCGGTCTGCGCTACCTCAAGCAGATGCAGTTTCGGATCACGCGGCTCGCGTGTGCCGAGCGCGACCGCATGCTGGCTCTCAGCCCCCACCTCGTCACTCCTATTCGGTGCCTCTACCCGGCCTACGAAGGCGACCGGACACCCGGCTGGCAGGTCGATCTCGGTTTGTGGATGTACGACCGTCTCACCGGCCGCCCCGAAAAGCACCGCCAGCTCGACCCAGACGAGATCGAAACATTGGCGCCCGGCCTGCAGACAGCGGACCTCGATCGTGCGCTGAGCTATACCGATGCAATGGCTGACGATGCCCGCCTCACTCTGGCAGTAGCGGCCACGGCTCACACCTTCGGCGCAGCGGTCATCACCAGAGCCGAGGTCGAAACTGCGCAGCGCGACTCGACGGGCAGAGTCACAGGTCTGCTCGTGCGGGACCTCGAGTCGGACCAGGTCGTTCCGGTGACAGCCGCGGCCGTCATCAACGCTGGCGGTGTCTGGACCGACAACATCCGCGACCGACTCGGGTTCGAAGGACGCCGACTGCGTCCCTCACGAGGGTCTCACCTCATTTTTCCGCGCCAGGTGCTGCCCATCCAGGGGGCTGTGACTTTCCCCAGTCCGGACGACGGGCGCCCGGTGTTCGCGGTTCCCCATCCCGAAGGCATACTGCTCGGCACCACCGACCACTACCACGAAGGTGGTCTCGACGATCCCCGTCCCACACGCTCCGAGATCGGCTATCTTCTGCGAGCCGTACGTTCGGCGTTTCCGAAATCCGGGCTCGACGAGAGCAAGGCTGTCGGCGCCTTCGCCGGCCTGCGCCCGATTTTGGACACCCACGCCGACCACCCCTCCGAGGCCTCTCGAGAGGAGGACATCTGGGAGGAGGACGGCATGCTGTCGGTCGCCGGCGGCAAGCTCACGACCTGGCGAACGACCGCCGAGGAGGCCGTTAACTCCCTGATCGACCTGCTGCCAGAGGAGCGGGTTCGCAGGATCTCGGCCTGTGCAACGTCCGGTACACCACTTTCTGGACTCGCGCCGATTGATCTGGCCGACCGACTCGTGACTACCTCCGGCCTCGAACCCGTTGTGGCGGCCGCCATGGCCAGGCGCCTCGGCGCCCTCGCCTGGCACGCCCCCCTGCTCGCCCGTACGGCGAAAGATCTGCAGCCCCTCGACCAGACGACCGACCTGTCGATCGCCGAGGTACGCGCCCACCTCAGGTGGAAAGCGGTGCTCCACCTCGACGATCTGCTGATGCGGCGCGTGCGCTTTGCGCTCTGGGACCCGGGGATGATCGAAGACCTGCTGCCGGTCCTCGAGCCCACGATCCGGCGCGAAATGCAATGGAGCCGCAAGCGCTGGATAGCCGAGGAGAACGACCTCAACGAACGCCTCGAGGCGTGGACGGTGAAGGGGATCAAGGCTTGACCCGTTATCAGGTTGATCGTGAGTGGTAGCCGAGAGGCAATAAAGGGCAATTGAACCGCAAAGACGCCAAGAGCGCAAAGGGCGTTTTTATGACATTTTGCTTTCTTTGCGGCCTTCGCGCCTTTGCGGTTCAAATGTGCGCCGCCGCGGTGAGCACCGAACCTGATTTGTGGGCATACCTTTGATGCGGGTTAAGAAGACTGTGGCAGCCGGACGCTACCGATTTATCGGCCAATCCCCCCGCGGCCACCAGGCCCATGGGTGATAGACCAACTCAACTCGGTGGCGACCACTCGGGACCATGACTGCCATGCCGGCGATGTCCGCGAGCACAATGTCGGCGCGCTCGCCAGCGACTCGGGCTTTCCAGCCTGGGGCCCACGGCTGAGCGAGCACCAACAGACATGGTCCGTCACACTCGACGGTGGCCTCGAGCTGGGTTGGGGTCCTCATGCCGAGCTCGACCCTGGTCTCGGCGGCCGCCACCAGACTCCCGCCACCACTGACGAGCGCCGTCGTCTCGAAATCGGTCATTGCAACCACTTCGCGCAGCTCCTCGAGACCCACTGGTTGCTCGGCGACCCTGCCCACGACACGCACCTCGGGAAGGAGCTCTGGGTTCGACCAGATCGCACCGTCGCCGTCAGACCACACCCTCTCCCATCCTGGAAGCGTTTTCCTGGGTGGGGTCATGGCGAAGCCGACCCCCCACGCCCCACACAGGCCCGCCGGCAGACTCGAAAGTTGTCCACCAAGCACCTTTCGAGGCTCACCGAGGACCTCCATCAGGCGCGCAAAGGGGACTGGCCGCAGCGGATCTGAAGCCCGCAGATCGCGCAAACCGTAGCGTGATGCCAGATTGGGCGGCAGCATCAGACCGAGACCAACGACCCGACAGGGCCTGTCCACCTCCATCTCGGCCAAACGGCTCAGAACCTCCGGCTGCGGCAGACGATCCTGGCTTGCAGCCACCGGATTGATCAACAGGGCCAGCAGGCTCAACTCGGCCGCCACCAGTATGGGAACGGCCGCGCGGCGCGGAAGCAGAGCAACGACGCCGGCCAGAACCACCGTCACGATGACCAGGCCGGTGTCTACCGGAGCCAACCGCCATGGCGCGGACCACAAAGCCACGGCGGCAATGATCCCCGCAGGAATCAGCCGCTGCACCGGGCCGCGCAGACGGCCATGTTGCGCTCCATCCAACCCGAGTACGGCGAGAACCACAAGGCCCCAGGGGATGAGCACACCAAAACGAGCCAGGGTCATCTGGTCGAGCGGTGGTATTCGGACCAAGACGGCGTCGAGCGGCGCAATGCGGACGAGGAGCACGAGCCCAAGCAGCGAAACCGAAGCGGCCGCCACGGCAAGCCGCCGGTACCTGCGCCGAACCCGCCCGAGAGCCACGAGGGAGAGCACGGCGCCGGCCACTCCCGCCGCTCCGGGGGCATGCGGATAGGGGGCCTGCCAGTCGCCGCGAGCAGGATGACCCATCGCCGCCGGCACCACGATCTGGCGTATCAGATCACGCTGTATGGCCCACGACGGGCGGTCGCGGTTGGCGGCGCCGTCGGCGCCGAGCTCATGTCGGGAAGACGCGGCGATGAGGCCGATTGTCGGCCACGACAGAACGACTGCAACCACAAGGGACACCGCTGCCACGACAATCGGCCGCAACCACCGGCCGGGGCGGGTGATCAATGCCATCAGAAAAGCCGATCCACACACAATTGCGGCTGTTTCAGGATGCAGACCAGCGCCCAGGACCCAGCCGAAAACGCAGCCCACGACAATGGCTGCGCCGAAAGCCGACCGCCGACGCATGGCCCACCACATGAGCCACCACGCCCACGGAAGCCAAGCCGTCACCCAGGCAAGAGGTACCAACAACCAACCGACCAGATACGGGCTCCCCGCCCATGCGATTCCGCCCACACAAGCCGGCTGCCAACCCAACCGCCACCCCCGGGCCAACAGGAGGAAGGCGCCAAAACCCGCCAACTCCAACTTCCAGAACGCCATGACCGTGGTCCCCCGCTCGGGGCCTAGGAACCAGACCGGCGCCATTACCGGCGCCAGCAGACCCGTCTGGCCGTTGGCGAGCAGTGGCAGCCCGCCGCCCACCGCAGGTTGAATGACTGGAATCTGACCCTGACGCAACTGCCCACCCGTTTGCTCCCACCACGGGTGAAATTGAAAGACCACGTCGGACTGGGTGCGCTGAAAGGCAGTCTTCTGCGACCACTCGACCGACCGGAATGGGGGCAGCTTCTGCACGCAGCGCACTGGGTTGAGGTCGCCGCCCATCAGGAGGCCGGGCCCGACGACGGCCGCGAGCACGACGTCGAGCAGGAGTTGGAATCGCAGAGCATCCCGATACCGCCGCGCCAATACGAGGTGCACCAGGGCCAGCGGCACGATCGTCCAGAGGTAGAGGGACATCTCAGAGAGTTTCCGTGGGCCGCAACAGAAGTGTCAAGCTCGGAGATTGCTTTTCGCAGGGCGACGTCTGACAGCGTTATTTCGTACACTGGTCTGAGGGTGTTCGTGCCTCCCTTTGGTACACTCCCTCGGTGCCGGGTGAACCGGTGCTTCTATTCATGATGCGACACTCGTTATTCCTGCTCGGCGAGTTCACTCGCCGCGACTTCAAAGGCCGCTACGCCGGGTCGGTCCTGGGATTCTTGTGGTCTTTCGTGCAGCCGCTCTGGAGCCTCGCCCTTTTCACTTTCCTTTTCAGCACGGTGATGAAGATCTCGCCGGGCATCGGGGAGCGCACCTCGAACTTCGCGATCTTCCTCTTCTGCGGTTTGCTGCCCTGGATGGCGATTCAGGAGGGCATATTCCGCTCGTCGACCGCGATCACCGACAGCGCCGGATTGGTCAAGAAGATGTCCTTCCCATCGGGACTGCTGATCTGGGCCGTCGTCCTCGCAGCCCTGCTCCACGAGGCGATCGCGCTCGGGCTCTTCCTCATTGTGCTCGGTGTGACGGGTCAGCTGTCGTTGTCGGGTTTGTGGATCCTGATCGTCGCCGTGCCACTGCAGATCGCTCTGACAGTCGGCCTCGGCTTTCTCGCCGGCGCCTGCAACGTATTCTTCCGAGATACGGCTCAGATCATCAGCATGCTACTCCAGGGTTGGTTCTACCTCACACCCATCGTCTATCCCATGAGTCTGGTCCCGGATCGTTTTCGACCGTTCCTCGAGCTCAACCCGTTGACCACCATCGTCACGCTCTATCGAGAGGCTCTGCTCGGGGGATCGATGCCCTCGGTGCTTTCTCTTGTCCCGCTCATGCTTACGGCGGTGTTTTCTCTGGTCGCCGGTCTGTGGTTTTTTAGGCGGCTCAGACCAGCCTTCGCGGACGAGATCTGATGTCGACACCGGTTGTCTCCGTGCATGATCTGCGCAAGACCTACCGCGTCTTCGCACGCCCCGTCGATCGTCTCGTCGAGGCTCTGATGCGCCGGCCAAGACACAAGGCATTCCACGCCCTCTGCGGCCTGACATTCGAGGTGCCGAAGGGTGAGGGCCTGGGCATCATTGGTGAAAACGGCGCCGGCAAGAGCACCCTACTCAAGATACTCGCGGGGGTCACTGCACCGACCTCGGGCAAGGTGGAAGTGAAACGCCCCGTGGCGTCGATTCTCGAGCTGGGGTCGGCCTTTCACCACGAGCTCACCGGGCGCCAGAACATCGTGCTCAACGCCGCCATGCTCGGGCTCGGCCGCGACGAGGTGGAAAACCGGACACCACAGATCATCGAGTTTTCGGAGCTCGGTCACTTCATTGACCAGCCGATCAAGACCTACTCGACCGGCATGGTCATGCGCCTCGGGTTCGCGATCGCTACCCAGGTCGAGCCCGACGTCCTGATCATCGACGAAGCTCTCTCGGTGGGAGACGGATACTTTCAACAAAAGTGCATGATTCACCTGCAACGCTACATCGACGCGGGCGGCACCCTGCTCATCTGCTCCCATGCGATGTACTACGTCTCAGCATTCTGCCGTCGTGCCCTGTGGCTGCAAGACGGCTGTATCAGGGCGCTCGGCCCCGTGCAACACGTCGTACCACAGTACGAGGCCTTCCTTCAGGCGAAGACCGATCGAAGCGAAGAAAAGCCCACCGTCAAAGAGGCGCCGGCTGGAGCGCCAGCGCGGCTCAGCAAAGTATCCCTTCTCAGCGGGCCAATGCGACGCCATGGTGATCCCCTCGAGTTGGAGATCAACTGGAGCAACGACGACCCGGGCGCAGCCTTTCACCTGGCTGTCGGACTCAATCGACTCGACGAGGTCGAGGTGGCCTCATTTCTTTCACACCGTAGCGATGTTGGGCCCTGGACTGGGGCAACCCACCACACGGTCAGGTTGGAGATTCCTCATTTACCGCTGGTGAAAGGTGCCTACAAGCTCTATATCTTCCTTCTGGCACAGGACGGCCTGCACATCCACGATACCCACATTCTCAAGGAGGCCTTCACAGTGGAGTACGATGAGTACCCATTCGGGCTGGTCGCAGTAGAACACCTCTGGCACACCGAGAGCGCCCCATCATGAACAGCCCGCTCCAGACGAATCGATGGATTGCGAGCCCATACCTCCACCTCTTCGATCACGCGGTTCTCAACCCCCACACGGGCCGGGGGATGGGCGCTGAACACCCCTGGTACCCTGAGTTGCGTAGCTTCATTCTCGACGAGTCGCGGCTCACGGAACTGACCGACGTGCACCGAAGCATGATCGCCGATGACTGGTTGATTCCCGAAGAAGCGGATCTCTCCCGTCGATACCGCCTCCGTTGGGTTTCCCTGGAGGCCCATTCCGTCTGCAACCAGAGATGCTTCTTCTGTCCGGTATCCATAGCCCCCCGAGCCCCGATCTACATGCCTACCGAGCTTTATGAGCGGATCGTCCGCGAGGTGGCCGAGCTGAACGAGCCCATCGAGGCCGTGACAATGATCCAGTACAACGAACCAACGGCCGACCGTCGATTCGTGCAACAGGTGAAAACGATCAAACAGGCGGGATTGCCGGCTGCCGTACTCTCCAACGGGTCGGGGTTGACCCCGGACACGGTTGATGCCCTGGTCGATCTGGGGGGCCTCTCCTACTTCTCGGTCAATCTCTCGACGCTGGACCGTGAGACCTACGCCAGGGACCGCGGAAAGGACCACCTCGAACGCGTGCTTTCGAACCTCGAATACGCCAGGAACAAGCCTCTGGCAGAAGAGATGGTCATCGTCGTCCTGGGAACCGATCCCGAAGACCACCAACGTGAGTATCAGGCCATCAGCGAACACTTCGACGGTTCCCTCTTCAAGGTCCAGGACTTCGAGGCCAACGACCGCGCGGGCTACCTCAATGTCGGTCTCATCGCCGAACAGAAAGATCTCCGTGTGCAGGGCTGTGACTACATGGGGTCCCGCCCGATCGAACACCTTCATGTCACAGCGGCGGCCAATGTTGTGATCTGTTGCCAGGATTATGAAGAGGGATGGGTCCTGGGGAACCTCAACAAGCAGTCGGTTCGAGAGGTGCTGGAAGGTGAGGAGTACGCCCGCGCGCGGCGGATTGTGTACGGAATCGACGATCCACCCGAAAACTTCATCTGCGCCGAATGCAGATATGCACTCCGCCGCTGACGGGAAGACCATGTCGAGGCCAGGATCTCTTTCTGTTGTCTACCTCCTCGAAGACACGGTTCTGTTCGGCGGCGTCAAGGTCATTTTGCGTCAGGCCGATCTCCTGACCGCTCGCGGCCATCAGGTTACGGTAGTTTCCCGTGGTCCCCGACCCGACTGGTGTGGACTCCAGTCCCCATTCCTGCAGGTTGAAGATTTCACGCGTGAAAGCGTGCCGGCTGCGGACGTCACAATCGCCACTTACTGGTCGACCATCGGCCCCGCCTGTCAATTATCTCGCGGTGAGGTCGTGCACTACTGTCAGGGATACGAAGCCACCTATACGCACAACACCAGCGATCACCCGGCGATCGAAGAGGCCTATCACTCCCCAATCCCCGCGATCGTCGTGTCTTCGCACCTCGCTACCCTACTCGCCGAGAAGTTCTTTCGCCCGGCGAGACTCGTCCTGCAACCCCTCGAGGATTTCTGGTCTCCGGGTTGGCGGCGACACCTCATTCGCCAACCACAGACTCCACCGAGGATCCTCATCGTTGGTCCCTGGGAAGGCCTCTGGAAAGGCATTCCGACGGGTCTGAAAGCCGCCATTCACCTGAGGCGAAAGGGGTTCGACTTTCGGATCGTGCGCCTTTCTCAGTACCCGGTGACCGACGCCGAGAACCGTCTGCTGACGGCCGACGAGTATCATCACCATCTCACACCGCGAGATGCCACCCAACTCGTCCGTTCTTGCGACCTGCTCCTGGCCCCCTCGTGGGAACAGGAGGGCTTCGGGCTACCCGTGCTCGAGGCATTCGCCGCAGGTGTGCCGGTTGTGGCTTCCGACATCTCGAGCTTCAGGGGCTTCGCGTCAGAGGCTGCCACTCTTGTCCCGTACGATGACCCGACGGCTTTCGCCGCGGCAGCGCAACAGATGCTCGCCAGCCCCCGACTCTGGCGCCGACACCGGACACGCGGGTTTTCCATCGCACGTCGCTTTAGCACGAATCGAGCCGCAGAATCCGCAGAACGTGCTCTGCGGTGGGTCGTTTCCGGTCGATGGAGGGACGAGATGATGACCGGGAGCGCGGATCCCACAAGATCGTAGTCTTCTGGCTATCAGTATTTTGCGTAACAGATCCAACGCAGGCATCACCTCACACCAGATCGGCATCCGCCATCGTTGTGTAGACCTTCCCCGGTGAAAATAACTCCGGGTTCAGCTCTGTGTCGATCAATCGTATGACCCGCACCACCCCGCTGGGGTCCGGGCCACCTTCGAAGCCAACGTGGCGCAGTCGGCTCTCCACTTCGGGATCGCCATCGATCCACAAGGCCTCTCGGGCAGCTCCGGTCTGAGCTACGGTCTGCTTCGCGAGGTGGTCGATGAGATCGAGCGCTCCGGGATGGTGGCTGTCCCACAGAAGGTCTGCCCAATGACACACACCACCATCCGTTCTGAAAACGACGAAAGCGACCGGAACTGTCGACAGCCTCCGGTATACGATCCACCGGTGATAGCGCACGGTCGGGTGGTGGCTGAAACGGTGCAGTGCGTGCTCGGAATCACGCACGATTGCCGCCGGGTAGCGGTGCGCCACTCGCGCCCACAGGTCGTCGAGAACCGGTTCGTCGTCACCCGCCAGTCTCGCCACGTACAACCTCGATGCCAGTGTACGGCCGGTCGATCTGGTCTCGCGTTCCAGCAGCGGTATGCGCCTTGGCGGCGCACTGTCCCATCGACAGCGCGCAACCATGTGGCTGATCGAACGCGGCCCGGTGAAGCCGTACAAGAGGCCCACTCCTGCTTGAGATGCCACCTCGGCGAAGGCATCCATCACGTGCAACCAGGCGCTCTTCCACTCCCGTTTTCGCGCGAGGGCCGCCAGCGAAAAGGTGTCCACTCCCTGCAGGGCCTGCACTCTCCTGCCGGCAATCTGAAAGACGGCCGGCGTTGCCCCATTGTGGGCGGAAAGGGCCGATCCATCCCACGCCGCCAGGGTTGCTTTGAGTGCCTCCGGCGCCGAAAACTTCCAGGCCCACTCGGCAAGCGTTCGTTGCCTGCCGAAGACACGGTTGAAGGCCTCATTGATCGCAACCTCATCTCCTGGCCGGTATGTTCGGATCTCCGGAACGCCCATCTGTGATACTCCCCGCTCGGCTCACGTATACTATATGTGCCCCATCGATCCCGAGGGGCGAACCCAGGAGGATTTCATGAAATATTCGGCCACCATAGGCGCGATCATCGTCACTTTGGCCCTGCAACCCGCTCTCTTTGCCGAAACACCGGCTTCCGTCGTTGCTCAGACATCGGACGCAGCGGGCGGCATGAAGGCGTTCCAGGCTCTCGGTGTTCTGCAAATGGAGATTTCTCAGGTGCAGACCTACGCCGACAAGTCGCAGGACACATTCGCCTACACCGCCTATGTCGACACCAGACTCATCAACAGCCGCCTCGAGCTACCGGGCGAGGTCGTCAACGTGCGCAACGGTGACACCGGTTGGGCGATGGTCCAGGGCAAACCCGACGTGCGCCAGCAGACGCCACGCATCGCTCCAGGTTTCAATCGAGAGCGTTTGCTTCCGCTGCTCCTTCCCTTCAGCCTCAACCTCGAGGGCGTTAACCTGGGCGACACCGTCGACGAGACGGTATTCGCCAAAAAGTCGGTCCTCAACTTTTCTTTCACAGTTCCGGAGATGTACTTCGCCAGCCCCCTGATGGGCCTCAGTTGGGATATCGTCGTGGACTCGAGCGATCATCGTATTGTCGCTGCCCGCTTCCTTCCGGTGGAGGGATTCAAAGAGGCCGAGAACGAAGGTCTGCAGATCCAGGTCACCGAGACCGCGGACATCAACGGAGTCTCCTTGCCGTCACGAGTTGTTATGAAGGGGATCAACCATTACGGTCAGCCGACGGGTATGGAACGCGAGGTCACCATCAAGACAACCGTTCTGCTCGAGCCGAACCCTTCCCTCTTTATCCGACCCGACAAGTTGGAAGCCCTCGAGGAAGGTTAGAAGCCCTGGTAAAAGGCTGTCTAAGAGCTCTCGCGCCGAACACATGT
>RCNG010001626.1_pt1 | contig 11204 bp, 12 predicted proteins | sample 2041371 | NCBI WGS metagenome assembly RCNG01 (sample SAMN09708227, study PRJNA481090) | Marine sediment metagenome, whole genome shotgun sequencing project. | biome: marine sediment; feature: ocean; material: sediment; isolation source: Sewage treatment plant 1 marine sediment (STP1) ... | reverse complement strand
TTGGACGACCGCTATCTCGCCCCCCCCCCCCAACACGCGTAAAACCTCCTTACCCATGGAAGCTGGATAAGGAGGCTCTCGTGATCTCGCAGTCGTTGTTTCGACTTAGACGACCGGCCGTGACAGTTGTGGGTTCTGCACCGGCGGTTTCTGAGAATAGTCGTAGAAACCCTTGCCCGTCTTGCGACCCAGATAGCCGAGTTGGACCAGGCGAGTGAGCGTGTGCGGCGGTGCGTGGTGTTCGTGGCGGACATCCATGAAGATGTTCATCGACATCGCCTCGACCACATCCAGGCCGATGTAGTCGGCGAGCGCGAACGGTCCCATCGGATGGCCCGCGCCGGACATCATCGCGTCGTCGATGCCCTCGATCGTGCCGGTGCCCCGTTCCAGCATCCGAATGCCGTTCAACATGTAAGGAGTGAGCAGGCGATTGACGATGAAACCGGTGGTGTCCTGGACGATCACCGGGGCCTTGCCGATTTCCTTGCAGAAAGCGTCAAGGCTCTGAATGACTTCCTCAGAGGTCTCGAATGCGTGGATGATCTCCACCAGCTTCATCACCGGCGCCGGATTGAAGAAGTGGAGTCCGGCGATCCTGTCGCGCTTTTTGCAGACCGCCATCATCGCCGTTACCGACAAGGTCGAGGTGTTGCTGGTGAGCATTGCGTCTTCGCGGCAAATGCCTTCCAGGCGCTGGAACAGAGCTTTCTTCGTCGTGATGTCTTCGACGATGGACTCGATTACCAGGTCGCAGTCGGCAACGCCCGACTCCTTGTCGGTAAAGGTGACGCGACCCATGATGGCATTTTTCTCGGCGGCGTCCATTTTGCCGCGATCGACGATCCTCGCCAGGCCCTTGTCGAGAGTTGCCTGGGCTTTGTCGGTGGAACCCGGGGTCGCCTTGACCGCGACCACCTGCCGTCCCGCCTTGGCGCACACGTGGGCGATACCCAGCCCCATGGTGCCGCAGCCGATGATGCCAACGTTGTTGATAGCCATTCTGATCTCCCCCATTTGGGATCGTCATCCCGGCACCTGCGCAACCGCTGGACCGAACCCGCCCGACCCCGTCAAATCCTCACGGGTGAAGTGAATAATCCAAAATATCCTTCTGGTTTAATCGGTTTCGGCGCGGAGATAAAGGGTCTTTTCGCACTTGCGAAATGAATCGGGCCGCCCCGAAGGGCGGCCCGATGTTCTCGACGCGCTGAACGGCAGGGCCGTTTCTAGTCGCGTTCGATGCACATGGCGATGCCCATGCCGCCGCCGACGCAGAGGGTCGCCAAACCCTTCTTGGCGTTACGTTTGATCATCTCGTGGAGCAGCGTGATGACGACCCGAGCCCCCGAGCAACCGATGGGATGACCGAGCGCGATGGCGCCGCCGTTGACGTTTACCTTGTCGACATCCCAGCCCATCTCTCTGTTGACGGAGATCGCCTGGGCGGCGAAGGCTTCGTTGGCCTCGATCAGGTCGAGATCGTCGATGGTCCAGCCGGCTCTCTCGAGGGCCTTGCGGCTGGCCGGGATCGGGCCGGTGCCCATGATCGCCGGATCGACGCCGGCGGTCGCCCACGAGACGATACGCCCGAGCGGATCGACGCCCCTCTTGGCGGCGTTCGCGGCGCTCATCAGGACCACCGAGGCTGCGCCGTCGTTAATTCCCGAGGCGTTGCCGGCCGTGACCGTTCCTTCCTTGTCGAAGGCGGCGCGCAGCTTGCCGACCGACTCCATCGTCGTGCCATGGGTGGGGTGCTCGTCGGTATCAACGACGATGTCGCCCTTGCGGCCCTTGATGGTGACCGGGATGATCTCGTCGTTGAACCTGCCGGACTTTTGCGCGGCTTCGCACTTGTTCTGCGATTTGACCGCAAGCTCGTCCTGGTCTTGACGGGTGATCTGCCACTTCTTGGCGATGTTCTCGGCGGTGTTGCCCATGTGGTACCGGCCGAAGGGGTCGATCAGCCCATCGCGGAGCATGCTGTCCTCGAACTTGACCGGACCCATCTTGGTGCCGCCCCGCATGTTGGCGATGTGCGGCGCCCAGCTCATGCTCTCCATGCCGCCGGCGACCACCACGTCGCTGTCGCCCAGTTTGATGGATTTGTAACCCTCGGCGATCGCCCGCAAGCCCGAGGCGCAGAGTTGGTTGATGGCGTAGGCGGTGCTTTCGTCGGGGATGCCGGCGTTGATGCACACCTGCCGGGCCGGGCCGGCACCGGTGTTGGCGCTGAGCACCAGGCCCATGATGACTTCCTGGACTTCTCCGGCCTCGGTCTTGGCGCGCTTGAGTGCTTCCTGAACGGCGACCACCCCGAGGTCAGTCGGTGCTACGCTCGAGAGCTTTCCGTTGAATGTTCCGATCGGCGTCCGCGCGCCTCCCGCGATGACAATGTCGGTCATGCTTGTCTCCTCTATCCTGGCCCGGGGGTTCGTGCGCCGGGGGGTGTCTGTGTGATTTTGGTTAGTGATCCTGGGTGCGCGGCAGCATAGGGCTGACGTCTCTGTTGCGCAAGCGAACGATACTCCGTTTCGATCGGATTTCCGCGAAGCAGGATTCGACCGGTTCGCGTTGCACCTTACGCCAGTCGGAGTTTCGTCGATAGCGGCGAATACCGTAACTCGCGAGATTGCCTCGATGCGAGATCGTGTCCGGGCATAGTTCCACCGCGAGGCGATTCGCTCCCAGGGTCAACGGTTTCTTAAACCTGCTCCCGCTAGAATGAAGTCTGAAAGGATGACGGATCTTTGCCCTCATGCTGCACCAGCTTACATGCCACTGACCGATGCCGAAAAACCACACGAAGGCATGGTTCTTTCCCTTTCGGATCCCTTACGGCTTGAAATCACGTAGCATTCAAGCATGTCAGTAGGGCGATAGGACGTTTGTCGTGACTGCCTCCAACGCTGTCAGACCTCCTGCGTATGAAACCTTGCTCGCAAACTGTTTGCCACCGCGGTATCGTAGTTATTGCATCGCAGCATCTTTTCCCTAATAATCGACGGCTAGAAGCCCGTCGTTCCGGTAACGGGTAAGGGCGATTTCTGATGAGCGAAAAAATCGAAGGGGCCGTAGCGGAAACGGTCGGCAACGGCCCGATCACGATCAAAAAGTACGCCAATCGGCGGCTCTACAACACGGCGACCAGTTGCTATGTCACCCTCGACTACCTGTCTCGGCTGGTCAAGGCTGGCGACGACTTTGCGGTCTACGATGCAAAGACCGGAGAAGACATCACCCGGTCCGTACTGACCCATATCATCGTCGAGGAGGAGTCCAAGGGGCAAAGCATGCTGCCGGTCAGCTTCCTTCGCCACCTGATCAGTTTTTACGGGGATAGTCTGCAGAACATTGTTCCCCGCTACCTCGATCACACCATGCAAGTGTTCGCCCGCAATCAGGAACAGATGAGAAGCTATATGGGCGGCACGTTCGATGGGTTGGCGCCGTTCGGACCGATCGAGGAGATGGGCAAGCATCAGATGGCCATTTTTGAACATGCGATGCGCATGTTCAGTCCGTTCCCTGGCCAAGAGGATATACCTAGCCAAGAGGATATCACCGACACCAAGGGTAACGGTGGAACGCACTCGGTAAACGAGGAGCAAATCAGTGAACTGCGCTCGCGCGTCAACGAGATGCAGAAGCAGTTGGACGACCTGACATCCCGCCGCCGCGCCCGCTAATCGCCGCCGCCGAGCAGAGATAGTTCGGTTGCCAACGGAACCGACGTTTTGTGCTGTGGGTTGAAATCACGGTTGCTTTTTGTGGTTACGATCTAACGCTGTAGTTTGCTGAAAATGGGTGCTATAGATTATACGTAGCATGTGACAGCTGCGGAAAAATCAAAACTCAGAGACGTTGCCTACGTTTTTTCCATGGCAGTGATCCAGGAACGGACGAGGGCGGCGGTTTTGTTAGATTCTGACGCTGAAGCGGTTAAATGGGGGGGTAATCAGTTCGCCTCTGCCGGCAAACGCGCCGGTTGAGCAAGAACAAACACGGAGCAATCGCTCAAGTGTCTGGGAGACAGAAAAACATGGTGCCCTTGGACGATTTGATGCAAACCACCAAACGTGATACCGACGTTGATCATCAGGTTGGCAATCGTATTCGCCAACGACGGGTAATGCTCGGGCTCAGCCAGCAGCAGATGGCTGTCATGATCGGAGTAACCTACCAACAAGCTCACAAGTACGAGCGGGGAATCAACCGCATCTCTGCCGGGCGGCTTTACGACATCGCCAAGGTACTGCGTGTACCGGTCGGTCATTTCTTTGAAGGCCTCGAGGGCGAGCCGAGCGAGAACGATCTGTCGATGCGCCAACGTATGTGTCTTGAGCTTGCGCGGAATTTCACCCAGATCCCCAACGACCGTCACCGAGAGGCGTTGAGTCAACTGGCGCGGGCCTTGGCTACAAAATAGCGGCGGGTACTATCGGATCAGTCGTCTTCGAGACGAGCGAGCGTATGGCGAGCTGTGTCGCGAACCAGCGCCGCGGGCTCGTCTAGGTGCCGTAGCACGGCGTCGATTGGCGTTCCTTCTCCACTGTTGCCGATTGAGATAAGCGCGTTGCGGACGATCCGGTCGCGCCCGGTACGCTTGACTGGTGAACCGGTGAACAGGGTCCGAAATTCGGCGTCGTCAAGCTCGATCAGATCGACGAGCCGGAGCCCGTTCAATTCCGGCCGGGGCGTAAAAGCCTCGTGCCGCGTCGGTGTCGCGTACTTGTTCCACGGACAGACGGCCAGACAATCGTCGCAGCCGTAGATGCGATTTCCCATCGCAGCGCTCAAAGACTCGTCGATCGTGCCTTTGTGCTCGATGGTCAGATAGGAGATGCAACGATTGGGATCGATCCGGTAGGGCTCGGGCAGAGCACCGGTGGGGCAGGCTCGTAGACACCGATCGCATGAGCCGCAGTGATCCATTTCCGGGGTGTCGGGCGGCAGCGCCAAAGTGGTGAAGACCTCGCCGAGGAACAGCCACGACCCAAATCGGCGCGAGACCAGGTTGGTATGCTTGCCAATCCATCCTACCCCCGCCTTCATCGCCACCGGCTTTTCCATCACCGGCGCGGTGTCGGTGAATACCTTGACATGGCAGTCGTAGGTTTCGGTCATCCAACGGGCGAGCTGCTTCAGACGTTTCTTGAGTTCCTTGTGGTAGTCGCGGCCCTTGGCGTAGACGCTTATCGCGCCGCGGTCGTGTCTTTTGAGTTGGGCCAGCGGGTCTTCGGCCGGCCCGTAGTTCATACCAAGAGAGACAATGCTCCGTGCCTCCGGCCACAACGCACGCGGTTTGGCCCGCCGATCGGCGGTCGTTTCCATCCAGGTCATATTGCCGTGCCGCCCGTCCTTCAGGTAGGCGTCGAGGTTGCGGGCATCATCCGGCCGGCCTTCGGCGTCAGCGAAGCCGATAGCGTCGAAGCCAAGCTCGCAAGCTTTGGCGCGAATGCTTTCCCTTATCTCATTCACCGCGCCATTTCCGGCCGGGGTCTCAGTCGGCGTCGGTCGAGAATTCATTCCCGCCCCCGATAGGGCCGGACACCCTGATCGGGGACCCACAGGCCGAGCGGCGGGTCGCCGCTCTGGTAGAAGACGTCGATGGGAATTCCGCCGCGGGGATACCAGTAGCCGCCGATGCGAAGCCATCGGGGGCCGGCCGCGGCTTGGATCTTCTTGGCGATGGCGATTGTGCAGTCCTCGTGAAAGGCGCCGTGGTTACGGAATGAAGCGAGGTAGAGCTTCAGCGACTTGCTCTCGATCAAATGTTCTTCGGGCGCATAGTCGATAACGAAACGGGCGAAATCGGGCTGGCCGGTGATCGGGCACAGCGCCGTGAACTCCGGGCAGCTAAAGCGCACCAGATAGGTTTCGCCCGGATGAGGATTCTTCACCGTTTCCAGAACCGCCTCGTCGGGAGAGATCGGGATGGCGGCGGAGCGACCAAGGTGGGTCAGGTACAGTCCTTCCTCCAAGGCCCGGTTCCTCTCTCTCCTCTAATCGGCGCTACAGCGGTTCGATATCGCCTTTCGCCCGTTCCGCCGCGAACTCGGCGGCGAACGCCTGGAAACGGCCCTCGCCAATCGCCCGGCGCATTCTCGCCATCAGATCCTGATAGTAATACAGATTGTGCCAAGTCAGCAGCATGGCGCCGAGGATCTCCTTGGAACGCGCCAGATGGTGCAGATAGGCGCGGCTATAGTCGCGGCTGGCGGGACATGCCAAGGTCTCGTCCAGGGGTCTCGGGTCTTCGGCGTGACGCGCGTTGCGAATGTTGACGGGGCCGCCGCGGGTGAACGCTTGGTCAGTCCGCCCGGAGCGGGTCGGCAATACGCAGTCGAACATATCGACGCCCCGGGCGACCGCGCCGACCAGATCGCCGGGTTTGCCGACGCCCATCAGGTATCGCGGCCGGTCGGTAGGCAGCAGCGGCGTCGTCGCTTCCAACACCTCGAACATGGTCTCCTGGCCCTCACCGACGGCGAGACCGCCGATGGCGTAACCATCGAAGCCGATCGCCAGCAGCGATTCCACCGAGGCGGCCCGAAGTTCCTCGTAGACTCCGCCTTGGACGATGCCGAACAGGCCGTGGCCGAGACGTTCGACGAACGCCTGCTTCGACCTCTTGGCCCAGCGCATGGACCGCCGCATCGACTCTGCAGCCACCACCCGTTCGGCCGGAAACGGCGTGCATTCGTCGAAAACCATCGAGATATCGGTACCGAGCATGTGCTGGATTTCGACCGCCCGTTCCGGGGTGAGCATCTGACGGCTGCCGTCGATGTGCGATCGAAACTCGACACCGTCCTCGCTCACCTTCCGCAGGTCGGCGAGGGACATGACCTGAAAACCGCCGGAGTCGGTGAGGATCGGACCCGGCCAGTTCATGAACCCGCGCAATCCGCCCAGCCGTTCGATCCGCTCGGCGCCGGGACGCAGCATAAGGTGATAGGTATTGGCGAGGATGATCTGGGCGCCGGTCGCCGCCACCGTCTCCGGTGTCGTCGCCTTGACCGTGGCCGCCGTGCCTACCGGCATGAACGCCGGCGTATCGATGGCGCCGTGGGCGGTTTGCAGCCGGCCGAGACGGGCTTCGCCGTCGTTGCAAATGATCCGGAACTCGGTACCGTTCACGGGTTATCACTCCGTTGCAACAAAGAGCAGTCGCCGTACGAATAGAATCGATAGCCGGCGGCGACGGCGTGCCGGTAGGCCTCCTTCATCCGTCCCGTGCCAGAGAACGCGCAGACCAGCATGAACAGCGTCGAACGGGGAAGATGAAAGTTGGTGAGCAGCAGGTCGACGGCGCGAAGCCGGTAGCCCGGCTTGATGAACAACAGGGTGTCGCCGGCGAACGGTCGAACGCGACCGTCCCCGTCGACCGCCGCCTCCAACAGCCTGAGCGACGTGGTGCCGACAGCCACCACCCGACCGCCGGCGGCACGGGCGGCGTTGATGTCGTCGGCGACGGCCTCGCCGATCTCGCCCCATTCCGGATGCATGACGTGGTCCTCGATGTTTTCGGCCTTCACCGGAAGGAAGGTTCCCGCACCTACGTGCAGGGTCACCGTCACGCGCTTGACGCCACAGTCATCCACCGCGGCCAGCAACTCCGGGGTAAAATGCAGCCCCGCTGTCGGCGCGGCGACCGCTCCCGGCCGCGCCGCAAACACGGTCTGATAGTCGACCCGATCGCGTTCGTCGGCGACGCCGGTTCGCTTGATGTACGGCGGCAGCGGCATGGTGCCATGGGTCTCCAATGCCGCCATCAGCTTCGGACCGTGCCGGTCGAAAGCCAGGGTCACCTCGCCCGTCGCATCCTTGGCCTCGACCTCGGCGGAGAAATCGGCAGCGAATCGGATGCTTTGTCCCGGTGTCAGCCGCCGTGCCGGACGGACGAAGGCGCGCCAGCGGCCCGGAGTGATCTCCTTGTGCAGCGTCGCCTCGATGCTTGCCTCGCCACGCCTGCCTTTCAGCCGAACCGGGATCACCCTGGTATCGTTGAACACCATGATATCGCCTGGACGCAACAGCCGGGGCAGATCGCCGACGGTCCGATCGACCACCGTGTCGCCGACCTCGAGCAGGCGGGCGGCGTCGCGGGGAACAATTGGCCTCTGGGCGATGGCACTGGATGGGAGATCGAAGTCGAAGTCGTCGATCTTCATGTTCGAAGTCGCGGTTGTTCAGAGGTTGATTCCAGGGAAACGGTCGGAAGCCTACACAAACGTCCCCCCGAGCACAAATGCATGATGACCAACCCTTGACGGCGCCACCGGCTAGCCCGCAAGATTCCTGTGAACACCAAAAGGGGGAGAACAACCATGCATGTGACACTGGTCAAGGTCTCGGTAAAGCCTGATCGAGTGGATGACTTCATCGAGGCCTGTCGCATTAACCACGAGCGCTCGGTGCGCGAGCCCGGCAACCGCCGCTTCGATGTTCTGCAGGACCCGGGCGATTCGACTTTGTTCATCCTCTACGAAGCCTACGTCGGTGCCGACGCCGCCGCCGCCCACAAGCAGACGCCCCATTACCTTGCCTGGCGGGATGCCGTCGCCGAGATGATGGCCGAGCCTCGCCAGGGCATCCCCTACAACGGCCTGTTTCCAAAGGAATGAACCGGTGAAATCCATCCAGCCGTTCGGCATAGCCCGATTGCCGCGCATCGTCTTCGGCACCGGAACCATAGCGACCGTGCCCAAGGAGGCCAGCGCCTTCGGTGAGCGCGCGTTGATCGTGACCGGCGCCCGTTCGTTTCGGTCGACGGCGAACTGGCAGAGGCTGCTCGACGGCCTCGCCGCCACAGGAGTCGCCTGGTATGACCTCAACGTCGAAGGCGAGCCCACGCCCGAACTGGTCGACCACGCGGTGGCCGAGTTCAGCGAAAGCGACGTCAAGGTGGTGATCGGCATCGGCGGCGGCAGCGCGCTGGACGCCGCCAAGGCAATCGCCGGCTTGCTGCCCCACGGCCGCTCGGTGATGGAGCACCTGGAAGGCGTCGGACCGGAACGCCCCTACGAGGGGCCGTCGGTGCCGCTGATCGCGGTGCCGACCACCGCCGGAACCGGCAGTGAGGCGACCAAGAACGCGGTGCTGAGCCGTCAGGGCGAGGACGGCTTCAAGAAGTCGTTCCGCGACCAGGCGCTGATTGCCCATCTCGCCATCGTCGATCCCGAGCTGTTGGCCTCGTGCCCGCAAGAGGTGGTCGCCGCAAACGGCATGGACGCATTCACCCAGTTGCTCGAATCCCTGGTCTCGATCAAGGCCAATCCGATGACCGAGGCGCTGGCGTGGTCGGGGCTCGAGGCCTTCGCCGCAGGCTTCTTCGCCGCCTGGCGGGGCGGCGACGACCCGGAGGCCGAATCGGGACGCCGCGGCATGGCCTACGCGTCGCTGATGTCGGGTATCTGTCTGGCGCAGACCGGCCTCGGCTCGGTTCATGGCCTGGCATCGCCGCTTGGCGCCTACTTCCCGATCCCTCATGGCCTTTGCTGCGGGACTCTGGTGGCGGAGGCCACCGACGTCAACATCCGCGCGCTGAAGGAACGTGATCCCGAGAACGGCACCCTCGACAAATACGCCTGGGTCGGGCGGCTGCTCGCCAGAAGCGAAGGGGCGGACCGGGACGACGATCTCGAAGCGCTGGTGAGCACTCTCAGGGAGTGGACGGAGAAGTTGGCCCTGGCTCGGCTCGGCGACTACGGTATGGAGCCCGGCCACATGGCGAAGGTGGTGGCGGGAAGCCGCGGCAGCAGCATGAAGACCAACCCGATCGTGCTCACCGACGGTGAAGTGGAGGAAGTCGTCTCGCGGCGGCTATAGGATCAACGCTGGTTGCTGTAACGCCGGTCGGCCCGTCGGTCAGTTGCCTCGACGGCGGGAACCGATAACCGCGACAATCAGCCAGATCGGCACGACGATCGCCGCGCCAACGATGATGTATTCCAACGCCCACGCGACAAGTGAGGCTCCGGTGTCGATCGCGTCGCGGGCGGTGACGCCGAGCCCTTCAAGCATGCGCGCGGGACTGATGTCGAGCGCCGAGAGAATCAGCCCGACGATCATGGAAAGAACGGCGATCTTGACGATTGTTCCGACGATATTGCGCGGCATCGTGCGGACCGAACGGATCCGGTTAGCCTCTCCAAACCCGAACTTTACCGGCGTCCAGATGGACGAACCGACGATAGGTTCCGACGCCGCCGAGTTCCATGCTGCGTGCAGCGCGGGCGATCTGGCTCGGCTTGTGGCCCTGCACCCGGATGTCGATGGCCTTGCCCTGCATGTGCAGGCTGTTCCTGGCGACGCTCCGGGAATGGCGCCTGAGCATGGCGTTGGTCTTTGGCGAGCGGTAGCCGGAGATCACCTGGAACGGATTGTTGGTATCGAGCCGGTACTTGAGAGAGAACAGAAAGTCGAGCAGATGCGGATCGATCTGTGTGACTTCCTCGGTGCGGAAATCTCGCAACAGCTGATTGACCTCGCGCAGGCCCTCCGGCACGTACCGCCCCTCGGCCCAATAGACCACGGACAGCGTCTCAGACGTGTTCAGGTGCTGAAACGACAGGGACCGCTCGCCGACCTTGTGGATCAGGGCCAAGGACGGAGTCGCGGCTAAGCTCACAAGGGCGCCGGCGCCAAGTCCTAGCAAGTGACGACGCGTCAGCTCGAGCTTGTTAGCATTATCCTGCACTTCGTACTCTCTCCTATAACCAGCGACCAAAATCGAGCCTCTCTAAAAGAGCCCGTCAACCGCTGTTTTTACCCGGCTTTTGCCCAGCGTCAATACCCGACACGCGGTGCAATGGTATCATTACTTCTCATCCAAAACATTAACGTTCTCCCTCGAGGGGCTTTGCGCACCCCTCCGGATCGCTGTTAAGCCGTTTTGCGATCAGTGTTTTTGCTGCGCCCGCTTACGGTGCAGACCGGGTCGACAGGACGGCTCCGGGTGTGTCCGCGCGAACACACCTCAAGGCTTTTTGGCGAGCACCGCCTGTTCTCCTGGGCTAAGAGCGCCTATATGTAGAATTCTACCATATCGGGTTGTACCCTCTCCTGTCGGTGTCTTCTGAGCTGGCACGGATGAAGCTGCCCGGGGAGACCCGTTCCAAATACGACGCCTCCAGCCTGCAGCTGGCCATACATGCGGCCGCCCCTTGCCCGGTAAAGAGGAAGGCGATCCGCGGCGC